>JAEEGH010022490.1_pt1 | contig 12919 bp, 11 predicted proteins | sample 9134181 | NCBI WGS metagenome assembly JAEEGH01 (sample SAMN16246544, study PRJNA631951) | gut metagenome | biome: gut microbiome; feature: rumen; material: DP-attached | host: Bos | place: Iran: Karaj | collected 2018-10 | reverse complement strand
TGAAGCAGTCACATTTCCTTTTTCATCATAGACAAAAGAATTATAAAAACCATCCGCATCAACAGATTTTGTCACCTGACCAAAATTATTGTATTCATAGCGATGAACAGTGCCTTCATCATCTGAAATCCGAACATTCCTGTAAAGATTATCATACTCGTAATAAAGCCAGCGTCCGTCTTTCTTTACAGACTTTATGAGCCCCAGGCTATCCTTATTAAAAGATATTTCTGTACCGGAAGTATCAATTACATAAGTTATTAAACCGTTTTCATCAAAGCGATAAAAATCAACCACACCGTTTTCTACAATTCTACGGGTTGTCCTTGCTGTAAAATCAATATAAAAGTTTTCCAGATGACCGTTTTCATCTTTTACACTGCTGCAGACCTTTTTCCCGGAATTTATTTCATAGTTAATTTCAACGGTAGATAAATCGGCCTTTTTAATAGTAATCAGGCTGCCCTCATCATCATAGACATAATCCAGTTTTACCCCCTCCCAATCAATTACACTTTGCAAAAGCTTCCCGTTGTAAGAATATGTAGTCTGCCCAGATACCTCGCCGCTAATTTTCGTTATAAAACCATCACTGTTTCTAGAAATAGCAATTCTTTCTCCCGTTTTTAAGATGGCCCCACTTATCTTACCATTCAGGTTTTCATATCGTGTAATATTACCCTGCCTGTCTAGACTTTTATAAAGAATCCCGTACTCGTTGTAAAAACATTTCTTTCCATTATTATATTCAACAAGGTAACCGCCAGGAGCAAAAACATTTGTACATATTTCTTCTGAAGAATCTAAACTATATGCCTTAAACTGAGTTCCAGATAAAGTTCCCATAGGAGACCATCGGCCCTCATCAAAATACAAAACAAAAGATTCGCAATTCTCATCTATTAATATAATAAAGAATTCATTTCCTAAAATATTCTCCCCGGTATATTCCCCGTAAGCAGCATATTTATTTTTTTCAATCAAGAGTCTGTTGTTTCTTTCCAGAATTTCAAGTTCTGCAATTCGCTGTAAACAGAAGGATCTTTTCTGGCAGGCACTATCTCTTGCAGCAGAAAGCTCTTCATCGGGGTGATTGGGATAATCAGCATCGTAATCATCACAAATAGCAATTATTGAAGAACACAATTCTGCAATTTTATTTAATTCTTCTATTTCATAAACATAAGAAGTAAAATGGCAACGAATAATTCTTGAATCAAGAGAATAAAGCCAGTTATTACCATTAAGTTTTCTACGAACAGCAAAGCCGTCCAAATAATCCTGGGCTTTATAATCTGTATAATCTAAAACATATTCACCGGTAGAAACTTTTACAGGATCGCCTGTGGTTTCATATTGAGAATACAAATCTCCCAAAGACTTATATATAGAAGATGTAAGATCGGCTTTCTCACTTACATCCTTATAAGCATTGTTTAAGAGAGAAGTTTGATATTCTATATAGTTCTGTACAGCAGATTTTTCTTCTTCGCACAAAGACACTCTTATTGTTTTGCCGTTTACAGTCGTCACTTCGCGGCCTTTCTCAAGCATAGTCTGTAATTTCAAAACTTTTTCCTGACGCGCGATATAATCTTTTGTAGCTTCAGCAAGAGCACTTTCTGCTTCTCTGGCTTCGGCTTCCATAGCCGCTATTAAAGCCGCCTCCTGGGCTGCACTTTCAGAACTGGTAGGCCCGGAACCAGGAGTTTCCCCTGCTCCCTCAGAGGCCCCAGAACCATCACTTCCCCCAGAGCCAGCATCTGAACCACTGCCACCAGAACCATCATTCCCAGAACTATAAGAATCTGAAACAGTATAAAAATACTTATCCCCGTTTGACTGAACGCTTTCATGCACTTCTGCATAGAAAAAGTGAAAAGCCGACAGGGCCATCAAAATACAAAATAGTTTTCGTTTCATTTTCAACTCCTTTGCGGTTGGATTTTGAAAAAAGAAACTTTATTGTCATTAAAAAGATGTATAAAATAACTTGTCCAAAAGGCTGGAGCCCGTAACAGAAGATGGCACATAACCATTGCTTTCTGTTACAAAAGAAATCTGTTCGCTTGTCTTATTTTTTATGTAGGCCGCAGGATGGACCGTCAATAACATTCCATTACTTCCCAGAGTAGAAAAATACATGCCAATTCCTGCTTTATTTGCAGAAAAGGCAGCGCTCATATCACTTCTGTCCGAAGCCCAGGAATAAATAACCGCTTTTGAGATTGAGTTCTTTACATTCGAATAATAAGTAGATAGTGATATCCCCAGGGTCGCAAAATAATAGGTTAAATTTGTTACGGCAGAAATTACATCCAGATAAACATCACTGTTTTCACAGCCATAACAATAACGCTCTGTATCACAATTTGTATTCGAATACAAAAGGCCCAGAACATCATCTCTGATTGTCCTGCTGGTAATTTTACTTCCAGCATTTGCCATAAAAATATCAAAATTCTTAAAGAGTTCAGATATATAGGATGTATTTACAGCCGCAATAGATGCCCTCTGGCTACTCTTAAACTGCTCAGAAAACTGCTGAACGGCACATTGGCACAAGTTTTCCGCAGATTTATCTGTCGTATCTTGAAAATAATCAAATAACTTCTGATAATTCCAGCCAGAATAAAGCAGAAGACCTTCGGAACCTACAATATATTCTGCAGAATCTTTTAATTCGTATAAAACTTCCAGTTCAGAAGCAAAACAGGTATCAAAAGCAAGAAAATCCAATTTAGAACCATTTGCATTCCGTTCCAATGCATTGCCTAACTGTTTTAATGTCATATAAGTTTGCGATGAATCATCGTAGGCAAAGCCCTTAAACAAGTTTTCCTCATACAATTCGCTGTCTTCCCCGCGCCAGCCTGTTCCATGCCCCCAAATCACAAGCCCATAATGATTTGCAGGATACAATTCCTTCATAAAAGAAAGAGCACTTTCCAAAACATAAGGCGAAGACATGTCCAAACTTACAGAAGAACCACTTTTAATTGAAAGAAGCTCGCAATCTATCTCTTCCGATATAATGGAATTAATGCCAGAGGCTTTACCTGTCTTTAATTTCAATAATTTTGCTCCACTCCAGTTTCCGTTACTCGTATCATATTGCGCACTTCTATCCAGCAAAACAAGTACATTAACCTGAGCTGTATTCAAGAGTGATTGTTCCATTTCGTACAAATCTTCAAGAGCGGACGCTTCAAGATTATTATCTGCCCCCATGTAGACCAAAATGCTCCACTCGCGTTCAGTAACAAGAGGCGAAATTACCTGTGCATATTCCTCTTTATCTTCTTCTGTGTTATCTGAATCATCATCCAAAGCAGACTCTTCTGTTTTAACGCTTTCTTCATATAACTCGTCAGATTCCGGCAAGATTATTCCTGGGGGAGCTTCTTCGCTTGTGGCGACGGGGCAATCAGCAGTAAGCTCAGTATCAGCTTCATCAGGTCCATCCGAGTTCACCCTCGAATCCGCGTCCGCCCCCTCACCTGCAGCCACGTTCTCTTCCCCGGCGCCAGTTTCTACCAGCTCAGCATTCTCGCTACCAAGGCCAGCGACAGCCCCAGTCTCGCCAGTGCCAGCGCCAGTGCCAGTACCAGTCTCGCCAACTCCAGAGTCCGCAGCAGTCACATCAAGCTCAGATCCCGCCTCAGGCTCAAAAACATAGACCGCTTCTGAATATCCCTCGCAGCTCATAAAACACAACAGCACCAAAAGCACCAGAAAAACAAATCCAAACTTTTTTTTCATACAATTTCCTTAATAAAGAGAAAGCCCAAAAGGATCCTTCCAAACAGAACCATCAGCATATTTAATTCTGCTTATATAAACATAATCCAACGAATATTCTTCATCGGGAACCACAGAAAAGAATGAGTCCAGATTCAAACATTTTTCAATTTTTTCACCAGGCAAAAGCTCGCACTTCACAGAAAGAACAACATTACTCCTGCAAAGAGAAGCGGGCTCCCCATCCTCGTCAAAGATATAAAAAACAATAGAAAATTCGTTTACAGTTCTCTCGCTCCGATTCAAAAAAGACAAATCAAGTCCCGCGATATCAAAATCAGAACTGTCTTCCATATTTAATTTAGCGTCAATTATGTAGGGCACCTGCTCCTTGCAAAAAGCTGAACAGCCGGAAAAGAAAAAGACACAAAGTAAAAAACAATATTTAATCTGCCTGAACATTATTCTCCTCCTTTAATAAAGCAAGCTCCATGTCCTGAAAAAGAGAAAGGCACTTTTCATCAAGCAATTCTTTATTGTCATAGGCCTTTTTCAGATATCTTTTTGCCGACCGCTTATCCCCTTCATAATATTTCCCGCAGGCTTTATAAAAAGACACAGCAGTTTTCCCATAGGAACTTTTAGAAAGAGTCAGATTATCAAGCAGCTTATACATTTCTTCTATCTGACCGCACCTAAGTTTTTCTGCCGCACATTCCAAAACCCAATCCAGACTGTTCATTTGACAGCAGAACATATTTCCCCTTTCAGAAAACCTATACTTTATTCTATGCAAAGAAGAAAAATCATTTTTTTCACCAGATATCTCATAAAGACCGGGCGGCAAATCATAAAAATTAAAGATCCCGTTTTCATTTGTAAGACAAGATTGAAGACAAACCGCCCCCCGCCAGCAAGTTATGACCGCTTCTTTTACAGGTCTGTTTTTTTCATCAACCACAAGTCCGCACAAAACCCCCTTTCCAGAAAAGCGGGGCTCACTTGCACAGCCATAAAAAATCAGAATCAAATATATAATGTAAAATCTAAACAATAATCGTCCAAAGCCATTTTTTGCCATAACTACTCCTTAGTCACCATCCTGCACATTTTTCCCTCATCGTTTTTGTAATAAACTACCTTTTCACCATTCTTCAGCCGAACTTCTCCCACTTTGTTTTTTATTTCATTTTTTATGATGGCCCCACTAGCCGAGCCCCCTTGAGTCTTCCTTTTTTTATAAAAAAAGTCCCCCTCTGAGAGCATCTTCAAAACATTCCTCTGACAAAGTGATTGCTCCGTTTCCATAAACTTCAGAGAAACTTCTGCACCTCCATCTTTCCCCCTGACAATTCTAAAGTTCCCCAGAAAAAGCCCCTCTTCATCACTTATTTCTCCGATTTTTCCTAAAACTTCATCTACATTGCCCTGCACGTCAAAGACAACAGAACACCCAGAAGCCTTTTCTTCTTTAATAACACATTGCATCTTTCTAAGCTCATCCCGTAGCCGACTCCTAAAATCATCAGCGGCCCCAAGTTCAGACAGCGAAAATGCCTTTATCTTATTTTTCAGCGTGACAGAAAAAACTGGCCGCCCCTCCAGATAGACAACAGAAGATAGTTCCAGCTCACACTTGTCAGAAAGCCCCCTCATCACTTCTTCCGGGTAAATTCCAGCCAGCTCAAGAGACACAACTTCCTTCATCCCGTTACAATTCCAGGAAAATGAGTTCAAACGCCCGCCTTTTTCTTTCAAAAGACTTATCAGTTCAAAAACTGATTGCCCCAGGGCAACTTCTTGGGTAAGTTCCCCCTTTGCCTCACCTGCCCCTTCCTGCGTAAGTCCAGCCTTACCATCCACGCCCCCTCCCATAAGATTTACCGCTTCAGCCCCCGCAAACTCCCCCGCGCCAAGCCCCTTCTTTCCCGCAGTCCTCTCCACAGAAAAAGCAAACATGGCAATCCCCCCTAACAAAAGCCCAATCAAAAGACCAAGACCCAGACCTCGCCCCACAGAAGAAATAAACCTGATTCCCCTGACATTAGTAAAACGAAGTCCTAATAGCCCCTGCAGGCCCACCTTTTTCTTAAAATGCAAAAAAGAAAGCCTATCAATAACAAGCACATCCAAAAAGAAGCCCTTTTTCCCAAGATTAAGCTTCGAATCATAACAAAAGTTCTCAGAAAAACAGGGATGTCTTTTTACCAGCTCGCTGTAGATGTAGGCCCGTCTTTTTTGCCCGAACAGCTTAGCCAGAGGAAGGGGAAAACTATACCTTTCAAAGTAAGTTTCAGGCACACACTTATTTTTTTGCATTCACATCTCCAGCCCTACAAAAAACTTCCCCATTAAGCTCTAATCCTGTCCACTTTGCGTAGTAACAAAGGTTGTTTTCTACAGGCAAAAAGGAAGCTGCATCCCCCCAGGCAATATAATCCAGAGGCCACAAGGCTTTACAGGTTTTCTGCCACTCTTCAAAAGAATCAAAGCCTTTCCCCCTGCAAGTATTAATAAAAGAATTAGAAATAAAGCAAAGACTTTCCTTTTTGGTATCCAAAGCCCTTTCTCTTTCTTCCATTTTTATAAACTGATTACCAAATCTGACTAAGGAAGCAGAAATCATTGCAAGGACAATTACGATATACAAAAGATCAATGTACTTCATAATCCAAAAACCTCATTACATCAGAATTATTCGCCTCAAGCTGGTCGCTCAAAACCATCAGCTGTTTTTCTTTTAATTTTATTCTTTCTGATTTTGCCGCCAGCACAGAAGCAAGAAGAGAACTTACAGAAAAGAACAACATAATCGTCAGGCATAAAATTGCCTTACTTCCATGAAACGATATCACAGGCTTCTCCTTCGCCACCTTTCTTTTTATCTGCTCCGTATGACACAAGTACAAAGGGCAGATTCTCAGGTACCTCTGACGGCATAATGGAACTTTCAGCGCTGAGATACTCAAAATCGGTTCCCCAAGGATCTGCACCGGGTTTACGATCAAGGTATGGTCCTTTCCAGTTTTCTGGAACTGGATAGAGAACTGGTTTTTCCCAGAGCGCAGACAAGCCCTGTTCCGTTGTTGGGAAGCGCCCGCAGTCAAGGAAGTAGGATTGCAACGCGGAAGAAAACTGGTCAATTTGTGATCGTGCCGCAGTTTTCTTTGCAAAAGAAATAAGTTTAGTTGCCGAAACGACGCTGCCTGCAGAGAGGACTGCCCCAATCGCAAGGACCGCAAGCGTTTCCACAAAAGTAAATCCATCCGCCCACCTTTTACTTTTTTTACAGTTCTTTCCATAAAAGAACTCCTCCTTTATTTTCATTTTTACCTCCAAACTATAGCCAGCTCATGTCAGTCATAAACGGCATAAAAATATGCACAACCAGAATCAAAAGAAAAGCACCTGTAATCCCAATAAAAACCGGTTCAATCAAAGAAAGACAGATTTTTCTCCTCTGTTTATATTTTTCTTCCTGCCAGGCAGCAAGTTTTCCAAATACATTGCTGTCAGTTCCGCCTTTTTCCGCATAATAAAGCACATCTGCCGCCCTGCCAGACAATTCAAAGGCAGCAGACAAAGATAAACCATATTCAAGTTTTACCTTTGCATCCAACAACTTCTGTCCCATTTTTGAATTCGCCCCCGCAACATTTACAGCAAAGCCAACCGCAGAAGAAACCGAAGCTCCGTTTTTTACCAGAAAATCAATTGCAAATAAGACATCAGTAAATCTGTCATCTTCAATAAACTTCCATACAATTAAGAAAAATAAGAACGCTATAAAGAAAAGCATCATAAAAGACAAAATCAAATTAAAATCCAACGCCGTCCCGGAATATCTAAGCAAAAAAATCCCGGCAGAAAAGCCAAGGCTAATAATAAAAAGCGGATACATAGAAGCCTCTAAAACTTTCTGTCTGTTCTGATACATTCTTTCATAACGCCTTTTCAAAAAACTAATAGTTTGTATTAAATTTCCAGACCGCTCAGAAATCATTACAAAACTTACATACACAGAATCAAAAACCGCATAAGGACACTCCCTAAGAGCATCAGAAAACTCATTTCCTTCCCGCAAGGCTTCAAGCAGAAAGCAAGCCACCTTTGCAAGCTTTCCGTTTTTTCCCCTGCTTAAAACTTCCAACGAATCAGCAAGCGGCAAGCCCTGTTTTACAAAAAGCTCATCCAAGGCATCTGTCAGCATTTTTTTCATTTTCTCCCCCGTTCCAAACTCTAATAAAAGGAAGCCCCGCCTTATGCCGCCGCCCCATTACCTGAATAGATTTCGAAAATCCCGCATTATAGTTGTTTATGTGTATAAACTGATTGTCCAGTTCCCCCACACCAAGACTCGCTCCCGCCCCAAAAGCCAACTCCCCCTGAGGCACCGCCACATCCGCAAATAGCTGGCAGTCATCTTCCATAAACTCCAATTCCTGGCAAATCACACCTTTAATAACAGAAGCCAATATCCGTCTATCGCAGCCCAGGTTTTCCAACCTAAGCAAAGCTTCCACCGCAGAAGAAGTATGCAGCGTAGCAAAAACCAGATGCCCCGTCATAGCTGCCCTAAGTGCCGCCTCAGCAGACATTTCATCCCTAATCTCTCCAATCATAATTACATCAGGGTCCTGCCTGAAAATATGAACCAGAGCATCCTTAAAAGAATTTTTCAGCTCATAAGAAACCTGAATCTGGCAGACATCAGGAATTACATACTCAGGCGGGTCTTCCAGACTAATAATTTTCTTTTCCCCAAAAGATTTCTTTACAATATCAGTCAAAATAGACGCCAGAGTCGTAGATTTACCAGAACCAGTTGGCCCGCAGACCAGAACAAGACCGTTTTTCAATAATTCAAACTTCCCAATCAAATCCAGCTGACTATCAGAAAAGCCCAGATAATTCATCTCCAGCGGAAGCCTTGAAGTATCAAGCAGCCTCAACACAAGAGATTCTTCAAACAAGTTCTTTGCATCATAAAGAGGAATTGAAGAAACCCGTAAAAATATAGGGCTGGAATTCCCATAAACAAAGTGCCCGTTCTGACAGCGTCTTTTTTCAATCACATTCATTCCAGCAAGCAGTTTAATTCTCTGAACCAGTTCATGTGCTTTTTCATTCTGCAAAGAAATATAAGTTTCTAAGGCACCATCTACCCTAAACCGAACCAGCCCCTTTTCTATATGAATATCAGAAGCCCTGCGTTCCCTTGCTTCAGACAAAATACTGTCCAACAAAATTACAGCCGCTGCCTCATCATTTTCTTTCTTTTCTTCCTCCCCTTCACCAGAGCCAAGCCCACGCCCACCTTCACTGGAAAAAATCCCGGAAACATAATTTCTTACAAGCGTACGCTGACAGGTCTCAAAATTAATCTCCGGCATATCCCTGTATTCATCAGGACAATCCTTACTAGCACAAATATATTCAATATGTTTTATAAAAGCCTTTTTCAAACGACTCTGTAAAACTTCATCATCAATATTTTCCAGGCCAAATAAAATCTTAGACCCCTGCTGAGAAATAATTGCAGCCCCATTAAAAAGACAGTAAGCGGGCGCCAGCTTAAAAGTATATCTATCCATATCACTCCCCCTGGGCAATCATGCTTTCAGTCACATTTTTCATATGACAAATCTTTTCAAAAAGCCACTTTTCATCATATTCCGCCACTGCCGATTGTCCCGATGGCTCCATCTGCGCATGCGGCACCAGATAAATTACCAGCTGAGATTTCTGTACGCTCTTATCGCGATTTTTAAATAACCAGCCAAGAAGAGGAATCTTAGAAAGCAAAGGAACTCTCTTTAAGGTTTCTTCATCCGAATCCTGAACAAGCCCGCTCAAAACAATAGGCTCCCCGCTCTTTCCGCAAACTTCCGTCGTAACAAGTTTTTCCGTAGTAGGAGGCGGGTTCCCCGTAGAAGAAGAAGTGTCCACCCCCTGACGCGAAATAGAAGCAGAAACGCTGGTCGTTATCATCCCATCCCCGCTAATCCAGCCCAGAATATCAAGCTTAATTCCAGAAGATAATTCCCTGGTTACCCCCGAATAAACCGGCTTCCCCGTATCAGGGTCCACATTGTTATCCCTATATCTGTAAGTATTTGTGCTTTGAAAGCTGATAGGCTTACCAGAAATTCCATGCAAGGTAGTATCAGCAAAAACCTTAGTCCTATTTTCTTCGATAGAATTTTGCAAACCAGCCGCAAAAGTCAGTCCAAAGGCAGTAACCACATTCATATTAAGAGACATAACAGAACCAAGACTTGCAGAAGCAGAGTTTCTGTCTCCCAAAGAACGAATCTTTGCAGACATAGAAGAAGCCCACTGATTTTCCTTTACATCATCATATTGCAGAATCAATAAATCATAACTCAGCCGGGAAGCTGGTCTGTCACACACAGCAAGTTCAGCACACAAAGCGTCGTAAGATTCTTGAGTTCCATTAAAATACAAGGCAGAAGAATCATCAGCCATAAACAAAGCTTCACGCTCCACATCAGGCGGTAAGAATTCCAGAAATTCCTTAGGTTTTATATACTTAAGCTGCACCAGATAAGTAGATTTCTTTACATCAAGCTGCCCCAACAGCTGATTTATAAGCATAGCTTCCCCATCCGTGCAGTTGCACAAGAATCCCTCATTATTCTGCAGCACTACAATCTCCATATTTGCAAATTTCATAGACAAAAGAGGAAGTACATCTTTGGATTTTGCAAAACGCAAAGGAAAACGCGACCATTTTCGGTTTTTAGAAATCAAAGAAGATTTCGAACTTCCATCCGCATAGATATAGTAAATATCATCCTCAAGAAAGAAGCTGTAACCATTCTGCATACAAAGCTGGTTCAACGTTCCGTCAAAATCAAAGCCATAAAAAACAGAACGCTGCACCTTTACCTCGCCATTTCCAAAGACACAAAAACTCGGACCATCCGTTTTCAGAGCAAAGAGCCGTTCCAAAACCTCCGAAAACAAAACATCCTTCACGTCAACCAAAAAACTACCATCAGCGCATCGCTCAATTTTTAAGGAGTTCTCTAAATCACCCAGAACAAGCCCCCTGTTTTCAACTTTTCGCGTAATATGAACTCCAGTCCCAAGGCCAGAACCCGCAGAAGCCACAGCACCCGCAGTGCCAACAGCACCAAGCGAAGCATCCACCGAGCCTGCCTTCAGCTCAGTCCAACGAACTTCATAATTCCCAAAAAGCCTCACCAAGGACTCAATCAAAGCCGTCTTTTCAAGTCCCTTCAAGTGAACAGACATCTTCCCAGCCGGCAAAGCATCATAAGTAATCACCAAGCCCATGCAAAGAGATAATTTTTCCACAATCTGAGAAGGAAGCAGATCACAAGCATCCAGATAAACCAAACCGTTTTCTTCCCAAGCCGCAAATCTACTCACAACCCACATTTTTTCCTCACGCTTAACAAACAGCCTGTTTCCCATCAAAAAAGCATCAAAAGCAGAATAAAAATCACTTCCCGTAAATTTCAAATCCCCGCGTCCACTGACAGTGTCATCAGGAACAATCGAAATACCAGTGTCCAGCGACACCGCATACAGAATGTCCTTTATTTCGCAATCTGAAAAATCCCAACTAAAGTAATCCTTACCACCAACCGCAAATAAAGGAAAAAGAAAAACCATAACCAGACCAGCCAGACCGTGCTTCACACCTTTCATAAAAGAAACCTTCCGTTCCAAAGATATATACCTCCTATATATATAATTGCCGCCAAAAGTCATTTTTACCGATTTTTTGCAAAAAAAATTGAAAAATTTTTATTATTTTTATGTTTTTATGCCAAAAGCCGATAATACTACTATGAAAAAGGGAAAAATTTTGTTAATTTCAGCTGCTTTACTCGCATTAAGCACAACCAAACTCTTTGCGGCAGCACCAATTGAATATCAGGATTATGATCTCGACATGCTTCTTCACGAAATTACAGGCGCAAGAGCTCCCGTAATCACAGAAGACTACATTATTTTTACAGTTGAACCAAAATACAGATACGCGGGAATAGCCTTTGACTTTGATAATTACCAGACCATCTATCCCTTCGAAGTCCTGAACCAGGTGGATGATTCAGAAAAGAAAACCCGCCGCCACATGTTTTACTGCTACAAGCGTCTACATAACCGCACTTCTTTCAAATATAGAATCGTTCTAGACGGACTTTGGACCACAGACCCAAATAATCCCGTAAAAGAGTACGATGATAACCTTAATCTTTATTTTTCTCGCGTAGATGTTAATGATGGAATCAAAATTTACACCGGCGCTTCCGACAAGAATTCCGTTCACTTTATCTACAAAGGCGAATCAGGCCAGAAAATCCACCTGGGCGGCACCTTCACCAACTGGGATCCATGGATTTACGAGTTAAATGAAACAAGCCCAGGTCTTTACGAACTGGACTTGCCTCTTGCATCTGGAAAATATTTCTATAATTACTATATCGGGCTCACCCCGGTTCTGGACAACACAAATCCAGAAAAAATCTACACCAACGACGGCCGCAGCGCATCAGTTATCGTAGTGGATTAGCGGAATCTTTTAGCCATCTCCTGCAGTTTCTTCATATCCATGCCTTTCAAAGCACTAGGGTCTAATCCACCCAAACCGCCTGCTCCGCCCATCATAGAAGGGTCCAGCCCCAGCTGATTCATCATTCTGCCCTGCATACCCTTATTGCGGCTAACCTTCTTCATCATCAGCTTAGTCTTTTCAAACTGCTTCAAAAGCTTGTTTACGTCAGCAACAGTAGTACCACTACCCTTTGCAATACGCTTACGGCGGCTAGGCCCAATAATCAGGTGGTTCAGACGCTCTTTATAAGTCATACTCTGAATAATAGCTTCATTTTTCTTCATTCCGCCCATATCCAGCTGACTTGCGTCCATTCCGCTCATTCCAGGAATCATATCAATAATGCTCTGCATGCTTCCCATCTTCTTTACAGACTGGAACTGCTCAAGCATATCCTGCAGGGTAAATTCGTTTCTCTGAAGCTTCTTCTGCATCTTAAGGGCAGCTTCAGCATCAACAGTTTCCTGTGCCTTTTCAACCAAAGAAACAACGTCACCCATACCCAAAATGCGGGAAGCAATTCGTTCAGGATGGAAAACTTCAAAATCTTCTGTTTTTTCACCAGTA
>JAEEGH010022489.1_pt1 | contig 12919 bp, 6 predicted proteins | sample 9134181 | NCBI WGS metagenome assembly JAEEGH01 (sample SAMN16246544, study PRJNA631951) | gut metagenome | biome: gut microbiome; feature: rumen; material: DP-attached | host: Bos | place: Iran: Karaj | collected 2018-10 | reverse complement strand
CAAAACCAGGCGCAACATTTACAATTGCAGAATAAGTATTAAGCGTTACAGATTTTGAAGAATCTCCATAAAAGATTATTTTAAGTCTATAGGTGCCACCTGGAACCTGAGCGTCTGCAAGATCTTTTGTAAAAAGAACATAATTATTTGAACCGGAACTTTCTAAAGAAACAGCACCTGTAGTATCTATAGTCGCATTATTACTAATATTTGTAAGAGTTGCATCCACGCTGTTAGCGGTACCACCACTATAGCTGATTTTTATATTCATACCGCCATAGGTAACCAAGCTTGAAAGTTCAAATGAAATAGCCTCATTTTCACCACTTCCTACATTTTCTGTCTGAGTACCAGAAAAATCTACTCCATTTAATACAACAGTAAGAGTGAAAGTCCAGCTTCCAGGTTCAAGTTCAACTTTCTCAGAAGGCATAGCATCCACAGAAGTCCAAGTCTTTAAGGTATGTTCTGTAACAGCTTCCGAGGTTAATTTTCCTTTCAAAGTGATAGAAGTTATATCTTCATCAGAATAATTGGCATTTGCTGTTCTTGCCGCCTTATGCGCACCAATAGAATTTATAGAAAAAGAAACAAGGGCTTTCTCTTCTGTTTTACTTTTTCCAGCATTTCCAGAAAATAAATTGTTACAGCCTGCAAAAATAATAATTGAGAAGAGAATCAAGCATTTTACAAAACCTTTTATATAATTCATTTTTTTCATATAAAATCCTCTTAGAACTCACGGATAGCAATAGCTATCCAGTCCGTATTCACTTTATTAGCATCCATCCAACCACCATTATATAATCCACCAGAATAAGTGTCATAAGATGTATGTTGATTAGAACACCAGTAAAATGCGCTATCACTATAGGTTGAGCCACCACAGTTTACACTTACAGCATTAAAAGTAGATTTGGCTTCACAAAGTTTCAACAATTCTGCAATACTTGGCAAATACCAGTTGTCTTCATAGTCAGTTCCAGCAACTCTGCTTCCTGTCTGGCTCTTATAATTTTTTGTATAATCAAAGGCTGGATAATTTCCTGCTGTACCTGTGTCATCAGTACTACTATTAGCAATAAGGAAATCAGCAATCTGAGAAAGATTATCGCTTCCGTTTTTATCACCGGTGACACCAGTATCAGCAGCAGCAGCTTGAATTGTTGTAATATTTTTATTATAAGCATTTACCCCTTCTATAGCCCAACAAAGTTTTTCGCTAAAGGCAAAGCCCGCTCCAAGCATACGATCAGTTGTTACACCTTCATCATTACAATCAGCACCAATATAGAAAATAAGCGCAATTGCATTAGCCTTTTGCTTGTCTGTTAATTCCAAATCTGATGTATAGGCCGTAGCAGAACCATCAGTGTAAACAATATCGCCAACTGCATCAGGAGCTGATTTTTCTCCAATAAGCTTTAAGGTAAAATATCCAGGAGAATCAGTTCCTCCGTCTACCTTGGCATAAGTTCCACCTTTATTACTATCACTATATTCAGTACCAGCTCCGCCAACTAATTTGTAACAGTAATTGAACATTCCAGCAGATGAAGAAATACCGCTTGTTAATTCAAATTCATTTGATACGTAAATAGTTTCCAGCAAATAACAGTAACCAAACATACTTGCTGACTGAGTAACATTACTTGTTTGAAAGTTGGACAAATCAAGCGTAACAATTTTTTCCATTTGATTAAACATATTACTCAGATTTGTAGCACTGCTTGTAACAAATCCGCTGACATCAAGTTCTGTAATTAACTTACAGTTAGAGAACATAAAGGACATATCTCCAACGCCAGAAACATCAAAGCCAGAAACGTCAAGGCCTGTAAGAGAAGAACAGCCGCTGAACATATAGGAAGTATTTGTAACTCTAGAAGTAACAAAGTGCTCATTAAAGGTAATAGTTTCAAGGTTAGAAGAATTTCCTGCAAACCAGGTCATATTTGTAACATTAGAAGTGTCAAAACCACTTACGTCCAAAGATGTAAGGCCTTTACACATGTAAAACATATTGGCCATGCTGGTGACATCCTGAGTTTTAAAACCTGTCAAATCTATTGAAGTTAGTTTTTCACAGTTAGAAAATAAATTGCTGCTATCTTCATTAAGAAAAATTTCATCACCAGGGTACAAAGATAAAGATATACCATCCGCACTTGTATTCTTAATTGCATAAGCAATTGTTCCTTCTGTCGACGATTTTCCCAACTCATCTGCTCCAACTAAATCATAAAGAACAACATCTATATCACCTGTGGCGTTAGTAATAGCATTTACAGTTTTTTCAAGATTTGAGTAATACTTTGTTCCAACTTTTGCATAAGGCGTTCCAAAATATGCATACACAGTTTTATTACCGGAAGAGCCCTGCGGAATTTCAGTTATTTCAGTACCATCATCAAAAGTATTTGTAGTGTACCATCCATAAAAAGCATAACCTTCTTTTTCTGGCTCTGCCAGTATTATATCTTCGCTTATACTAGAATAAGCTCCTGGCACAAAAGAACCACTTGGAAATGAAGTAGAATCATCATAACCATAAACAATATTATAAATTGTATTCATGCTGATGGTCTGCTCAGCAGAACTTATATAGCCAGATGTAACATTTACAATTGCAGAGTATCTGTTTTGAATTACATTTCTACTTGTACTTGTATAAAAAATTATCTTTAATCTATAAGTACCCGCCGGAACCCGCTCAGAAGAATTCTTAATATCTCTGGTATAATGAATCAAAAACTTTCCGTTCGCTATATCTATAGCAAGATTAACAGGATCTGCTGCTACATTATCATCCATATCATAAAGGGTTGCAGTAGGATACCCTCCCTGTCCTTCCATATACAGGGAAAAATCTATACCACCATAAGTTACAGTGCTGTCACACTCAAGGTTAAAAGATAGTTCTGCATTATCATCACTATTAACATCTGCACTATAGGTGCCAGAAAAAGGACATCCATTCAACTCAAGGCTAAGGGTAAAGACCCAGCTGCCTGGCTGAACAGAAACCGAGTCTGCTTCCATATCTGAAACAGTATCCCATGAGCCCAGAGAAGTTGTTGTTCCAGAACTATTTAGTATTCCAGTTAGAGAGATTGTACTGATATCATCAGAAGAAGCGGGTTTTATAGTTCTTGCAAAAACATTTGGTCCAATCGAGTTTATGGAAATAGATATTGAAGCCATTTTATCTGGAGAAGCTTTCTGCTTTTCAGCAAGCCCATTATTACAAGCAGCAAAAATAAAGAAAGAGGAGAAAAATAAGCAGTTGATTATGCGTTTGATTTTAAAAAATCTTTTCATAAATGCATCTCCGTTCTGCTAGTTAAAATCAGCTCTTTGAATACTGACCCGACCAGGAATAATAGTTTCCTTCAGAATCTGTTACTTCAAGATAAATGTCATGAATTCCATTTGAAATTGTAGTAAGATCCAGTACATAATTATTTGAAGTTGCTTCTGTAACTGCAGTATCATCAAGATACCAGGAGTAAGTTGAATAAGTACCAGTTGCTTCAGAGAAGGTAGCGGTTGTTCCAGTTGTTTTTTCAGTTACAGAAACATCTCCAGAAGATGAAATTTCTGTAAAACTGAAGGTTACTTCCGCAGAACCAGAGGTATACTGAAGCTTTCCGTTAGAATCAAAAGCCCATTCTGTAGTAACAGTTCCAGATACCTGAGGGGTAACTTCAAAGCACTGAACCTCGGCAGCAAGATTTGCAGTAGAGCCTGTTGCCAGAGAAATGTACTGAACCCCTTCTGCATAAAAGCCTGGAGTAAGCATTGCTTCAAAAGAACCGTCCAAAGAATCAGAAATCTGAATAGAAGCATGATATGTAGCAGATGAGCCAGCAAGGAAAATATCATTACCGCCAGAAATGTAAGGAATTTCAAAGCTTCCACCAAGAGTCAAAATATAGCTGGAATTTGCTGCCATATAAATAGCGCCACCACTTACAGAAGCATCGTTATCACGGATTGTACCGCCTGTAATTTCAAAAGAGTTACTACTATAAATAGCTCCACCAAAACGGCTAGTAGCATTATAGGCAATAGTACCGGAAGCAATTTGCACAGTGTTATCAGAAGAGATTGCTCCACCGCCATTTGTTTGCGAAGTAAGAGTGTCTGCGTAATTCTGATAAATGCCTCCAGTAAACTCCGCCTTCACAGGGCTGGTTCCATACGAAGAGGGTTCATATCCTATATAAAGCTTTCCCACTTTACTGCTGGCAGAATTATTATCATTGTAAATTCCGCCTCCTTCGCGAGCATAGTTTCCATAATCACTAGAAGTTGCAAGTGAAGAAGCGGCTTTATTTCCAATAACAGCCGAGCCATACATAAACATGTAACCGGCATTATAAACGCCACCACCGTAACCATGAGAACTTGATGACGCTGTATTTGTGCATTTTACTATATTTTGATTAATAGTACCGCCAGACATGATGAACTTAGAACTTGACATGGCATTGTAGAGGCCACCGCCAGCAACATCGCTGGAAGATTCACACTTGTTATTTATAATACTTCCACCACTCATTTCTACAGTACCACTATTTTGATTATAAATACCGGCACCATTATCTTTTGCATTCCAGGCAATAGTTCCGCTGTCAAAATAAACAAAGCTGTTATAGGAATTGTAGATTCCGCCTCCGCCGTTTTTATAAATACCACCGGTAAGTGCTTCCTTTACAGGAGTTACACCGTCGCTATCATAGCCGCTATAACCAAGGTAAAGCTTTGCAACAATTGTAGAAGTCGGAGAATTGCTTCCGTTGTAAATTCCTCCGCCCGAACCTGAGTAATTGGCATTATCACCATTTGTAACATAACTTGGGCTTGAACTATCGAAAGCATAAGTTGTTGCATTCTTATCACCAATAACTGCAGAACCGTACATAAAGAGGGTTCCTTCGTTTCTTACAGTTCCATAACCAGACTGATAATAATTTTTAGTAATCAGAACACCGTCTCCAAGTTTTACAGTGGCTCCCTGATTAACCTTAAGGGCAGAACCATCTGCAGCAGCGCCGCGCATAAGCTTAAGATTTGTGATTGTAACAGGAACAGAAGAACTTACGATGAGAATATTTCCGCTTGTACTGCCACCTGTTGAGGCGGCAATATTTCTATCAATCACATCCTGTGGCTCTCCATCTGAATCAAGCCCTGTAGCACCAGTAATCAAAATAGAAGCCGCTACATCTTCTGTAAGAGTCTCCGGAATTATCTGCGATTCAGAAGTAGTGAGTGTACCATTTACATAGATAGTCCACTCCGTATCAGCCACACCGTAGGCCTCAATTACCTCGCAGGCTTTATTAATAGTCTTAAGTGGAGTTGTTTCGGAACCATCACCAGTGTCATCGTCTCCAGAACTTGCCACATAAATATCAGTGCTCTGATACTTAGCCACAAAAGTCTTATCGCCTCTTGAACCAAGAGAAATCTCTGTAGTTGGGCTTGTGGCAATATTTCCGCCATCGCTTTCGAACCAGCCAAGGAAGATTGCGTTTGCTTTGCTGGCTTCCGGAAGTTCAAAAGAACTGCGGACAGAATAGTTTTCTACCTTAAGACCGCCAGAAAGTTCGCCGCCGTCAAAATCATAAGTGATTGTGTAGAGGGAGTTAAAGTCCAGGGCAATTTCTGCGGTTGTCATTACGCCAGGCTGAATGGCAACGTAGTTTTCCCAGGTATTAATAAGAACTGATTCCCCTGCATAAAACTTTACAGAAAGCAGATAAGTGCCGCTTTCAAGGCGGGTAGTCTCTTTTGTTATATTTCTAGAAGCAATAATTTTGCTGCCAACAGCTTCTACAGTATTTTTTTCTATCAGAGTACCGTCTTTTGTCTGCAAAAGAATTTCTGCTTCTGTAATGCTAGCGGAAACATCAAAAGTAATGGCATAGCCGCCATAGTTTTCGCTGGCTTTAAGGGCAAAACTAATGATATTTTCTTCGCCCTCTTTAATTTCTACAACTTCGGATCCCTTAAAGATTATTCCATTAAATTTTCCAGAAAGGGTGAACTCCCACATACCAGCAGAAAGTTCAATTTTAGATTCTGCCAAAGCGTCTACCGATGGTACATCATCCAGAAAGTTAAAAACTTCGCCGGTTGCTTCAAAAACTCCAGACAAATTAAAGTCTGAAAATAAGGGTAAAACTTCTTCTATTGGCATATTAGCAGGATTAACAGTGCGCGCCTGCTTTATTTTTCCAACGTTTACAGATAAGTATGTTTTTTTTGAATCCTTTTTATCTTTTGCAGAAGAATTAAACAAGTTTGTACAAGAAGAAAGTACAAAAAATGAAGCAATCAAAAGGATTAAACAAAAATGTTTTCTATTATTCTTTTTCATTTCTGCCTCCCTTAGTTCTTTTTAATTTGAGCAGAATAAGAATAGTCGTCTGCCAAAAGTGTAATATCATAAATAACGTCTGCAGGAAGATCTGACATAACAGCTCTAAGAACGTTATCTGCTGCAGCAAAGCCTGTTGTAGATGCATCTACCACTTCGCCATTTACCTTCCATACATAAGAAGAATATCCCGAATCTGCAGTAAAGATAACAACAGAAGAAACACCAGCCGCAAGAGTTCCGCTGCCAGTAAATTCTGCATCATCAATAGTTACCGCAACAGTAATGTCTGAAAGTTCATCCTGCTGAATTGTAAACTTAATTACTGCGCTCTCTTTTGGACTTTCTGATTCCATCCAGATGGCAACAAGAATTACATCTTCATCGCCCATAACAAAAGTAGAAACTTCTTCTTTATCCGAATAGTAAACAACTTCGCCATCAGCAGTCCAGCCAACAAAGTAATAGCCTTCGTGGCCTTCAATTTTATCTATATCATCATAAGCAACAGTTACAGTAGCACCATAACGGTATGAGTATTCATAAAGAACCTTTATATTTTCTTCGTCAATTTCTTCTGAACCATCAGCAGACTCTATAACATCTGCATAAGTTACTTTATAAACATTGCGGTCATAGTAAACCAAAACCTCAGTGGAACCATCGGCCTTAATTTCCTGCTGGGCAATCTCTTTGGCTTTAAAGCCTTTATATTCAGGAGCTACAACTTCTGTCTTAGAACCACTTGCCCCATGCAAAGTCTCAGATTTTTCAAAGGTATATTCCTCACCTTCCACATTCTGCAGGTAATACTTAACTACAAAATCTACAGTTTCAGGCTCGGCAGAAGTAATCTTTTTAAGCTCCAGGTCCATCTGGTTGGAACCTCTTCTAAGAGTCATTTTCTCCGATTTACCGGAATACAAATCTATGCGGCTGTCGGTACCATCATCCTTTCTTTCTATAGAATAAACTGTACCCTGGGCCGTAATGGTCTGGCCTTCCTGTAAATCTGTAAAAGTGATTACCGCGTTTTCTTCTATAGGAATAATGCGCAGTTCTTCGTAGTCACCGCTAAGTACAATTTCAATAAAAATATTTTCTGGTGATTGCTCCGTTGGCTTGGTCTCTTCGGTAGCATCTCTGTAGGCATTTCTTGCCTCTGCGGCAGATTTTTTTATCTGAGATGCCGTGGTATTATCAATAGAAAAAGTAAGATAAGAAGAGTTTAAACTTGAATTAAAAAGAGAACAGGAAGTAATTAAAAAAAGAAAAACAACCGGTGCAAAAAAACTTTTTTTCATAGTCTCCTCCATAAGTTTTTTTGTACCAAAATTATAACAGATAAAATGCGGAATTGTCTATTTAATTATGCCTTCTGCAAGCGCTACAAAGCTTGGTAAAGTGATGATGCAGAGTATACTTGTGAGAGAAACCGTAAGGCTTGCATAGGCGGCGTCCTGGTCAAAAAGGCAGGCCAAACTTGGAATGCTGGTTGCAACCGGACACATAGAGCAGATTAGCACAACAAAAGTAACCATTCTGGCATCGTTCATGGAACCAATCAGCTTGTAAGCTACAAAGAGAATTGCGATATTAATTACGGCGCACACTACAAGGCGCAGAAGGGTCATTTTTATAAGGCGTGGGAAAACTTCTTTAGACTCTGACGGGTGAAAGTCTGCAATAAGCACACCAACCAGAACCATACTGATGGCCGTGTTGGTATCTGCTACAAGTGAAAGTGGGCGGGCAACAACTTCTGGCAGAGTAAACGGCATACAGAAAATTGTAATACCCAGGGCAACGGCAATAATGTTTGGGTTTGTAATTACCTTTAAGAAGTTTGAAGTGCCGCTTACCTGGTGGTAGCCATAAGTCCACACAAGAACATTAAAGATTGCAAGGTAACCCATCAGGTAAATTACACCTTCATCACCAAAAACTCCGCGAATAAGAGGGATTCCGATAAATCCGCAGTTAGTAAAGGCAATTGCAAGGCGGTCAATTTTGTGCTTTGTGGTAAGAAGGCCCAGGGCAATCATTACTCCATGAATAATTAGAGAAAGAATTACCACTATTCCAAGCATTTCCAGCTTCTGGGAGTCAAACTCGCGGTTAAAAGAGTTCAAAACCATGGTTGGGTTTATAAAGTACATAAGAAGCTTGCTTAAAAACTTGCGTTCGCCTTCTGTTACCTTAAAGATTTTTGCAAAAATGAATCCACCCAGCCCAATTATGGCCATTGTTAGAAGCTGTTTTGTTACCAGAATATACATAAAATCACCTTATTTTCCGAATGCTGCAAAAATTGCTGTAAAAAGTCCAAGGCTTCCGGCCATCATAATAAGACCAGCAAGAAGAACACCAAGCATTACTGCAATTACTGTGTCGCGGAAGCGCATGTCTAAAAGACTGGCGGCAAGAGTACCTGTCCAGGCGCCTGTTCCCGGCAGCGGGATGCCTACAAAAAGAAGAAGTGCTACAAAGATTCCGCGTCCTGCCTTAGACTTTAATTTTTCTCCGGCTGCATTTCCTTTTACAAGAAAAAATCTGCAGATGCCGCCAATAAAGCGCTTGTCCTGCCCCCACTCCAAAAACTTGCGGGCAAAAAGGTAAATTATTGGCACGGGAACCATATTTGCGATTATACAAATAATGTAGGATGGCACAATTGGCAGCTGCAAGGCCTGAGACACGGGGATTGCCCCACGCAACTCAATCAAAGGCACCATAGAAATAAAAGCTATCCACAGATAATTTTTGAGCATATGGGAATTATAATAAAATAGAAAATCGCGTGCAATGGGCATAGGGCGGATAATGGGTATTGAAACTAACCCCCTTTTTCATTATTATTATATCACTTGCCGGGATGGCGGAACTGGTAGACGCCCAGGACTTAAAATCCTGTGCCGAGCAATCGGCGTGCCGGTTCGACCCCGGTTCCCGGCAACAAGCCTCTCTGGAAACAGGGAGGCTTTTTTTTCGCCTACAGGAGAAAACTATGACACCACACATTTATCCGCGCCAGTGCGCATTCAACTCTATTGAAGACATTAAGGGAAAGAAAGTTACCATTATGGGGCTTGGTCTTAACGGCGGAGGAGAAGCTGCCGTAAGATTTTTTGTGAACAAGGGTGCATACGTTACCATCACAGACATGAAAACCGAACAGCAGCTTGCCGCAACCATAGACCGACTGGAAAATGATCCAAACCTGAATATGGAAAACGTAATCTGGCGTCTTGGCGAGCACCGCATAGAAGATTTTGAAAATGCCGACTGTGTTATTAAAAACCCGGGCGTAAAAATAGAAGGCAACAAGTTTCTTGCCGCTGCCCGCGCCATAGAAACAGACCTTAGCATCTTTTTGCGTTTTACCGATTGCCCCATTATCGCCGTTACAGGAAGTAAGGGTAAATCTTCTACCGTAAGCGCAATTTACTACGGCCTCAAAGAAGCAGGCTTTAAAACATTCTTGGGCGGAAACATTACCGTAAGCCCTCTTACATTTTTTGACGAGGTAAACAGCGACACTCCTGTTGTAATTGAATTTTCTTCATGGCAGCTGGCAGACCTTCGCGGTCGTGGAGTTTTGCGCCCTCACATCAGCATTATCACAAAAATTGTACCGGACCATCAGAACTGGTACGGCAATATGAAAGACTACGTTGCAGACAAGCAGCTTATTTATGCAGACCAGACCCGTGGCGATTATTCCATTTTCGACGCAGATGGCGACCAGCCGGGAACAGGACCAGAAGGGGCCGACACCTGGGGCAATCTTTTTGCCTCTGAAAGTAAGGGAACTGTTTTGCGTTACAGCCGCACAGGCTTAAAAGATGGTCAGTACGGTGTATGGCTGGAAGAAAACGGCACTATCGGAAAAATTCGCCTGCCACAAATGGAAAAGGCTGAAGTTATAATGAAAGCACTTTCTGTTCCGGGCGAACACATGAAGACAAACGTACTTAACGCCGCAATGGTTATGTACTTAATGGGAATCCCTGCTGAACGCTGCGCAGAAATCTGTGGACGCTGGCAGGGAATAGACCACCGCCTGCAATACTTCCACAGCTGGAAGGCTGCGACAGGCACTGAATACAAGTTCTACAATGATTCATGCGCCACTGTGCCGGAAGCAGCGGCTGCGGCAAGCCAGTCTTTTGGTAAATCTGTAATTCTTATGACAGGCGGCACAGACAAGGGGCTGGACCTTGCGCCGCTGGAACGCGTATTAACCGCGCCAGACACAAGCAAGGGAGAATTTCCTGTAAAAGACCTGTATCTTTTAGCCGGAACTGCCACAGACAAACTGCTTCCTGCCCTGGATAAGGCGGGCGTGAAATACCACGGGCCTTTTAATTCGCTGGAAGAACTGTTAGAGGAAGCGAAAACTGAACTTGCCGGGGCGCCTGCTGGCTGGGCACAAGGAGAAGAAGTTTTTGTCTTCTCCCCAGGTGCTACCTCCTTTGGTATGTTCCAGAACGAGTTTGACCGCGGTAATAAATACATGGCCGCAGTAAAAGAAATGTTTTAGTTAAATAAAAAAGCGGTGCTTGAAGAAATCAAAACACCGCTTTTTTTTCGTCAGCTACAATTTATACTTTGAACAAGTCTACCTGTTCACCAATCTTCTCAATTGCAGATTTAACCTGAACAGAAATCTCGCTGAGCATAGAACCTGTCTCGTTGATTTTTCTTGCACCAACAGACATTTCTTCCATACTTGTGTTCATCATTGTACTTGCTTCCTGCAGACGTCCCATGTCATTTACAATCTGGCTGTTTCTTCCAGACATATCGTGAGATGAGTTACGAACTTCTACAGTAGAGCTGTTCAAGTTACGCAAAGCATCAACAATCTGCTTAGAACCTTCGTTCTGTTCTTCCATAGCAGAATGAATCTGAATAACCAACTGGTCTGTTTCCTTAATCTTTGTAGAAACTTCTGTAAGAGCATTGCTTGCTTCTCCAGAAGAACTTACAACTTCAGAAATAGAAGAGCGGATATTGTTCAACTGTTCACCAATCTTCTTTGACTGAGCAGAAGATGTTTCAGAAAGCTTACGGATTTCATCAGCAACAACGGCAAATCCCTTACCTGCTTCACCAGCGTGAGCAGCCTCAATTGCGGCATTCATAGCAAGCAGGTTTGTCTGAGATGCAATAGAAGAAATTGCAGAGTTTGCTTCCTGCAGCATCTGAGACTGACTTTCAATCTGAAGGATTCTTTCGTTTACATTTTCCTGCTTTGTAAATCCGATGTTTGCATTTTCTTCAAGAGACTTGAATGACTGAGACATTTTTTCTACAGACTTGTTTACAGAAGAAATGTTACCAATCATCTCTTCTACGGCAGCAGAAGCCTGAGTTACGCTTGCAGCCTGGCTTTCAATAAGGCCATCCAAATCTGTAATTGCGCTGGAAATATGCTGTACAGAATCGTTTGTGTTGCTGACACTCTGTCCCTGTGTATTAATCTGATTATGCATACTGTCAATTGTTGCAATAATCTCTGTAATAGAACTTGAAGTATCTTCAATACTTGCAGAAAGATTTTCACCAGTTGAACCAAGTTCAGCCTTAGAATCTTTAAGGTTCTTTACAATGTCATGAAGTTTATCCATAAACAAGTCAAAGTTGATAATCAACTGACCAATTTCATCTCTCTTGAACAATGAACAACGTTTTGTAAGGTCTGCATCTCCACTTGCAAGGTCTGCAAGGAATACTGTTACGTTGTTAATTCGCTTCATAATCCAATTAACAAAGAGGTAACCAATAACAGCAAGAATAACACACATTGCAATACCAATTGGAATTACAATTGCCATAGTCTGTGTTTTTACAGCCTTTACAACCTGCATAGATTTTGCAATAAAAATCATACCGGTAACTGTACCATCAGCACTAACTAATGGAGCATAGTTTGAATAATAATCAATGCCATTAATCTTATTTGGTCCCTTGTATTCTTCACCCTTTCCTAAAACATGATTTACAATTGCCTCGTTTGAAAGTTCTGTTCCAACAAGATTGCTGCCCAAGGTTGTAGCGGCACGAACCTTACCCTTAAAGATTGTACATTCAACTGCATAATTAGATTTTACAATTGTGGTTACGGCTGCATCACCATCATCTGCAAGTTCATAACCAACAACTACACAACCAATAATTCCATCATTTACAATTATTGGAGCTGCAGAAAGAAGGCCGTATTCAATATCTCCAAAGGCTTCATAAGCATAAGATGATTTACCGCGCAAGGCTGACTGAACCATCGGCGAAGAAACTCTTGTGCCAGCTTTGGTTCCATATGCAGAAATTACCGTATTGTTATTATCTACAAAGGCAAGAAGGTCTAGTCCGTATTCATCGGCACCTACTTCTGAAATGCCGTCCAGGGCTGGAATAATGCCCTGGCTAAAATATTCTTTTGCATCATTTGTGTCTGTAATAATTTTTGAAAATCGATTCATATTGTCGAGCCAGTCTGTAAGAATATAAGAAGCACCATCTGCTGTA
>JAEEGH010022488.1_pt1 | contig 12920 bp, 9 predicted proteins | sample 9134181 | NCBI WGS metagenome assembly JAEEGH01 (sample SAMN16246544, study PRJNA631951) | gut metagenome | biome: gut microbiome; feature: rumen; material: DP-attached | host: Bos | place: Iran: Karaj | collected 2018-10 | reverse complement strand
TCTGGGTCATGAGGATCATGGCCAACGATAGCCGGAGTATCCAATGGAGATGGGAGATAACGAACTACTGCATCGAGCAGAGTCTGTACACCCTTGTTCTTGAACGATGAACCGCAGAGGACAGGGAATACCTCCTGTGCGAGAGTTGCCTTACGGAGAGCAGCATAGATCTCGTCGGTCGTGATAGTCGATGGATCATCGAAATACTTCTCCATGATGGCGTCATCGAAGTTGGCGCACTGCTCAAGAATCTTGTCGCGGTACTCCTGAGCCTCCTCAAGCATGTCAGCAGGAATCTCATCCACCTCATACTCTGCGCCCATGGTCTCATCGTGCCACAAGATAGCCTTCATCTCAATCAGATCGACGACGCCCTTGAAGGTCTCCTCGCTACCGATTGGCAACTGGATGGCCAATGAATTGGCGCCAAGCATCTCATGCATCTGGCTGACAACCTCAAGGAAGTTGGCGCCAGAACGGTCCATCTTGTTTACGTATGCGATACGGGGAACGTTGTACTTCTCAGCCTGACGCCATACGGTTTCAGACTGTGGCTCAACACCACCTACTGCGCAATAAGTTGCGACAGCGCCATCAAGGATACGGAGCGAACGCTCGACCTCGACGGTAAAGTCAACGTGGCCTGGGGTATCAATCAAATTGAACTTATACTTCTCACCCTTGAAGTTCCAGAAGGCAGTCGTAGCAGCCGAGGTAATGGTAATACCACGCTCCTGCTCCTGAACCATCCAGTCCATAGTAGCGGCACCATCGTGAACCTCACCAATCTTGTGGGTCTTACCGGTGTAGAAAAGAATACGCTCTGAAGTAGTGGTCTTACCGGCATCGATGTGAGCCATGATACCGAAGTTACGGGTATACTTCAATGCTGCGTCTTTTGGATTTGCCATTGTTTTAAATTTAAATATGTGTGAGAAGAATCAGATTAGAACTTGAAGTGAGCGAATGCACGGTTAGCCTCGGCCATCTTGTGCATATCCTCCTTACGCTTGAAGGCGCCACCCTGCTCGTTGTAAGCGTCCATAATCTCGGCGGCCAACTTATCGGCCATAGACTTACCACCACGCTTGCGGCTGTAGATGATCAAGTTCTTCATCGAGATAGACTCCTTACGGTCTGCACGGATTTCAGTTGGAACCTGGAAAGTGGCGCCACCGATGCGGCGTGACTTGACCTCGACCTGAGGAGTGATGTTGTCGAGAGCCTTCTTCCAGATATCCAGAGGAGCGATGCCCTCTTTTTCTGCCAACTTCTGGTTGACGATTTCAATAGCACTGTAGAAGATAGTGAAAGCGATGCTCTTCTTGCCATCATACATCAGATGGTTGACGAACTTCGTAACCTTAACTTCGCTGAAGACAGGATCGGGAAGGATAACTCTCTTCTTCGGCTTTGCTTTTCTCATTGTTGTTTAATGTTTAATGTGTTTGGCTGTTTCTCTTTAGGAAATCGCTTCATCTCGCACCAATGTGCGGATTACTCAACCTATTAGAGCCTTACCAACTTTTGTGATTGTGAAAAGTTCTGAACTCATTCTGTTTTGCGCGGTGCGGCGAAGATTACTTCTTCTTAGCACCTGCAGCGGCCTGTCCTGGCTTCGGACGCTTAGCACCGTACTTAGAACGACGCTGAGTGCGACCATTGACGCCGGCAGTATCCAAAGTACCACGAACGATGTGATAACGTACACCTGGGAGGTCCTTGACACGACCGCCACGAACCATGACGATTGAGTGCTCCTGCAGGTTGTGGCCCTCTCCTGGGATGTAAGAGTTGACCTCCTTGCCGTTAGTCAAACGAACACGTGCTACCTTACGCATAGCAGAATTAGGTTTCTTTGGAGTGGTGGTGTAAACACGAACGCAGACGCCACGGCGCTGTGGGCATGATGCCAGGGCCGGTGACTTGCTCTTGTCTTCCAACACTACGCGACCTTTTCTAACTAACTGTTGAATAGTAGGCATTTTGTTTTAACTTTTTGTTTGTTGATTAAAATTTTACTCTCATGCTCTGTCCATTCGATTGGGCATAACTCGCTCAAAAGAATATACTAAAGCGGCGCAAAGGTACAACATTTTTCCAAATTGGCAAAAGTAACTGATTCATAATCTTTAAAATAGTGACATATTTCACACCATTAGTCAACTACGGATTGCAAAATCGCGCTCGACCGCCGAAATTCATTGGCCAAAATACAGCACAAAAGAATGTTGATAACTTTTTCGCGCAATCCATTTCAATGGCATAATGGGAAGTTGATTGGCTGTCCATATTCGGACGGCACGAGGGCACGAAATTATGTCTTTTTGCGGCCAACGACAATCCCGAAGGCTCTACGAACCTTCTATGAAGGTACTATCAGCGTATTATGGTCGGGATTTGCGCTACACGCTACAGTGCTACAGTTGTTTTTCACGCGGACATCTGTCATCTGTCATCTGTCATTAAGGAATCGAGACATTACAACGCAGTCTCAATTATTATTTGCTTTTCAGCATCAGTTTTTTGAGGCGACTTGCACTATATTACAAATATTTTTAGTAAATTTGCCGACAATAAATGAATTCCCCGTAAAGCGCTAATAAAAATGCAAGCCAACAATGACATAAAGAAGCAAGCAGAACCGCATATCGTGAAGTCGCACGACATTCACTTTGATGCGGAATATGCGGATTGGATAGCGGACATTAAGAGTCGCTATCGTTCTGCACAGGTAAAAGCCGCTGTCAAGGTGAATGCGGAGAAACTTCTGTTCAACTGGCAACTTGGTTGCGACCTGGTACAGAAAAAAGCCGAAGAGCGCTGGGGAACAGGAGTTGTAGAACAAGTAAGCTTAGATTTGAAGCGAGAGTTTCCTGATGCTGATGGCTTTTCTGTACGCAATCTTTGGTATATGAAACAATGGTATTTGTTTTATACTCAAGGAAAGAACACAATTCTGCACCAGCTTGGTGAAGAATGCAAAGAATTGAAAATAAACATGTTAGAGAATGCACCAGCTCGGTGCAGAATTGAGTCCAGAAAAACTCCACCAGGTTGGTGGAGAATTGCAGTCATCTGTTAATCAAGCCGTAATAAAACCCCAACAATCTGTTGGAGAAATACAGCACCTCGTTTCAAAAACCAATAACGAAATAGGAATGGCATTTCCATGACTAGCTACATTTTACTATAGCTAAATATCAATTAAAATTATGGCAAACTTTGTGAGCAAAATATTTAGATTTGGCAAAACGCGAAGTTTGGAGGCCAACAGTGCTTCCGAACTAGTTCGGTTGTGTCAATTCGAGAAACGCATAGATGCCTTGCTCAAAAAGGATGTCTACATTGCCAGAAGTGACTATAAAGACCTTATAGATGGGAGTGCAGATTTGTATTCACAATTTAAGGTGTTGAATGATAGTAATACATTGAGGTATTTTTGCCGAGATAATGGTGTTGAGAATGAACGCATCATCAGTTTTTTATCTTTATATGAAGATCTTCAAAAAACAGAGACTTCGGCAACCATAAATGCACACAATGAGAAATTTTTATCTAACCATTTGGCTTCTGAGAAATTATACCTTGACGGAATCCTTTCAGAGGTTGACCCTAAAATAAAATTGGATGATGAACAGCGTAAAGTGGTTCTGTCGGATGAAGACTATACGCTTGTTATTGCTGGTGCAGGGGCAGGAAAGACAACCACGGTTTCTGCAAAAGTGAAATACCTTGTAGATCGCAAAGGAATTCGCCCAGATCAAATTCTCGTCATCTCATTTACAAACAAAGCAGTTGGTGAACTACAGGATAAAATTAACAAAGCGCTGAAAATAGATTGCCCTGTAACTACTTTCCACAAAACAGGTTATGCTATTCGCCGTAGACAAGAAACAGAGGAACGCGTAAGAATCGTTACAGAAGGCTACATGTTCAATGTTGTGAATGACTATCTTAAAAACAATATTCTTGAGTATCAGGAACTTGTAGATAAACTAATTTTATTTTTCGGCAGTTACTTTGATGCACCATATGAGGGAGATGACTTAAATTCTTTTTTCAATTACATTACCAAAGCGGATTTTACGACCCTGCGTGGCAATATGGATGAGTACACCGAAAAGGTTATAGATCAGCGTTCTGGTTGTCACGTCACAATTGCCCACGAATGTCTGCGCTCACTACAGGAAGTTGTTATTGCAAACTTCTTGTATATGAATAATATAGAATATGAATACGAAAAAGCCTACCCTTACAATATTTTGCGCTCACATAAACCTTATACACCAGATTTTACCATAACACAAGGGGATAAGGTCGCTTATATCGAGCACTTTGGTATAACCGAAGATGGCAGGAACAACCGCTATACACAAGAGCAGCTTAATGTCTACAAAAAAGAAGTCAACGACAAAATTAGGCTCCACCGGCAGCATGACACAGACCTCATTTATACTTTCTCTGCTTACAATGATGGTCGGGATTTGCTTGTTCACCTTCAGGAAGAACTTGTAGGTCATGGATTTGAACTAAAGCACCGTCCTTCAAAAGAAGTTTTTGATAAGATAGTCAGTACTGAAGAGAATAAGTACATTGCTCGTTTAGTAAAACTAGTGTGCACATTTATTCAAAACTTCAAGACAAATGATCTCGTAATTGATGATTTCACTCGCTTTCGTACTACGTCTTCCAACGAACGAACCAAATTATTTCTTTCCATCTGTGAACAATGCTATCTAGAATATAGTAAACGTTTGAAAGAATATCATGCCATCGATTTTGAAGATATGATCAATGACTCTGCCCGTATTCTCCGAGAAGAGGAAGTCCAAGGCAAAAAACTTGATTTCAAATACATCATAGTCGATGAGTATCAAGATATTTCACGCCAGCGTTTCAATCTCACAAAAGAATTGTGCAAGTTATGTAATGCAAAAGTTATAGCCGTTGGTGATGATTGGCAATCAATTTATGCATATGCAGGTTCTGACATCACATTGTTTACGGACTTCAAAAACACATTTGGATATGGCTTGGAATTGTGTATTACAAAAACCTATCGTAATGCACAGGAGGTAATAGATATTGCAGGAGGCTTTGTACAAAAGAATCTCAGTCAAATACGCAAAGCGCTAATCTCTCCTAAGCACATAGAACATCCCATCGTTATTAAAACTTATACGGAAGAAGTAGACCGAAAGGAATACGAGGGTAAAGGAGGTAAATACTTCCTTATAGGCAAGTGTGTGGAAGAAATAATGGACGGTTTGATTTCTAAGTACGAAAATCCGAAGATTTTGCTTCTTGGTAGGTATGGCTTCGACGGGTATCACCTTACAAAATCTGCCGATTTTATTTATGATGAAAAGACGGGTTCTGTCAGGTCGAAGAAATACAATGCGGATTACTTTGACTTTATGACCGTACATCGAGCAAAAGGCCTTGGTTATGATCATGTTATTATTATTAATGCCAGAAATGAGACTTATGGTTTCCCATCTCAGGTGCAAGAGGATCCTGTGCTGAAATACGTTGTAAAGGACGATCATTCTTATGATTATGCAGAAGAACGACGGTTATTTTATGTTGCTTTGACAAGAACAAAGAACAGAGTTTACATTATTACTCCACAGCAACATCCATCTGAATTTGTGCTTGAGTTGATTCGTGATTATCCACAAGTTGAAGTATTTGGTGAGATAGACAAAGAACCTCAGGAAATGGAATTAGACAAGAGATGTCCCATTTGTGGTTATCCTTTGCAGTTGCGTTACAAGAAAGCATATGGCCTTAAATTGTGGATATGTACAAACGAACCGGAGATTTGTGATTTTATGACCAATAACCTAGCTGGTGATGAGATGAGCATTATGAAATGCGACAAATGCAAAGATGGTTATCTCATTGTCAAGGATGGTCGTGGTAGCGGTCCATTTTTGGGATGTACGAATTACAAGGCAGACAAGACCGGATGTAATAACTACGTCACTAAGGATTTCTATTTACGTAAATACAAAGGACAAAATTAAAACGTACAGCATATGATAGATATGGAAAAACTTAACACCGCCAAGGTGTGGATTGAAAAACTTGCAAATGGCATCAATCCACTGAATGATGAGCCAGTTAAAGAGGACGATATTATTAACAATGTTCACATATCTCGTTGTCTATTCTATGTTACTGAATTACTAGACGAGATAAAGGCAGAAACAGCAGTCGAAAGAAAAGGTAGAAAAGCATTTTTTCTTTCTTCTAAGGATGCTGCAAATATTCATATTTCGACACCTAACGGTATAGCCAACTTTATCAAATTAGTAAATGGACATATTCCTGATAATATGAAACCGCTATCCGCATCTCAAATTTTAATTTGGCTTCGAAACAAAGGTTTGTTGCAAGTAGTCTTAAAAGAAGATGGCCATAAAACAAATCTACCGACAGAAAAAGGCAGTAAATTAGGGATAGTTACAGAAGTCCAGAGAAACACTGACGGAACAGAATACCAGAAAGTGATATATAGCATTGAAGCTCAAAGATTTATGTTAAACAACATTGAATCGATAGCTACAGCTTATAAATCCAAAAGAGATAAGACTCTATAGAAAATATCTACCAACAACCATAGAACACTTTTCTCTAGCGAGTTGCAAGAGATTCAGTTACCGAGGATATCTCGGCAACTACCGAAGAAAAAACGGCAGTTCGCATCAAAAAGATCCATCAAGAGCAGGTGTTTCCGAAATGGAAACACCTGCTTGTTTTATTTATGTACGTATGCACGCGAACCTATCGGTTCAGCGGCTGCATGTACCGATTGTCAGGATAACATTTGGCAAAGACATAGAGCAGAATGCGATGGGCAACAAGAAGAAACCCAATAGATCTTTTACGGCATGTCGCATAGACGTATTTCGCGAAATTAAAACCACTTATAGAAAAAAGCAACGGACATGATGTCGGAATTGACAAAGAAGGAAAAATGATGCCCGGCGATAGAACATCGTCGGGCATCGGGCTATTGAAATAATATTGAGAGAAATATGATTGGATAAGGTATTAAGTAGTTGTTCAAAATTGTATTATAATATCCCGTAGACTGTCCAAAGAACTATCTTTTTCATTCTTGGACACCTACTTACTTGAACAGATGCGGCAGGAATTCCTTCAGGCAACGACGCCAGGTGAGCCACTCGTGGGCAGTGCCCTGGCTCTCGAAAAGGTTGGCCTTGATGCCCATGTTCTGAAGCTCCTTGACCATGGCCTGCGTGCCGAAGTTCTCCTCTGTGCCGCAACCCATAAAGAGGTAGTGCACCTGGCTGTTGAACCGCTCGGCGTCGTTGAACACGCCATTGGCCAACGTATGAACGTCCATGCCGAACAGGGCGCCGGAGAAAGTACCGATGTACGAGAATTTCTCCAGGTGCGGCAGGGCAGCCTCCCACGTCTGACGACCGCCCCACGAGAGTCCGGCCATGGCGCGATGTTCGCGGTCGGAAAGAGTGCGGAAGGTCTTGTCCACCATCGGGATGAGGTCAGCATGAAGCGCATCGACGAAGGACTTGCCGTAGGTGGCATAGGTGGTGCCGCCATAGCCGAAGGGGGCCTGCGTGTCGCCACTTTCCATGACGACAATCATCGGTTCACATTGGCCACTGGCAATCATATTGTCGAGGATGACGTTGGCGCGGCCCTGAAGACTGCTCCAGCCGGTCTCGTCCTCGCCCATGCCGTGCTGCAGGTAGAGCACGGGGTAGCGCTTGGCGGTATTGGTGTCGTAGTCGGCCGGCGTATAGATCATTGCGTGACGGAACTGGCCTTGCGAAGTCGCGTAGTAATCGACACTGCGCACCTGACCGTGCGGCACATCCTTCTGAAGGCGGTAGTAGTCACCCTCAGCGCCCTCGGGAATCTCGATGCCGCCGGCTACGCGGTTGCAGCCGAAGTAGGCGGTGGTGGCGGGGTCGATGACGTTCAATCCATCGGCCACAAGGAAATAATAGTGGAAACCGACGACGAGCGGGTCGGTGACGCAGGTCCAGAAGCCGTCGGCCTCCTGCTCCATCGGATACTTCTTGCCGCAGATGTCAACCATAAGGTAGCTGCTGCGCGGTGAACGAATGCGGAAATGGACGCGGCCTTCCTTATCGACGCGCGGATAGTCGGCTCCGTCGATGTTGGTTTCTGCGGCCGATGTTCCTTCGGGGAAAGCCGGGGCATTGGCCGATGCCTCTACCCTCTTCATCTGCCACCAGTCGAAGTTGAACAGACGGCAGCCCTTCAGGCCACGGAAGCTGAAATAGAGGTCGCGCGTGCCGCTCACGCCTTCGGGAAGGGTGACATCGGCCGAAATCACACGCCAATCCTCCCAAGCGCCGGTGCGAGGCACGTTGATGACGGCGACCTGTGCGCCCTTGAGCGAGTCGAGATGCACCTCGATGATGCCGCCCTGATAGGCGCTGGCCACACGGACGTCGATTTTCTTGATGTCGGCCGACAGCTCAACCTCGCGCAGCTTGATCCAGTCGCCGTTGTGGATGTCGCTCACCCAGACATTGCCGCGGTTGCGGTTCCAGTCGCTGTGGATGCCCTGGCTGAAGGCCATCGTCTCGGCCTCGACACGCTGGAGCGGATTGAGCGCAGCGATGGGTGCAGGGCCCTCACGGGTGGGAAGGATGGTGGGAATCCGGCCATCGGGCAACCACTCGAACTCCTCGACACAGGCGCTGCGGCCGAAGCCGCCGCCGCCGGGGAGCCAGCCGGTGTGGTAGAAGAAATAGCTGTGGCCACGGAAATCGACGATGCCACTATGGTTGGTGAAAGATTTGGTCTCGTTGTCCTGGGGCATGATGGTGCCGCCATAGGTCCACGGGCCTTCGGGCGACGGGGCCGTTGAGTAGGCAATGTGTTCGGGCACGCCGCCGGCGGCATACATGAGATAGTAGAGCGGCTTGGCCTTCTTGGCCGGACGACCCTTCTTGTCGAGCGGGAAGACGTTGCGCTTCATGATCCAAGGGCCCTCGGTGTAGCAGTCGTCGTATTTCTTGCCACGCTCGCGCTCCTTCATGTTGGGTGCGCCGAAGCCCTCGACGGTCTGGTTGACGGTCTTGACCTCGCTGGCCAATGATATCATGTCTTCGTTCAGCTTGGCGTAGTAAATGGTCGGGTTGCCCCAGAAGAGCCAGGCCTGGCCATCGTCGTCAATCATGACGGTGGGGTCGATGTGGTCCCACTTGCCGTCTTCGTAGAGCGGCTTGCCAAGGGCGTCGCGGTAGGGCCCCTCTACCCTATCGGCCACAGCCACACCGATGGCCATGCCGTGGGAGATGTTGGAATGGATGGGGACGTAGAGGTAGAACTTGCCGTTGCGCTCGATGCACTGGGGTGCCCAGGCGCGGTCATCGGCCCACTTGAAATCGCATTGCGCCAAGGGGCAGCCGTGGTCCTGCCAGTTGACCATGTCGTTGGTCGAGAAGAGACGCCATTCGTTCATCCAGAAGAAGTCGGCCCGCTCCTCGTCGTGGCCGGTGAAGACGTAGAGACGGTCGCCGCTCACCATCGGAGCGGGATCGGTCGAGAAAATAGTCTGGGCAATGGGGTTCTGGGCCAATGCATTGGCCATAAAACAGCCCAAAAGAATTGCAGAAACGGTGGTTCGCATGGGGAAAATTGAAAAGGTGAAAGGTGAAAATTATTTGCGCAGGGTGCGGTACTGGATGGAGAGCATGGCCTCGGCATAGCGGCGGCCCAGGATACGGTAGCCCTCGGCCGTGAAGTGGAGGCGGTCAGGACGGCCGGGACAGCCCAGGGAGCTGACGGGATGGGCCGTGGGGATGGTCGTGCGTATGTCGTCGATGATGGCGTTGTGGTGGTAGCAGCAGCCGCCGTCCTCCTGGGTCATCAGTTCGCCCACGAGCAGGGGACAATCCTCGGCCTTGAGGTTGAGCTCGGCCAACATGCGGTCGTAGATGACCTTGACGCGCTCCGGCCAGTCACGTTGGCCATTGTTCGTACAGCCCTGGTGCAGGAGGATGCCCTTGATGACGCCGACCTTCTGGGCTTCCTTGGCCAATGTGATGAGTTCGCGGTAGGGATTGTTGTTGTAGGCCTTGCAGAAGTTCTTGTACCAGTCGGCCGCGCGGGCGATATCGACGGCGGTACTGTCTTCGTTGAAGAGGCTGATGTTGGCGCCACCCACGGCGACATGGACCACGCCGATCTTGATGGAATCGGGCAGATGCTCGACAAGCGTGCGGCCGAAATAGTCGGCTGGCGTCAGGCCCGTCCACTCGCGGCAGAGCGGCGGAACGGCGGCGTACCATTGGCCCTTGACACGGCCAATCTTCGGCATATCGACGGCCGAGAGCATACGGAAGCGCGTGTTGATGCCCTGGCGGTCTTGCGTCTCGATGCGGGCGTTGCCCTCCATGTTCGACTGGCCGAAGCAGAGGAAGATGTGGAAGTTCGGGTCGAAGCCCTCGGGTTGCGGGATGATGCCCGGAGCGGCCTCGCCGTCACCGTAGTTCAGCACCTTGTTGGTCTCGTAGAAGTTCGTCACATCCTGGGCCGAAACCGTCAGGGTCGCAGCGCAGAGCGTGGCCAAAAGCATGATGGAATGTTTCATAAGGCAGATAAGGTTTTAAAAGGTTAAGATTAAGATGGCGCAAAGTTAGCCCTTTTTCGCCAATCGGCCTTACTGATTTATGCCAATTTATTTCGATTTTGAAACATACGGGGCGGTTTTCGGCCAATGGCGCTGCTGCGGGCGGGTTCATCGTCCCCGGGATTCGGGTTGTGGCCGATGGGCATTGGCCATAAAAAAAAACGGGACGGACGCCCGATGGGGCCCACTTTTGTCATCCGAACGTGACGATTGGGGCGGTGAAGACGGGCTTTCGGGGAGGAAAACGGCGCAAATCCTCATTTGTTAGGATTGTCCATGAGGGGCAAAGTGCGTACCTTTGCGGCCGAAAAAAACAATTAACAAACCAAAATATATATGAACTTTTTCAAATCTTTCAAGGTGTGTGTGATGGCAACAGCGATGGTTGCCGGTTTTACTTTCGTTTCATGCGGCGATGACGACGATGATCCAGTCCAGATCATTGATCCGGTCGAGGCCCCCGCATTCCTGGGCTCCTACGAGGGCGACCTCGTCGTCAGCGGCGAGATGAACGGCCGCAAGATGTTCGAGGGTACGGTCAACGGCACATTGGCCATCGAACAGATTGATGACACATTGGTCAAAGTCACCGTCCCAGAAATCGTGGAGCTGAACGCAGGCCGCTCAATCTATTCCGTCAAGGCCTTCACCATCGACAGCGTGCGCGTCGAGGCTACCGACGAGGGCTACTCGTTCAACATCGACACCTTCGAGCTTGAGGCCGTATCGTGCGACCAGGGCGACGGCAACGGATATGCCGACTTCGACTCACATGGCTATCTGAAGGGCACCTACCAGAACGATTCCGTCAATGTCGAATATACCTTCACCCTGGGCCGGATGCCATTCCCGCTGAAGGGCGTATTTGAGGGCGGCAAAAAGTAAATTTTGAGGCTATAAGGGCTTGGGATCTTTATGGCCAATGAGACAAAGATGCGCAATTATTTTCAGTATCCTATATTAACTGTGCTGGGAATGTCGTCAATGACATTCTCGGCATGTTCCGGTCTGGTGGACGTCTATGACGAGCTGACCGTCCAGGACACCGCGTCGAGCCCCTACAAGCAGCTGCACGTGACGGCCACGACCTACGACGACTGGACCTACCTCACCCTCGACAACCCCGACTCGACCGTCGTGCTCCCCATCCCGACCACATTGAACTCGGGCGAATGGGATGGCGTGACGAGCTACACGCGCCAGGAGATCAAGCTGGGTTCCACGACCGAACTGAGCAGCACCCCGACCGACGCACAGCCCGAGCCCGAGCGGTGGGACCTTGCCTTCCACCACTTCGACATCCGCACGAACGGCGGCATGGCCTTCGAGACCGAATACACCTCACTCGACCAGCTGCCCGCCCATTGGGCCGACATCCCCGGCATCGAGTGGCAGGCCGACCAGACGACCAAAGACCGCGTCTGGATTGACTTGTCCAATTCATTGGCCTTCAATATCGGCTGCCAGACCATCGACATCAGCCTTCCGCTCTCGAACATGGCGTGGATGGATGTCTCCAACCCGCCGCCCATCTACAACGTCTCGGGGCACGTCTGCCTCCTGCGCATGAAAGACGGCACCGTAGCGGCCCTCTTCCTGGACAACTACATGAACGAGAAGGGCAAGAAAGGCTATCTGACCATCAGCTATATCTATCCGTACGAATGACAATCCGATCACTTATTTTCTTTTTTGCAGTTGTCGCCCTTGCCCACCATGGTGCAAAGGCGACAACCTTTGTGACCTCGGCCGATGGCACCGCGACACAACCCGCCGACACGGCCTACAGCGACTGGAGCGACAAGGGCATCGACCTCGACATCGTGGTTGTCACCGCCACGCGCACGCCGAAGCCGCTCTCCAAGTCGCCCATCCCGATTCAGATCATTTCGGCCAATGACATCCGCAAGACCGACGCGACCAACGTCCAGGACATCCTGCAACGCGAGCTGCCGGGCATCGAGTTCTCCTATTCGATGAACATGCAGGTCAACATGAACATGGCGGGATTTGCGGGCCAGTCCGTCCTCTTCCTCATCGATGGCGAGCGCATGGCCGGCGAGACCAACGACAACATCGACTTCGAGCGGATTGTGGCCAACGGCGTTGACCACATCGAGATTGTCAAGGGTGCGGCATCGGCCCTGTACGGCAGCAGCGCCAACGGCGGCGTCATCAACATCATCACCCGAGACTTGGCCGACGGCCCGGAATGGACGCTCGATGCCGACGGGCGCGTCGGCAGCCACGGCGA
>JAEEGH010022479.1_pt1 | contig 12923 bp, 8 predicted proteins | sample 9134181 | NCBI WGS metagenome assembly JAEEGH01 (sample SAMN16246544, study PRJNA631951) | gut metagenome | biome: gut microbiome; feature: rumen; material: DP-attached | host: Bos | place: Iran: Karaj | collected 2018-10 | reverse complement strand
GTCCATTCGCTGGCGCTCTTGAAGAAGGTAGGACGAATGGCAAAAGACTCACATTCACCCATATCGACATTTAATGTAAAGTCATCGATCTGATGGTTGGCCCATCGGTTGGCAGCGGTCAACACATAGTCGAAATCGTATTCGGCGCCCACATAAGTCGACTCGTCAAATACATAAGTATGTTCCACAATGTTCAAACCTTTCTTGAAGGTGGCATTGAAATGGTAGACGAACAGATAAGGAATGAATTCGCTGAATTCATTCTCACGTCCTAACTCAAGTTCGCGTTGTCTCGAGAGCTCGTCGAACTTTCCATTGTGGTAATAACCCTTTTCAGTGTTTTCGACATGCGATACCTGATAGTTCAAGCGCTCACCATTGATAAACACAGTAAAGTCATGCATGTAGGGGTGGTCTACAAGTCTTTTGTATTCCTCCTCAGAAATATCCCAAGCACCGCTGGGCGGCATGGCTTCGAAACCCACCAAAAGCGTTTTTTCGTTGCCAGGATTAAAGAACTCGTAATAGACATGGACATAGATCATCTGGTCCCGTCTTGTAATGTCAAGCACTTCCTTCTTCACCGAAATCTCGGTCTCGGTGATCGGAATCAGGTGGTTGCCCGACGTGTAGTACACGCCGTCGTTAGCTTTCGCTCCGATGAAAGGAAGGAGCAATAAAAGGAAAAAGATAGCTTTTTTCATAGTAATTTAGGAATTATTAAGGTTTAACTGTTTGCTGGTTTCATTTGGTCGCGGTCATAATGCGGCATCTCGTCAGGCAGGATAATGGAAAACTCGATAAGCCCACCGACAACTTGCTTGGCGTCGTCCTCATACCAAGGCGTTTGGTAGATGAGTTTTTTCTTGCCTTTCTTTGAGATGGTGTAGACATTGGTAGCGGCATCGTCCAGAAGATGCTGGATGATTTGCTGCGAACGTGGATTATGGCATTTCATCAGGTCGCGGCCACGAGCATCGCCGTTCACCTCGATGCTGCTGTCGTTTTGGTAAAGGATCTCACCGTCCTTTGCGCTAATGGTAATGGCTATGTTAAGCCCTTTGAGATAGTCAAGTTGACTCATAATGCGTGTAATTTTTCGGCAAAGATAGAATTTTTCTAAATTTGCAGCGTTATTTTTATCAAATGAAGAAACTTTACCGCTATATCACCAAGTCGTTTTTGGGCACTTTTGTACTCACTTTCTTCATTGTGGTGTTCATCTGGGTAATGCAGTTTGTATGGCTATATGTCGATGACTTGGTCGGTAAAGGATTGGAATTCAAAATTATAGCAGAACTTCTATTCTACACTTCCATCACCGCCATCCCCATGTCGCTGCCCTTGGCTTTATTGTTGGCGTTGTTGATGTGTTTCGGCAACTTGGGCGAGCATTACGAGTTGGTGGCCATGAAGGCCTCCGGCATCTCCATGTGGCGAGCCATGCGCCCGTTATTCAATTTTGCACTGATACTCAGTGTATTGGCATTCTTCATCTCCAACAGTCTTATCCCTATCGCCACACTCAAATGGCGCACCTTGTTGACCGACATACAACGGCAGAAATTGGCGTTTAACATCAAGGAGGGCGTGTTCTACAAGGACATCGAAAACTATGTCATCTTTGTCGACCGCAAAGGCAAGGACGGCAGCCACATCTATGGCGTAAAAATCTATGACCACTCCGAGCATAACGGCTGCACCAAGGTCATCGCCGCCGACTCAGGCATGATGTCAATGAGTCCCAACCAACGCAGCATCATTTTCACTTTGTACAACGGCCACAATTACACGGACCTCACCCCCGACAACTACAAGGAGACAAGACCCTTCGAGCGAATGTCGTTCAAGCAGGAGCAGCTCAAGTTCAGCTTGGCCTCGTTCGACATGACGCGTTCAAGCGAGGAAATGTACAAGTCGTACCAACAGATGATGAACATACGGCAACTCTCCACCGCCTTGGATTCGCTGGAAGTGCGGTATAGCGACAAGCAGCAGGCCTTCAACGACGGCTTCACACGAAGGTGGGCCAACTACTACAGCCTGAAGAATGAGACCTCCAGCGGCAGCATGGTGGCCGACACCAGTCAACGACTGCATTGGCCATTGTTAAACAGGTATGAAGGCGAAAACCGCTCGGCCATCCTCGGATTGGCCATGGGCAGCGCCCAAAATGCCAAGGACAATGCGACCTTCAACAAACTGGACCTAGGCACCCAAACCGAAAACATCAACAAGCACCGCAAAGAGTGGCACAAGAAGTTCACCCTAAGCATCGCCTGCCTCATTTTCTTCTTCATCGGGGCGCCACTCGGCAGCATCATCCGCAAAGGCGGACTAGGCCTGCCCGTGGTCGTCTCAGTGCTGTTCTTCGTCGTCTACTACATCATCTCCACCATTGGAGAGCGCATGGCCGTGTTTGGCGACCTCAATATGTTTGTCGGCGTATGGCTGTCTTCCATTGTGCTAGCCCCCGTCGGACTGTTCCTCACTTTCAAGGCCACTACCGATGCCGCGCTCTTCGACGGCGACAGTTGGAAAAAATTCTTCCAACGGGTGTTTAGGAAAAAACGAACTAACGATATCTTGCCGAAACAATAATATCTGCGGCTGCCACGGTGTGACAACCCTACAGACAACAAATCGAAGATTCGACGTAGTCAATTCAACAAATCAACGATTCAACAGTCAACATCCCAATATGAAAATACTCCTTCTTTGCAACAAGCCCCCATACCCTGCCTCCGAAGGCGGACCTATGGCGATGAACAGCATCATCACCGGCCTCCTGGATGCAGGCCATCAAGTCAAGATACTGGCCGTCAACAGCGAGAAGTTCAACGTCAAGGAGAGCGACATTCCTGTAGAATACAAGAAAAAGACCGGCATCGAACTCATCGACGTCGACCTGAGCGTGAAACCCACGAATGCCTTCCTCAACCTGTTCACCAAGAAGTCGTATCATGTGGAGCGTTTCATCTCTGACGACTTCAAAGCCAAGCTCATTGAAGTGCTAGAAAAGGAACAGTTTGACATCGTACAGTTGGAGATGCTCTACATGGCGCCTTATGTCGAAGACATCCGTGCCCACTCGAAGGCCATGATTGTGCTGCGCGCCCACAACGTAGAGCACAAGATTTGGGAACGCATCGCCAAAGAGACCCGTTCGCCCCTCAAGCGCTGGTACATCAACCACTTGACCAAGACATTGAAGGAATACGAACTTAACGCCTTGGAGACCGTTGACGGCATCGCTGCCATCACGCGCAAAGATGCCGCCTTCTTCAGAAAATACACCTCAAAGCCTGTCATTGACATTCCGTTTGGCGTTTATCCAGAAGAGTTCACCCCTAAATACGAGATAGAAGGCAAACCCAAATTCTACCACATCGGTTCCATGAACTGGATGCCCAATGAAGAAGGCATTAGATGGTTCATCAACGAGGTGCTGCCCAAAACCGTGGAAAAAGTGCCTGATTTCGTCTACCATCTGGCAGGCCGCAACATGCCCGAATGGCTAACTGCAATGAACGACCCTCACGTCGACGTCGTCGGTGAGGTGCCAGATGCCAAGGCCTTTGTCGCCGATCACGACGTGGCCATTGTCCCCTTGCTCTCGGGCAGCGGCATCCGCATCAAGATTATCGAATCGATGGCGATGGGCAAGACCGTCATCACAACGCGAGTGGGCGCCGAAGGCATCCTCTACGACGAAGAGGTGAACATCATCATTGCAGAGAACAAGGCCAAGATGGTGGAAGCCATTCGCGCCATCAATGAGAACCCGCAAATCGCCGTCAAGATAGGCCAAGCAGCGCGACGACTCGTCGAAGAGACATACGACAACCGCAAGATCATCGCCCGACTGCTGATGTTTTACGAGCAGATCAAGCCGGGAAGCAAGATTTCGTTTTTGTAAAGAGATTCCCTTCGGGAAAGGAGTATTGTCGTTTGTTCAACAGGCGGCGACTTGAGGACTTACAAGTCAGCAAGTGCCTGAAGCTGCCGCATTTTACAATCATGCAACACTCCATTCCCTGAAAGGGAATCTCAAAAACACATCCAATACCCTTACATTTCAACTTTTTTCCTATTTTTGTCCCTCAATTCATTCCGAGATGAAGATTTTTGTCCTATTGCCCCGCATCCCATACCCTCTTGAAAAAGGCGACAAGTTGCGGGCATTCAACCAAATAAAACAACTCGCAAAGCACAATGAAATCGTCCTTTGTGCGCTCAACGACAACCCAAAAGTCAACGAGCAGGACGCTTTCCATGCCTTGCAACCCTATTGCCAATCCATCAATTTCATCAAGATAAGAAAACTGCAGATCTTGTGGGGGCTCATGCGCGCCTTCTTCAAAGGGATTCCCTTGCAATGCGGGTATTTTTACAACCGCAAGGCGGCAAAGAAAATCGATGCCTTGATTGCCAAACACAAGCCCGACATGCTTTTTGGACAACTGCTCCGCGTGGCCGAATACATCCGACATAAAAACATACATAAAACCATTGATTATCAAGATATTTTCTCATACGGCATGAAACGCCGGGCCGACATCGCCTCTTTCGTCACGCGACCTATATTCGCCATGGAGTACCGTCGCCTGGCCCGCTATGAAGCCGCCATCTTTGATGACTTCGACGTGCGCACCATCATCAGCGAACCCGACCGCGCCCTGTTCCCGCACGAGCATCGTGATGAAATCCTTGTCGTTCCCAATGGCGTTGACCACGAGAAATACCATCCGATGGAATGTGAAAAACAATACGACCTGGTCTTCACGGGCAACATGAGCTATCCGCCCAATGTGAACGCCGTGGGTTATTTGGCCAACGAGATTCTGCCCATCGTGTGGAAAACCCTGCCAGAGGTGAAACTCTATATCGCTGGCGCCACCCCTGACCCCAAGGTGAAGAAGGCCGCCTCTGAAAGAGTCATCGTCAGCGGCTGGCTTGACGACATACGCGATGCTTACGCGAAAAGCCACGTCTTCATCGCACCCATGCGCATCGGCACGGGCCTGCAAAACAAACTATTGGAAGCCATGTCGATGCGACTTCCTGCCATCACCTCGCCCTTGGCCAATGCCTCTTTGGGCGCAAAACCCAACGAAGAAATCCTGGTCGGCAGCAACGCAGAAGAAATGGCGCAACACATCATCACCTTGCTGACCGACCAAGAAAAGGCCGAGCAAATTGCACAAGCGGGGTACAATTTCACCAACCGTGTGTATGACTGGGGCAAGGCGACCGCCATCATGGAACACGCCATGACCCAACAACTGAATAACTAAGGTCCCTGAGCTTGTCGAAGGGCCGACAGATAACAGACGGTGCTTCGACAGGCTCAGCAACCTGCTTTCACTGATTTACTGAACAACTGACAACTGAATATGGCACAGACTGACGACAAAAAAATCATCTTCTCGATGGTTGGCGTGAGCAAGATCATCCCGCCGTCGAGACAAATACTGAAAGACATCTACCTCTCCTTCTTCTATGGCGCCAAAATCGGCATCATCGGCCTGAATGGAGCGGGCAAATCCACCCTCCTGCGCATCATCGCGGGCAAGGAGAAATCCTATAACGGCGAGGTGGTCTTCTCGCCTGGCTATTCCGTAGGCATGCTCGACCAGGAACCGCAACTCGACGACAACAAGACCGTCCGCCAAGTGGTGGAAGAAGGCGTGCAAGAGATTGTCGACATTCTCAAGGAATACGAGGAAATCAACAACAAGTTCGCAGAACCCGATGCCGACTTCGACAAACTGATTGCCCGTCAAGGCGAACTGACCGAACTCATCGAACAGCACGACGCTTGGGAACTCGACAGCAAACTGGAACGCGCCATGGACGCCCTCAACTGTCCTGACGGCGACACCCCCGTGCACAATCTCTCTGGCGGCGAGCGCCGCCGCGTGGCCCTCTGCCGCCTCCTGCTGCAAGAGCCCGACATCCTGCTCCTCGACGAGCCCACCAACCACCTCGATGCCGAGAGCATCCAGTGGTTGGAGAGCCACCTTCAGCAATACAAGGGCACCGTCATCGCCGTCACCCACGACCGTTACTTCCTCGACCACGTGGCCGGCTGGATCCTCGAACTCGACCGTGGTGAGGGCATCCCGTGGAAGGGCAACTACTCGTCGTGGCTCGACCAAAAGACGGCCCGCCTCGCCATGGAAGAAAAAACCGAGAGCAAGCGCCGCAAGACGCTCGAACGCGAACTGGAATGGGTGCGCATGGCTCCGAAAGCGCGGCATGCCAAGGGCAAGGCCCGTCTGGAATCGTACGAGAAGATGCTCAACGAGGATGTGAAAGAAAAAGAAGAGAAACTCGAGATATACATCCCCAACGGCGACCGCCTTGGCACCAAAGTCATCGAGGCACATGACGTCACCAAGGCATACGGCGACAAGTTGTTGTTTGAGAACCTCAACTTCAGCCTGCCACAAGGCGGCATCGTAGGCGTCATCGGACCTAATGGCGCTGGCAAGACCACTTTGTTCCGCCTCATCATGGGTTTGGAAAAACCCGATTCGGGGACCTTCGAAGTCGGCGAGACCGTGAAAATCGGCTATGTCGACCAACAGCATGCCGACATCGACCCCGAGAAGACCGTCTGGGAAGTCATCAGTGGCGGCAACGACTTGATCCAACTGGGCAAGCGCAGCATCAACTCGCGCGCCTATGTCTCCCGCTTCAACTTCGGCGGCAACGACCAGCAGAAAAAGGCCGGCGTGCTGTCAGGCGGTGAGCGCAACCGCATGCATTTGGCTTTGACTTTGAAACAAGAGGCCAACGTGCTCCTCTTGGACGAACCCACCAACGACATCGATGTGAACACCCTCCGCGCCTTGGAGGAAGGCTTGGAAAACTTCGCGGGTTGCGCCGTCATCATCAGCCACGACCGTTGGTTCCTCGACCGTGTGGCCACCCATATCCTCGCCTTCGAGGGGAACTCGCAAGTGTATTTCTTTGAGGGCAGCTACTCAGAATATGAAGAAAACAAGATGAAACGCCTCGGCAATGTAGAACCTAAACGGTTCAGATACAAGAAGCTGAAAGAATAACCTTTAATACCAGCACTGTCATGAACGAAGATACAAAAAGTCCATGCCCCTATTGCGGGACTTTGGTTGACAAAACAGAAGAAGTCTGTCCTCAATGCTATGCGCCCCTCAAGCAGGCTCAAGTTAATACCCCTAAGCCCTCGGTTCCTGAGCCTGTCGAAGGAGTCGAAGGGCCGACAAAACCAGCAAAGCAACGAACCAAGACTCTCGCTCCTAACGCCATCGCCTCATTGGTACTTGGCATTCTCTCCATTAACTTCAGTTCGCTGGTCATCCCAGGCCTTATCTTGGCTGCCATTGGGAAAAGGAAGGCGAACGAAGGCTACGATGCCATTGCCTCCAACCCTGACACCTACACTGGCGCTGGCTTTCTCAATGCTGGACGCATCACTTCCAAGGTAGGTCTCATTATCAGCATCGTAATGATTCCTTTTTGGATTTTCTATTTCGCCATCATTGCCATAGCGATTAGCGAAGGATACTAAAACATTCGGTTTTCGTTATTTCTTCATGCTGAAAAGCACCTAATAATATACCAGTCTTTAATAGTCAAACAAACCATAGTATAAACAATGAGAAAAACCATCCTTACCCTATGCCTTGCTGTCCTCACTTGGGGCACCTTGTTGGCAGGCCCAGTCAACCAACAGAAGGCACAAAAAATGGGTGCCAAGTTCTTGAGCACCACCGCTGTCAGTCAGAAAAACGCTGACATCCAACTGAATATGGTCTCTGTTGCCGCCAATCGCAACGCCACCGACTATTACGTCTTCAACGTGAGCAACGGCGAAGGTTTCGTCATCGTGGCAGCCGACGACCGCGTGAAACCCATCCTCGCCTACTCCACGACGGGACAATTCGACCCCAACAACGTGTCGGAGGGTTTCCAGTTCACGCTTGACGGTTTCCGCGAGGAAATCCAATATGTGCGCGAACACAACCTCAGCGCCACGCCCGACATCATCGCTGAATGGCGCTCAGTAAACGAAAAAGGCAGCCTTAACCGCGGCAACCAAACCCGTGCCATAGTCGGTCCGCTCTGCCAGACCCTCTGGAACCAGAACTTCCCCTGGAACAGCCAATGCCCCGAAGACGAGGAAGGCAGCGGCGGCCACGTGTATGCCGGTTGTGTGGCCACGGCCATGGGCATGGTGATGAAATTCTGGGAATGGCCTGCCCAAGGCGTAGGTTCACATAGTTACCACCCCGAAGGCTACGCCCAGCAGTCTGCCAACTTCGGCGAAACCGAATACCACTTCGAACTGATGCCCAACACTTTGGACTCCACCAGCACTGAAGAGGAATACTTCGAAATTGCACAACTGCTGCATCATCTTGGCATTTCTGTCGACATGATGTACAGCGGTAGTGGTAGCGGTGCCTATTCCGATGCCGTGCCTTCTGCCTTGCGCAGCTACTTCCGTTACAACTGCGAAGACCATGTGACCAACTATGGCAACTGGTGGCCGGGTTGGGGCTACACCAACGAGGAATGGGCCCAACTGTTGAAGGACGGTGGTTTGGACGAACTCCTGCCGCTCTACTACAGCGGTCAGGACGACAGCGGCGCCGGTGGCCATGCCTACGTGTGCGACGGTTACGACGAAAACGACTACTTCCACTTCAACTGGGGCTGGAGCGGTCGCGACAACGCCTGGTGCCCCATCGGCGCACTCAACACCACACGTTATGCTTTCAACCAGATGAATGGCTTCACAGGCCATATCATCCCGCAAGGCGACGTTTACTACAACCGCCCCGACAGCGTGGACAAGATGGTCGCCATCGAGGAAGCCACCCTGGATGCCGTACGTCTCAGCTGGACCAACCCCACCCTTGACCTCAACGGCAACGCCTTGACTGGCATCACCTCCGTCACCATCCGCCGCAACTTCGAGGTCATCGCCGAACTGACCAATGCCCAAGTGGGTGCTGACATGGAATATGAAGACAACGACCTAGAACCCGGCCTCTACGAATACTCCATCTATGTCACCAACGAGGCAGGCATCAGCCGCACCACCTACCGTAGCGTCCTCGTCGGCGAGAAGTGCAACATCGTCTTCCAACTCCACGACGACGGTGGCGACGGCTGGAAAGGCGCCGCCATCAGCGTGGCCTCCGAGAGCGGCCAGCGCATCGCTGTGGTATCCATGACACAAGGCTCGACTCTGGTGGTCGACCTGCCCCTATTGCGCGGCAACCTCAACTTCATCTGGAATCATGGCTGGTACCATGCCTACGAAGAGCACGACACCGACTTTGAATGCTCCTTCACCATCCTCGACCAAGAAGGCAACGAACTCTTCACCTCCGCCGACCTTGAAGACGGCATCTTCATGACCTACGAGAACAACTGCGAGGAAGCCCCGCTGGCTTGCTATCCCGTGCAGAACCTCGACGGCGAATACCTATGGAACACCGAAGAGGAATACGGCGCTTATCTCACTTGGGACAGCCCTGAAATCACCACTTACCTCAACCATTTCAATGTGTATCGCGCCGAAGCAATAAACAAGGATGAAGAGCCCATTGCCGAAATTCCCTATACTGGGGCCATGCATTACGAGTTTTTCGACAATCTCATTGAAAATCAATGTGGAGGCTATGGCTATTGGGTCACTTCCGTCTACGTCAAGAACGATGACAATTGCGAATCTGCGGATGAAGCTGTTTCCATCACCGTGACCGACGTGAAAGAAAACGCTGATAGCAAGATCCATGTCTACCCCAACCCCACCAACGGCATGCTCAACATCGAAGGCCAAGGAACAATGCTCATTAGCATAAGCAACCTCTTGGGTCAGACGCTCCAAGAGACGACAGCCGAAGGCAACATCGTCCTCGACATGAGCCGCTTCGAATCGGGCATGTATCTCATTCGCATCGAGAGCGCCGATGGCGTGACGGTACAGAAAATCAACGTTAGACAATAACGACTGAATTTTCATAATGTTGAAAGCCGCCTCGAATTATCGGGGCGGCTTTCTGTTTGGGGTCGGTAGGGTTGTCACACCGTGGCAACCGCTGTATGTCAAACCATCAGCGGTTGCCGTAACACGACAGCCCTACACCAGAATTACCATTTCAAAATCTTCTTGAAATCATATTCCTCTGGATCCGGCATATAAGCCTTGGCGGCTTCGTAGTCGGCAGGACCGATATACTGGAGGCCTTCGTTGAAGATGAGCTCTGCCTTGGGACCGCTCAGGTTGACCAAACGCGGCTTGATCTTGCCGTTCTCGTCTTCCACGTCCTTCAGGTACAGTGGCATAATCTCGCCCTTCGGGTTGGTGGTGACCATGGCGCCACTCACGCCCTTGTCGAAGAGTTTCTTCACGCCGTAGCCCAACAGGGAGCAGTAGGTCAGGTCATAGCCGTTGGGCTCGACGCAACGGATGCCATAGCCAATCTCGACAGGACGGCTCTTCACGTTCAGGCCCAATGCCTTCAGGCGCTGTTGCAGCAACAGGTTGAAGATGTGTGCCTTACTGACATTGCCCAATTCGGGATGGCCGTGCTCGTCGTAGGTGAAGGCCACGCCCGACTTCTCGATTTCCTCATCGCTCATGAAGTGGAACACACCCTCGCTGATGATGGCGACACCATAGTTAACACCCAACAATTTGCGTTTCACGATAGAGCTGACCACCATCTTGATGATAGCATCGAATGTCACTTGGGCATTGTTGAACATCTCAGGGATGACCACCATCGGGCAGTGGCAGGCCGACGTCATGCCAAAGGCCAGGTGGCCCGCCTCGCGACCCATGGCGGAGACCACAAACCAGTTGCCGCTGGTGCGGGCATCTTCGTAGATGGTCTGCACCAAATGCACAGCGGCATCCTTGGCGGAATAATAGCCGAAGGTCGGGCTGCCCTCAGGCAACGGCAAGTCGTTGTCGATGGTCTTAGGCACATGGATATTCTGGATGGGGAAACCACTGTTGGCCAAGAACTTGGATATGCGATTGGCCGTCGAAGCGGTGTCATCGCCGCCGATGGTTACCAACAACTTAATGTTGTTCTTGACAAAGAACTCGGTGTTGAACTCCTCATTCTTCGGTTTATAACGGCTCATCTTCAAGGCCGAGCCGCCCTGCTTGAGGATAGCATCGGCATAGAGGAAGTCCATTTCGATGACATCAGGGTCGGGTTTGAAGAGGTTCTTGTAGCCTTCGTTGAGGCCGAGAACGCGATAACCATCCTTGAGGAAGGTCTTGGCCACGGTGCTGATCACCGTGTTGATTCCGGGTGCCGGACCGCCGCCGGCGAGGATTACGATGGATTCTTTCATAGTTATGTTGTTTAGTTAGTATGTTGTTTCCAGTCTATTATTCTATCACCAGTTCATCACAGAAGATCCAAGCCTTCTGTCCAGCGCCGACATGGCCTTCGGGGCAGATGCCAATGGTCTTAGCTGCCATCTTCACGTAACGGGCATTGATGCGCGGACGCACTTCCATCTCTTGGATAAAGGCGCCGTCGGCATCGATCGGGACTTCGTTCTTCACCTTGCCCACGCTGCGGAAACTCTTGCCGTCGTCGCTGACGAAATACTCTACCTCGGTAGGCATCCAAATCCAGGAATAAATCTCCTGCAGGAAGCTGCCAGCCAAGCGGTTGATTTTCTTACTTTGGCCCAAGTCGACAGTGGCGATCAGGTCGACGCCATAATAGCCCTGCCACGAGCCCGTGCGGAAGTTTTCGCCACCACGTTGATGGTCGATCAAAGCCTTGAGCCCGCCAGCTTCATATTGTTCGTTATACATGTTTTCCAGCTTCACCGAATGGCGCGCATCCACAAGGTAATACTTGGCATCGATGGGCAAACTCCAGTGGCCGTCCTGCTCGGCAGCGGCACGCACTGTGGCATTGTCTTTCAGGCAGAGAGGCTGTTCGAAAAGTTGCCCGTTTTCTCTCGGGTCGGTGCCATCCATAGTATAGTATATCTTCACACCTTCGACAGGGTGACTCATACTCACCATCAGGCTGTCGAAGAAGGTGTCGGAGTCGGCATTGATGGTCGGTACGACGACAATGCTTTCCTCAGGGATGCGCACCACAGGGCAGTTCTCGGGTTGTGTAGCCCAAGTGGAGTTGGAATTGTCGGTCATGGTGAACTCCAGGGTGCCGCCACCATACACTTCTTCGAAGGTGATATAGCTGCGTTCCAGAGGTTTGCCATTCAGTTTCACCGATTGCACGTAGCAGTTCTTTTCGTTCAGGTTCTTGGCGATGACTTCAAACTGCTTGCCGTTCTCAAAGCTCAGTCTCATTCTCTCGAAGCGTGGCAGACCTAATACATAATAACCCGAGGCGGGCGTGGCAGGATAGAAGCCCATGCATGAAAGCACACCCCAAGCCGACATCTGACCGCAGTCCTCGTTGCCGGCATAGCCATCGCGGCGGTCGGTATAGAAGTCGTCCATCACCTGCTTCACATATTTCTGCGTCTTGGTCGGTTGGCCGACAAAATTGTACATATACACGGTGTTATGGCTCGGCTCGTTGCCGTGGGCGTACTGTCCGATGAGACCCGTGATATCAGGCTGCACACGGCCCGTCAGGTTTTCAGGCGCGTTGAAGAGCCCATCAAGTTTGGAAGCGTAGGCCTCACGACCACCCATCAGGTCGATGTGACCGTTCACATCCTGGGGCACGAAGAAACCGTATTGGTAAGAGTTGGCCTCTGTCAGTGTGAAGTTGACCTGTGCAGGGTCGAACGGACGCATCCAGCCGCCATTGCGACGGCCTTGGAAGAACTGGTTCTCAGGGTTGTAGATGTTTTTGTAAGCTTGAGCGCGAGCGTAGAATTCCTTAGCAATATCATTCTTGCCCATGGCCTCG
>JAEEGH010022478.1_pt1 | contig 12923 bp, 8 predicted proteins | sample 9134181 | NCBI WGS metagenome assembly JAEEGH01 (sample SAMN16246544, study PRJNA631951) | gut metagenome | biome: gut microbiome; feature: rumen; material: DP-attached | host: Bos | place: Iran: Karaj | collected 2018-10 | reverse complement strand
TCGTAGCGCCCCATAGCCACCAGGCAGTTACCCATCATCGTGTAGAGATTCGAGCCGGCGCTGGGCGACAGCATGATTGTATTGGCCTCACGTTCCTTGATGGTTTTCAGGCCGGGCATCAACACCTTCAAAGCTCCCTCATAGTCGTGTTTGTCAATCAGCAGCTTCGCCAGCAGTCTGACGCAATAGGCGTATGCGGTCAGTTCTTCTGCGTTGCCTGTAAACGAGGTGATGGCTTTCTTGAACTGATATTCTGCCACCTTGGGTTTTCTCTCCTGGATATAGGAAACGCCGTGATAGAAATGGAGGTCAATGGGGGGGAGTTTTGTTCGGCCTTCCAGGCTGTCGCAAATCACATGAACGGAATCGTAATTCTTACGATCCAACTGGGTCGTCAGCAATTTCGAGTCTTCATTCATTTTATCTAAATCGGAAATGCCTGTGATGTATGTAAAGGCTCGATCTAAAATGGTATCCATTTTTTCGGGTATTATCAAGTAGATGATTTCGGATGTTATATACAGTCCGAGTATCAGTGCTATCGGGAAACCTACGCCCCATAATAGCATGCGTTTTATCCATTTCTTTAAACGGTTCATCATATAAATGTTATTTCTTATTTTAAAGGTTTATGAGGGTGCAAAGGTAAAGAGTATTTTTTTAATTAAGTGGGCACTAGCACTTAATTATTGTTAATTAGGTGTTGTTCATTTCTTTCGGCGCGAAAGAAACGAACTTTTAGAGCCCCTCAAGAGGGACGGCTATCGCTCGGCTTTGCCGCTTTTACAAAGCGCAGCGACTAAAAGAATGCAGGGTGAACCCTGCAGGGTCACAACCTCCTCATCCTCCTTGTCCTAAGGAGGACCTCGAACCACTCTCCAAACCTCTCGCCAATCATTGGCAAGAGGCTTAACCGCTCCTCCTGTCGCTCAGACACTAAGGTAAGCTCAGACCATCATAGGTCTGGCTTAGTCTTTTTATGGCCAGAACCATCATAGAACCTGGCTGGGTTTTTAAACTCACTACGCTCGAAAATGGTTAGAGAAGGGCTTGAAGTGTTAAAATTGGTATAATATGAAGCATTTTTATTATAAAAATGATATATTATTTCGATTAAAGTTGTATATTTGCAGAAAATTTGCAAATTAGAGGGTTAAAATGGTTTTAGAAATTCGTTTGAGTAATTTCTTCTCAATTAATGAAGAGGTGATTCTTGATATGCGAGCAGCGAATCTGCAGACCAAAGAATCAAAGGATTTGTTGGGTAATACTTTTGTATGCAATGGCAATAGATTGCTGAAAACAGTGGCCATATATGGAGCAAATGCCTCAGGAAAGAGCAATGTCATTAAGGCTATAAGAGCTTGCGTACAGATGATCTTTGAATCTCACAATTATAATGAGAACACTTTGTTTGCATTTACTCCGTTTAAGTTTGGTGGAGTTAATAAACCAAGTCATTTCTTTGTTCGGTTTTTAATTGAGGGGGTAGAGTATGAATATAGTTTCTCTATGACAAACTCTGAGATTATCACAGAGGAACTCTATTATTATCCAATGGGAAGAAAGAAAATGGTCTTCTCGCGTGATGAGACAAAAGGACCGGAAAAAAAAGATATCTACGAATTTCGCTCGGCTATTCACAGACCAATGGATGTGGCTGGGAATACATCGAAAAAAACCTTGTTTGTATCGCGTGCCAGCCAAATGGACAGGGAGGTGGCCAAGGATGTGTTCCGTTACTTCAATGAACGTTTTATATTGAATTATTTTGGATATAACAGTTATTCTATTGAGCAGCTCCTTAATGAGAACAAGGATTTGATATTAAAGGTCTTGAGTGCTGCTGATAGTGATATTGTTGATATTCATAGCCAGCATGAGATGAGACCTCTTTCAACGGTAGTCTTTGATCGTCAGAGTAATCAGTTGTTGTCGAGGGACGACATACAGAAACCTCAATTGAAGATAACAACATTTCATAGGAATAACCCATCGATTCCATTCGACTTCTATTCCGAAGAGTCGGATGGTACAAAGGAATTTCTTCATAAGATGCTGACTATCATTAATATCATCAAAGGTAACAAGGTCCTTTTGATAGATGAGCTGTCTGTTGGTTTGCATATGAATCTGGTGGAGTATATCTTGAGCTTGTTTCATCAGAGTGAATCGGCACAGTTGATTTTCTCTACGCACAATACAAAGTTGCTCGATATGAAGAAGATGAGGAAAGACCAGATATGCTTCGTGAATAAGCGTGATGATGGTTCATCTGATTTGTATTCATTGTTTGATTTTAAGGATTTCCGTGAAAATATGGATGCTGAGAAGGCTTACTTACAAGGTAGGTTTGATGCCATACCTTATATTGATGAGGTGTCGAACATCCTGAAACAACTTGATTAAGATGGCTAGAAAGATACGTGTATCTAGGGGAAAACGAATGAAACCAAATTTCTTTGTTTTCTGTGAAGGCAAGACGGAAATTGCTTATGTCAAGTTCCTACGTTCGTTGTATCGGGTCCCTATTCAGGTCATTACCAAAATGAGTAAGTCGAATATTTCGACTGAAGATATTGAACGTTCAAAAAGAGATTATATTGGAACTGACCAGGATAAAGTATTTCTCATGTTTGATCTGGATGTGAACGGTATGCTTGAAAACCTAAAAAAGATTCCTGATGCTGAGCTGTTGGTGTCAAATCCTTGCATAGAATTGTGGTTTTTATTGCACTACCAAGACCATAAGACGAAAATTCTAACAGAAAAGTGCATTCAGAAATTACAGAAAGATTCCAAAGAGTATAAGAAAGGATCTCTATCTGATGAAGAAAAAAGATGTTTTGCTTTGAATGTACAACTGGCTATTGACCGAGCCAAAAAGATGACAGAATTTGAAAACCCGTCAACAACAGTCTATAAGCTGATAGAGATATTGCAAAATTATATTGAGGATTTTGAATGAGAATTTGGAAAATCTACGGCTAATTTGAGAAAAAGCCGTAGATTCTTGCGTTAAATGGGGATAAAATGTGATCAAAACCATTGAGCCAGAAACTGATGGATTTGCGATAATTGACGTATTTTGTCTATTTTTGCAAATGAAATAACGTTGCGATGTAGAAGTAGAAATAATAAAGACATGGCAAGGCGGGACTCGCCTTATATTTTAATAATCTATACCATGCTAAAACACTCCGGGGAGGGCCTTACGGCCAGGGGTGGAAAACCCCGAAGAGCATGGCATCGACGCAGGGTGACACATTGGGGACAGACCCCGCTGTGCCATCGGAGATAGCACATCAAGGTCAGTCCCCGGTGGGGGACGACACAAAGGGGGCTGACCCTTTTGTGTCGTCATTTTTTTGAAATTTTTGGGTTTTTGTTTGGTGGTGTGGGGGGAAATGTGTATCTTTGCAGGCGATAATTGTTTTTTGTTAATATTAAATTGTGGAACTATGAAACAATCCATTTTTGTGGCAGGTATGATCCTGTTGGCTGCTGGTTGCAGCAATGAGCGTGTTGAATTGGCTGAGAATGCTGTGGTTGAGCGGGCTGTGGCGCCAGTGACAGTGCGTGTGAGCGGGTTCTCGATCTCTCAGGAGGGGTTTGCGTGGACTCGTGGTACTGCGGTGGGCACGTATACCGGTGTGAACGTCCTGACGTTGGCGTTTTACCAAGCGGACGACGGGAGTCAGGTGTTTAAGCAGACGCAGTTCAAGGACAATATGGCTGCGGGGGAGACCTTCGGGGAGTTCTCGACGAGGCTTGGGGTAGGCAGTTACACGATGGTGGTGATTGCCAATGGTGGTAGTAACGCTGTGGCGTTGACGAGTCCTACTGAGGCGACTTATGGGGAGAACCGCGTGCTGGACACGTTTGTGAACACGCAGACGGTGACTGTGAGCAGTTCGGCAGCAGTGTCGGTGAGTGCTACCTTAGAGCGTGTCGTCACGGCGTTGGTGGTGCAGTCGACGGATACCCGGCCTGCTGAGGTGACGCATATGCGATTGACTTACTCCGGCGGTGGCAAGGGTTTTAATCCGACGACGGGTCTGGCCTTGTCGGATGCAGGATTTGTGAATCTGATAGATTATCGTGGTGATGCTGGTGTCACAACCGCATCGGGGGGATTATTGTTTCTGGCTGCGGATGAGGAGACGATGGATGTGACGATTGAGACGTTGGATGCGGCGGACGGGAATGTGCTGTTTAGTAAGACGGTGACGGGTGTGCCGTTGAAGCGGAATCGTCAAACGACGTTGACGGGGGCGATTTACTCTAATGCCAGGGTGAATGCAAGTGGCTTTGAGGTTAGTGATAGCTGGATCAGCTCTCAAAGCATTTCTTTTTAAAAAATGATGTAATGAGGAGGTTGAGTCTAACCTCCTCATTTTCTCGCTCCGAGAAAACGAAACAAAAGAGTTCGTTCATTTCTTCTGGCAGCAGAAGAAAAAGAACCTTTAGAGCCCCTCAAGAGGGGCGGCTATAATGCAGGGAGGCCCTGCAGGGTCACAACCTCCTCATCCTCCTTCTTAAGACTCGCTATGCTCGAATAAGCGGCAAAGCCGAGCGGTCCTAAGGAGGACCTCGAACCTTTAGAGGCCCCCGGTGGGGGACGGCTATGATGCAGGGGGATGCCCCTACGTGTTCTAGCTGTTCATTCTCTGGCGCAGAGAATGAACCAAGAGACATCCACCCCCTCCAAGGCCTCCCCCTATATGGGGAGGATGCAACCGCTCCTCCTGTCGCTCAGACACTATGGTAAGCTCAGACCATCATAGGTCTGGCTTGGTTTTTTTATGGGCTGCGCTTTGTAAAAGCGGCAGAGCAGGGCGAAGGTAAGCTACGACCATTATAGGTCTGGCTTGATTATTTTTTTAGGGAACGATATACCTGTTGGCAGTAACTTCCCATTTTGCATAAATATCCAATAAAGGTTAAAAATCCCATCGACATTACGGATATGTCGATGGGATTTTGTAATTTTGCAGCACCTCGGAGGATAGCACCCCAAGCTTTAAGCAATAAGCGATTCCTCTTAAATAGTGGTAGAAAGGAGTGGTTGCTTATGGGATATATTTATTCTATTCCTTGGCGCATGAAAGTCTTGGACTTGATTGAACGTATGAAGCACGTTTAGCCAAACACCACATTACCCCACAAGGGGTCGCCCTGTCGCTTCATGACAGGGTTTGTTTTATATAAATACTAAGTTTTTCAGAATTATAATCAATAGATGGTAAAAAAAATCTTTGTACTCATTCTTTACCATACTATTTCAAAAATATTTTCATTATATGAAAATAAATTTCAAATTTCTTCCAATTTTGTAAAGTTATACGTATAGAACAAAGGCTTACATACTTGAAAAGTCGTATCTTTGCATTAGAATTTAAATAAAAAGACTTTTCGATTATGGAACAGATTCACATTAACTTCGCCAAGTTCGATTCACTCATTCAGATTGCAGACTATTTCCATTCTGAGGACGTTTGCAAACAAGCCATTGCCCAAGAGCGTTGGGGTGATGGTGAAGCAGTATGTCCTTATTGTGGTTGCACTCACACCTATATGACAGCAGAAGGTAGATACATCTGCAAGGAGTGTGCAAGCCATTTCTCCGTTACTGTTGGTACTATCTTCGAGAATACCAAGGTATCACTCAGAAAGTGGTTCTTGGCAATGTACCTTGTTAGCAGTCACAAGAAGGGTGTGTCTTCACACCAGCTTGCAAGGGACATCAAGGTTACTCAGAAGACCGCTTGGTTTATGCTGCACAAGATTCGTGGACTGTATGGACAGTCAGACGAAACAGTGCTTGGTGGCACTGTGGAAATGGACGAAATGTATCTTGGTGGTAGGGAAACCAACAAGCATGAAAGCAAGAAGGTAGAAGGTACACAAGGTCGTAGTACGAAGACCAAGACCCCTATCTTCGGTATGATTGAGCGTGATGGTAAGGTCGTTGCAATGAAGGTGGAGAATACCCAAGGCGCAACACTGTTGCCTATTGTAGAACAGTTCGTTGAGGAAGGTGCAACCACCTATACTGATGAATTGTCAGCCTATAATGGACTGTCAAAGAAGGGCTACAACCACTTGTTTGTAAGCCATAAGCAGCGTGAATATGTCCGTGCCAATGATATTCACACCAATAGCATTGAGGGTTTTTGGGCGCACTTCAAGCGTGTTGTGTTTGGTACATACCACTGTGTGTCCAAGGACTACTTACCTCGCTATATTGACGAGCAGACCTACCGTTGGAACACAAGGGATGAAAAGGCTTCTGTACGTTTCCACGATATGTTCGTGAAGGCTTGCAAGCACTTTGACTATAATGATGTGCTGTCACTGTCTACTGTTGTAGATACTGATTATCGTACCTTCAAAAATAAGGTCTATTATGCTTGGTACAGTCACAAGGTGGCATAAGAAAAGAAATGATTGTTATCACTCCTTTTACTGTCTCCCTATTGTATTTTTTGTTATGCTCCTAAGAGCATTATAAATGTAGTCTATAACTTGGTCAACATTTTGATTTGAAATGTTACCGCCATTATTTTGCCAATCAGCATCCATCTTCGTTTTTACATTGTCCATTAAACGATATATCATTCTCCATGCATTAATGGACTGTTTTCTTATGAGATTTGCATTGCCTTGATTGTCTGTTGGTACTAAATCCATTTCAGAAAGCACCTTCTTCACACATTCTTCTATAATTGTGTTAATATTTCTATCCATATTACTGTTTTAACAATAAATATCTCTATCTTTGCAAAAAAATAAAAATTTAGATAATATGGATTTACTCTACATTTCTCCGCAAGTGGCAAAAGAACTAACGAATTATTGTGACGGTAATCTTTTAAAAGAAGTGACAGAGCATTTTGCAAGAAATGCCAAAGTTTACGAAAAAGATAATAACAGTCATCCTTCTCGATGGTGGGTTATTACTGATTACATTAATGACAACACTATTGATTATAGAAAAAAGATGGCTGTGATATTATCATTCGCAGCAATAGGAGGTTTTATTACTATAGGAGATAAAACTGATATGGGTGATGTCAATGTGTTGAATATACTTAAAAGTGCCAAAAATATATCTGATAGCGATTATGACTATTTCATAAAGGCTTTTTATGATTTCTCGCAAGGCAAAGGAGTAAAATTTACTTTATAACAAAAAAATGCAGCCATTTCTGACTGCATTTGAATATGTATGTTTATATACTATTGGTGCTTACTGCCAACAGGTATATCGTTCCCTTTTTTTATTATAAAAAAAGAGAGGAGAGGTCCGGCTCCCCTCCTCAAGAAAGGGACTGGTCCCTTGTCTTGAACTGAACTACATATCGCATGCGGTTCAGTTTTGTTTTCATAGTCTGATTTAATTCTTTATATCTTGGATTGAATTGTGGTGCAAATATAGGGAATAAAAATTTAAAAAACAAATATTTTTGGATAAAATTTTTTATTTGTAATAAAATATCTTAAATGCCTGATTATATGAAGATTATTTATTATCTTTGTAAATTTATATGATTGTTATTTGCAAAGTTTCAAATTAGGCGGGTCATGAAATAATCCAAATATAATTTGGTTTTTTCCCGCCTAATTTGTACCTTTGCAGCGGTTTTGGAGAATAATGGGAAATGAAGAATCCGTTTGACAAGATTTTAAATTGGTATTTCACAAAGAATTCACTGCCGTATTGGAGCATTCTGTTGATTGATTGTGCCATTATTGTGTGCAGTGGTATGCTGACTTATTGGATCTTCAATAGTGCGGTATTGTTGTTTGAGAATACCTTGAAGGTGCTGAATACACTTGTCTGTTTTCTCGTCCTGAGTGTGCCGGGATTCAGGCTGTTCCATACGTATTCGGGCTTTATGCGTTATGCGAGCTTTGTGGACCTGATGCGTGTGGCTTATGGCAACTGTGTGTCGCTGGTTCTTGTTCTGCTTGCACAGTATGGTATGGACCTGCTGCCGGGGCATCTGTTCGCGCATTTCAATACGACGAGTATCTTCCTTATCTATATCATTGCGACGCTCTTTATGTGGGGTCTTCGTATCTTTGTGAAGACGCTTTACGACGTGGCCTTCTCGAATTCGAGGGCAGTGCGTGTGCTCATCTACGGTGCGATGTCGGGTGGTGTCGGTCTGGCGAAGAATATTCAGAGTCAGCGTCCGCGTCGTTATGTGGTGAAGGGTTTCATCACCCATCACAAGAACACGAAGCACCAGATGATTATGGGTGAGCGTGTGTACTCGGTGTCTGATGACCTGGCCGATATCATCAAGAGCAATGATATCGAGGGTGTGCTCGTGTCGCCTTATCGTACGCAGGAGTTCCGGCACAACCAGGAGCTGCAGGATATCATCCTCGGTGCGGGAGCGAAGATCTATATGGCCCAGAATGCCAAGGAGATGGACGATGAGGAGCTTAACGGCACCAATACGAATCCTGTGCAGTTGCAGGAGGTGAGTGTGGAGGACCTTTTGCCGCGTGATGAGATCCGTGTAGACCTGAAATCGGTGGAGGAGCTGCTCTCCGGTCAGCGTGTGCTGATTACGGGTAGTGCGGGCAGTATCGGTTCTGAGATGGTGCGCCAGGTGGCACAGTTCAAGCCTGCTGCGATGATGCTCATCGACCAGGCTGAGACGCCCGAGCATGATATCCGTCTGATGATGGAGAAGCGATTCCCCGGTATTCCTGCCGAGACGGTGGTGACGAGCATCTGTAACGAGGAGCATATGGAACATATCTTCAAGCGTTTCCAGCCAGACTACGTGTTCCATGCCGCTGCGTATAAGCATGTGCCGATGATGGAGGATAATCCTTCGGAGGCTGTGTTGAACAACATCTTCGGTACGAAGGTGATTGCTGACCTGAGTGTGAAGTACGGGGTGAAGAAGTTTGTAATGGTGTCGACGGACAAGGCTGTGAATCCGACGAACGTGATGGGTTGTTCGAAGCGTATCTGTGAGATCTATGTGCAGAGTCTGGATCAGGCCATCAAGGAGAAGAAGATCTCGTCGTTCCTGTCGTCACTGACGAATAAGATGAGTTTTATCACGCCTGGTATGATGGGTGGTCCTTCGGCGCGTACGCAGTTTGTGACGACGCGTTTCGGTAATGTGCTTGGTTCGAACGGGAGTGTGATTCCTTTGTTCCGTGAGCAGATCAAGGCTGGTGGTCCTGTGACGGTGACTGATGAGCATATCGTGCGTTTCTTTATGTTGATTCCTGAGGCTTGTAAGTTGGTTTTGGAGGCTGGCACGAAGGGTAACGGTGGTGAGATCTTTGTGTTCGACATGGGGCAGCCTGTGAAGATTGCGGACCTTGCTAATCGTATGATCAAGCTGTCGGGTGCGAAGAATGTGGAGGTGAAGTTTACTGGTCTTCGTCCTGGTGAGAAGCTTTATGAGGAGGTTCTGAATGAGCTTGAGGGTACGAAGCCGACGTTCCATGAGAAGATTCGTATTGCGGAGGTTCGGGAGTATGATTATCAGCGGGTTTGCAAGGATATTGATGAGTTGATTGCTATATCGAAGCGGTTTGATGATATGGCGACGGTGAAGAAAATGAAGGAAATTGTTCCGGAATATGTTTCGAATAATTCTGTTTATGAACAATTAGATAAGTAAAAAAGAAAAAGTTTTAAAAACGTCCTGAGGTAAAATAAAAGAAAGATTACAAAACGTCCTGAGCTCAGAGGCCGGATGTCCGATTATCGTAATCATTCGATGAACTCGCTTTGCTCAAACAGCATCTCATGACGATTTGCTTGTTTCGCTTACGCGACACAAGAATCGAAAAAGATTCCGATAATAGTACATCCTCTGAAGACCTCTTCGTGCGGAATGTTTTTGTAATTCTTTCTTTTATTTAATGATATTACAGAGAGGAGTCCTTTTGCGCAAAGCATGCCAAATTATAACATTTCTCCAGAAAAAGGAGAAGCCCTAAAAACATTCCGCATGAGAAGGTCTTTAGAGATTGTCACATTTTAAGAATCTTCTTTGAGTCTTGGCTTCAGCCAAGCAACTCAACACGAAATGCTGTCTGAGCGTAGCGAGTTCTTCGCAAGCGAAGCGGCAAAGCCGAGCGCATTGAGTGATTCTTAAAATTTTACAATCGGCCTTCGAGCTCAGGACGTTTTTAGGACTTCTTCTTTTTTTCTACTTCACGATCAAGCCACCATTGGGGTGGAGGGTTGCTTTGAGATTTCCTTTCTTGTCGAGTTTGAGAGGGGTGAGTGTGGGCTCACCTTTTTTGTTGTCGATGTAGAGTTGGGAAAGGCCGGGGAAGTCGGTCAGATCCAGTGATATGGTCAGAGGGTCGGGGAGGGCGTTCAGGCCTGCGAGGTACCAGTGGCCATTTGTGGACTTGCGGGCGAGGATGACGTATTTACCGGGGTAGCCATCGATGAAGCGGGTTTCTTCCCAGGTTGTGGGGAGGTCGCGGAGGAAGTCGAGTTCGAACTGTGGGAGTTCGTCGAGGTTGTTGGGTTGTATGGCTACGCACTGGATGGGTGTCTGCATGATGATGCCGGAGGCCATTTCGAAGATATCGGTGGTCTTACGGGTATGGCGGCTCTTATTGTCGCGTGACATCCATTTGTTCATGATGATGCCTCCCCAGTCCATGGATGCCGTCGCATTGCGGCAGAAGGGATGGAGGGTGAGGTCGAAGCCTTCACGGATGGTGGCTTCCTCGCCAAAGAACAGGTTCTCGGAGGCTAACACGGCCTCGGAGGCCACGTAGTTGGGGTACATGCGTTCCCAGCCTCTGGGGATGGTACAGCCGTGGAAGATGACTTGCAGGCCATAGCGGTTGGCATCTGAGAGGATGTCTTCGTAGAGGCGCATGGTCTCTTGTTTGTCGCCTCCGAAGAAGTCGACCTTGATGCCTTTGACACCGATGGACTGCAACCACTTCATCTCGCGTTCACGTGCGATGGCGGTGTTCATGCAGTCGCGTGGTGTTTGTGGGGCATCGTTCCAGAAGCCATTGGAGTTGTACCAGAGCATGAGGTGTACGCCTTTTGACTGGGCGTATCTGGAGAGTTCCTCGATGCGGTCGCGTCCAATCTGGGTGTCCCACCAGTTGTCGACGAGGCAGTATTCGAAGCCCATCTTTGCGGCGAGGTCAATGAACTGTACCTGGTCGTCGTAGTTGATGGATTTGTCTTGCCAGAGGAGCCAGCTCCAGGTGTAGCGGCCTGGTTTGTAGTCGATACTGGGCTCGTAGAGGGGTTTTACGAGGTCGTAGCTGATGGTGGTCTCGACGATGGGTTTCAGGCTGTTTCCCACTGTGATTGTGCGCCAAGGGGTTTCGCCGGGTAATGGAATGGCGGCGAATTCAGTGCCGTAACCATTGTTTTCGCCACGATCGGGGTAGGTGATGGTGTAGCCTACACCGGGCTGGTAGTCACTTAGGTGACTGCCACAGTAACCTGAGGTTACGCCAGTTTCACTGACGAGGGCCCATACAACCCCCTTCAAACCCGCACTATTTTTGGGGGTTAGGGGTGAGGGGTTCTTGGACGAGCCAAGCGGCGAAGCCGAGCGAGAGGTTAGAGAAATGTGGAAGAGGGCAGGGAGGATGTAGCCATGTGCGTATTGGGATGGGGTGGTCATGGGGGCGTCGGCGGAGTAGCCTTCTTCGTAGGAGGGTTTGGTCTGTTCCCAGCCGGACTCGGGGCCTATCTGGGGGGAGATGAAGGTCGTTGTGCCGTCGGGGAAATTGAAGCTGCTGAGTTCGGCCAGTATACGCGCGCGCTTGTACTCTTTTTTATTGATGGTCTGACGGGGGATCAGATATCGGAAGGCGATATCGTTGTTGGAGACCTGGAAGAGGATGGAGAACTTCACACTGTCCTTGTTCTGGATGTCGATAACGGCCTTGGTGGCGGTGTAGTTACTCTTCGAGGACTTCGTTCCTCTCATCTCGTAACTAGAGGTTAGGGGTGAGAGGTGAGAGGTTAGTACCTTGAGGTCTTTGGAGAGGTCGGCAAGGGAGGTTTTGAGGCCTAGGGCGGAGGGTTCCAGGACTTGTTGGCCATTGAGGGAGGCGGTGTAATATAGGCGGCCGCCGGCGTCATTTACTGTCACCACCAGATTGCCATCGGGGGATGAAACGGTAACGTCACCAGCCCATGCGAGGGCTGATGACGTTACTACCATTATTGCTAAAAATAATCTTCGAATCATAACAACTGGTCGCTTTCGATATCCTTGAAATACTTATAGGTGCTGACCTTCAGCTCATCGGCTGCTTCTTCGTCGCTGACGATGATGCCATGCTCGTGCATCTGGAGAGCAGAGATAGTCCACATGTGGTTGACGCTACCCTCGATAGCTGCCTGGAGGGCACGTGCCTTGGCATGACCATTGACGAGGATCATCACCTCACGAGCGTCCATCACAGTGCCTACACCCACGGTGAGGGCGTGAGCAGGAACACTCTCGGGCTTACCACCAAAGAAGCGGCTGTTAGCGATACGTGTATCGGTGGTGAGGGTCTTCATACGGGTTCTGGAGCGCAGTGAAGAGCCTGGCTCATTGAAGGCGATATGACCGTCTGGGCCGATACCTCCGATGAAGAGGTCGACACCACCAGCCTCCTGGATCATCTCCTCATAGTGCTTGCACTCAGCTACGAGGTCAGGCGCGTTACCATTCAGGATGTGGATGTTCTCCTTCGGACAGTCGATGTGGTCGAAGAGATTACGGGCCATGAAGGCATGATAGCTCTCGGGATGGGTCTCGGGCAGACCTACGTATTCGTCCATGTTGAAGGTGATGACGTTCTTAAAAGATACTGTTCCTGCACGGTTAGCCTCTACGAGGTAGTTGTACATGCCAACGGGTGAAGAGCCTGTCGGTAAACCCAGCACAAACTTG
>JAEEGH010022475.1_pt1 | contig 12925 bp, 16 predicted proteins | sample 9134181 | NCBI WGS metagenome assembly JAEEGH01 (sample SAMN16246544, study PRJNA631951) | gut metagenome | biome: gut microbiome; feature: rumen; material: DP-attached | host: Bos | place: Iran: Karaj | collected 2018-10 | reverse complement strand
GAACTGGTGCACATGATCTCCGACGCGCACATCTACGACAGACACGAACCCATCGTGCGCGAACTGATCGAGCGGCCCCAGTATCCGGCGCCGAAATTCAAAATGAATCCGGACGTGAAAAACTTCTACGACTTTACGCTGGACGATTTCGCCTTCGAGGAGTATCAGGCGGGTCCCCAGGTGAAGAAGATCCCCGTTGCGGTATAGCAGGTTGAGAAAATGAGCAAGAGAGATAACCCCAGACTGTGGGAAAAGGTCAATAAAGACGGCAAGAACAAGCGCAGCAACCATTCCATCGGAAGGGACGGCCGTCTGCAGAAGGACAGCAGCGCGAAGCCTTCGAGAGCTTCCGGCATGCGCTCCGCGAAGCCGGCGGGTACGAGAGCGGCGGGTCAGGGCAGAACAGCCCGGACGGCTGCGACGCGCCTTCCCGCGCCGAAGGAGGACTTCGAGCTGAACCCGAACCTGATCATCGGGCGCAACCCGGTGACGGAAGCCATCAAGTCCGGCCGCAGCATCGACAAGATCCTGATGCAGAAAGACGCGGAAGGATCCGCGAAGAAGATCGCGTCCATGGCCAGGGAAAACGGCCTGACGCTGCAGTACGTGGATAAGATCGCGCTGGACAAGCTGTGCCCCGGCAGGCCCCATCAGGGCGTGGCGGCGTATGTCGCCGCGAAAGCGTACGCGGACCTGGACGACATCTTCGAGGCGGCGGCAAGCCGCGGCGAGGACCCGCTGATCGTTCTGCTGGACGGTCTGGAGGATCCTCACAATCTCGGTGCGGTGCTCAGAAGCTGCGACGGGGCGGGGGCTCACGGCGTGGTCATCCCCTCGCGGAGAGCCGTCGGCCTGACCGAGACCGTGGCCAAAGCCAGCGCGGGCGCCATCGAATATGTGCCCGTGGTCAAGGTGACGAATCTGGGTCAGTGCGTGGACAAACTGAAGGAGAGAGGCGTCTGGATCGCCGCTGTGGACATGGACGGCGAGAACTATTCCGACGCGAAGCTCACCGGGCCGCTGGCGCTGGTCATCGGCGGAGAAGGCCAGGGCGTGTCCCAGACCGTGCGCAGCAAGGCGGACTATATCGTGTCCATTCCGATGAAGGGCCGCGTGAACTCGCTGAACGCCTCCAACGCGGCAGCGATCCTGCTGTACGAAGTGGACCGCCAGAGAACGCTGGCGAAGGAGTAGACGATGAAGGCGATTGCGGTCGTGGATCGAAATCTGGCGATAGGGCGGGACGGACAGCTGTTGTTCCACCTGCCTTCGGATCTGGCGCATTTCAAGGCGGAGACGCTGGGCGGCGTCGTGATCATGGGCAGAAAGACCCTGGAATCCATGCCGGGCGGCAAACCTCTGCCCGGACGGCACACGCTGGTGCTCAGCCGCTCGATGGAGCCGGGCTTGTGGATCCGCGAAAAGAAGGGAAAAAAGTGGCTGTTCGGCGTGTTTGCGGACGCGCAGACGCTGCTGGATTTCCTGGATCTGAGGGAAAACGACGGGCGCACCATCGCGGTGTGCGGCGGAGAGCAGATCTACCGCCAGATGCTGCCGTACTGCGACAGCCTGGTGCTGACCGAGGTGGACGCTGAAGCGGAAGGCGCGGACGCGCATTTCCCCGAGTTTCGGGACGACGCTTCCTGGCGGGTCATAGACGAGGGCGAACCGGTGACGGAGAACGGACTGACGTACCGCATCCGGCGCTACGCGAGAGAATAGAGATGGGCAAGTACGACAAGAAAAACGATATGGAACTGGTGTTCCTGGCCCGCGGCGGCGATACGGCCGCGGCCGACGTTTTGCTTGCCCGCTATAAAGACGCGGTGCGGGGCACTGCGAAGAAGTATTTCATGCTGGGCGGCGATCAGGACGACGTCATCCAGGAGGGCATGATCGGCCTGTTCAAGGCGGTGCAGACCTTCGATCCGCAGGGCGGCGCGTCGTTCAAGACCTACATGAACATCTGCGTGCACAACCAGATCCTGAACGCGATCGAGGCGGCTTCCACGCGGCGTCACGCCCCGCTGAACAGTTCCGTCTCGCTGGACGAAGCGCTGGGCCTGACCGACGATCTGGATTCGGACCCGGCGGAGCAGGCGGTCTTTACCGAAGCTATGCAGTTGATCCTTTCCGACGAGAGCAAGCTGCTGTCGCCCCTGGAAAAGCAGGTGGCGCGCATGTTGGCGGGCGGCAGGGATTACCGCGAGATCGCGGCGCAGCTGGACCGTTCTCCGAAATCCGTGGACAACGCCATCCAGCGCATCCGCAGAAAGCTGAAAGACTTCTTTAATTAGCCATATAATCTTCTTGACAAGCCGTCGGGACAGGCTTTATAATAATCAAGTCGCAAGATTTGCTGATATAGCTCAGTCGGTAGAGCGCATCCTTGGTAAGGATGAGGTCTCCAGTTCAAATCTGGATATCAGCTCCAAAGCTCCCAAGTCCGCTTGGGAGCTTTTCTTCCTTATCAGGAGAGTTATATGGACAGAATAAAGAAGATCGCGCTGCGTACGCTGCAGATCTATTTAGACACGAAGATGCTCGTATATTCAGGAAACGCGACGCTGTTCATCATTACGGCGCTGTTTCCGATGCTGATGCTCGTCGTCTCGATCGTCAACCTGCTGCCGGGGTATTCCCCGGAGAGCGTGGCGGAGATCTTCTTCCGCCTGCTGCCGAACCTCGAATCCATGCGCGAACTGGTGGAGTCGATGGTTACGAATCTGCGCGACCAGTCCGGCGGATTGCTGGCGTCCATTGCTGCGGTGACCACGTTGTGGGCAGCCAGCGGCGGCGTCAACGCGATTCGGGTGGGTCTGAACCAGCTCGACGGAGACGCTCCGGGCAAGCGGCTGCACAACCTGCTGCTGAAGCGTGTCGTGTTCACGCTGCTCGTCGTGATCCTGATCCCGGCATTCCTGGTCTTCAACATGCTGGGCAGTTCCGTCCAGAACGTGATGGATAACATCTTCGAAAAACTGGGCGCGGAACGACTGCTGCAGTGGCGCGACAGCATTGCTTCGGTGTTCCAGATCGGTACGCTGGTCGTGCCAATCGCGGCGCTGTTCGTCGTCCTGCTGATCTACATGTTCCTTCCCGCCAAACGGCACACGTTAAAAAGCCGCATCCCCGGCACGGTCTTTACCGGAGTTGCGAGCTTCCTGTTTACGCAACTGTTTTCGTTCTTTATTCCGCGGTTTTATCATTCGTCCAGCGTCTACGGGTCGCTGGCATCGCTGTTCCTGGCGCTGCTGTGGATCCGCTTCATCATGATGATCCTGTTCGCGGGGGGCGCTCTGAACAAGGCGATGGAAGAGAATGGCATCGAAGTGAACCTGCCGAGGAGAAAAGCATAACACCCCTTTGCAGGCGCGATATTTAGATGATACAATGAACACGGGAAATCTTCCCGTGTTTTTTTGTTTTACCGGAAGAGAAGGTGAAAGAGTATGAACATCGATTATAAGAAGGAAATCGCCGCGCTGCACGACGGAACCATCGCGCTGCGCAGGGACATCCATCAGCATCCGGAACTGGGCTTTCAGGAGGTGCGGACGTCTGCCCTGGTGGAACAGCAGCTGCAGGAAGCCGGCATTCCTACCCGGCGCATCGCGGGAACAGGCATCGTCGGCGTCCTGAAGGGAGGCAAGCCCGGCAAGACGGTGATGCTCCGCTGCGAGCTGGACGCGCTGCCCATTACGGAGGATAACGGTCTGCCGTTCTGCTCTGTGAATCCGGGAGTCATGCACGCCTGCGGCCACGATTGCCACGCTACGATCTCCCTGCAGATCGCCAAGATTCTGGCGAAGCACCGGGACGAACTGCCCGGCACGGTCGTGTTCATGTTCCAGCCCGATGAGGAAGGCGCCGGCGCCATGCCTATGATCGACGGCGGCGCGCTGAAAGATCCCCGTCCGGATGCGATCCTGGGCCTGCACGTCTGGTCCCAGTACCCCATCGGGAAAGTCGCGCTGGCACCCGGCGCCACGAACGCTTCCAGCTATTACTTTAAGCTGACGATACACGGCAAGGATACCAGCGGCTATGAGCCGGAGAAGGGCGCCAGCCCCATCATCTGTGCGGCTCACGTGCTGCAGGCCATCGATTCCATGCAGGCTTACGAATACAATACGGTGAACGAGCCGACGCTCATTACGGTCGGCATGATCCACGCCGGCAATTACATGATCAACATTCCGGACAGCTGCGAGATCCAGGGCTCCATCCGCTGCCTGCACGACGGCGAGAAGGCAGTCCACGCCCGGTTCCGGGAACTGGTGGAGACGGTCTGCAAAGCCATGCGCTGCACGGTGGACGTGGAGATCGAGTGCGGCAATACGATGCTGACGAACGACGAAGCGCTGTATGAGATGGGCAAGAAGGTCGTGGAAGAGACGCTGGGTGCCGACGCGGTGCTGATGAAAGGCGTCCGCGGCATGGGCGGCGATGACCTGGCGGAATTTTTCAACGAAGGCATTCCCGGCCTGTACTATATGGTGGGCATGGGCAACCCGGAGAAAGGCAGCACCGTGCAGCATCACAATAAGGATTTTCTGGTGGACGAAGACGTGCTGGACATCGCGCTGGAACTGCAGCTGAAGATGACCGTAAAATACCTGGAAGAGCACGCGGAGGAGGCGTAGACCATGAGATCATCCTGGATCGAAGTGAATTTGGACGCGCTGTACCACAACGCGGTCTATATCAAGAGCCTGCTTTCCCCCGGCTGCCGCTTTCTCGCGCCGGTAAAGGGCAACGCCTACGGCTTCGGCCTTGTGCCGACGGCGAAGGTCTTCGCGAAGGCCGGGGCGGAGTATTTCGGCGTCGCGATTCCGGAGGAAGGCGCGGAACTGAGAGAGGGCGGACTCGTCCAGCCCATCCTGATCTTCGGCGCCACGTTCTCCGACGATTACGGTCTGCTGTTCGATTATGATCTGATTCCCAACCTGTTCCGGCTGGATCAGGCGGAGGAATTGAGCGCGCTGGCTGTCGAAAAGGGCAAGCCCCTGACGGTCCACCTCAGCGTGGATACGGGGCTCACGCGGCTGGGCTTCGACTATACGGAAGACCTGCCGGATACGATCGAAAAGATCTGCGGTCTCCCAGGACTGAAGGTCGAGGGCATCTTTACGATGCTGGCGACGACGGAACTGTATCCCGAGCGGACCTACTGCGACTGGCAGTTCGGCCGTTTTCTGAAGCTGCTCGACGCGCTGGAGGAACGGGGCGTGCATATCCCCATCCGCCACGTTTGCGACGGAGGCGGCACGCTGGCGTTTCCCGAGATGCACCTGGATATGGCACGGCCCGGCACGCCGCTGTACGGCATGCTGTCCGGCGAGCCTCACAGCATGGACGACCTGCAGGATCCGCTGCAGCCGGCCATCGAGGTAAAGACGCGCCTGGCCAGCGTGAGGCGGGTGCCGAAAGGGACGAAGGTCGGCTACGGCGCCACCTGGGAAGCGCCCAAAGCCAGCATCATCGGCGTGCTGCCCCTGGGCTTTGTGGACGGCGTGGCAAGACAGGCGGCGGGCAGAGGCTGGGTGCTGGTGCAGGGGGTCAAATGTCCCATCATCGGCCGGGTCTGCATGGATCAGCTGATGATCGACCTGAGCGACGTGCCCGATCCTAAGTTCGGCGAAGAAGTTGTCGTGATGGGCGAACAGAACGGCGCGAAGATCGACATCCTGGAGGCCGGCGATTTCGCAGGCACCTCCGATACCGAGTTCTCCTGCCGTCTGGGCAGACGCCTTCCGATCCGCTATGTGGGCAAGCTGGCGGAGGAACTGGGATACGCCGAATAAAACAGGAAAACAGGAAAAACTCCCGGACTTGCCGGGAGTTTTTATTTGCGGATGATCCGCCAGGCTTCGATCAGTTTCTCGAGGCTGCAGGCTGCGTTGGCCGGGCTGGTGGAGAGCAATTTGACCGCCTCGATGCCGGTGCGCGGCAATTGATACCTGCAATAGATCCTGTATGACTGCGCCCCGTTGCAGAAGATGCGGGTCACGTTGGAGTTTGCCAGGATCGCCGACAGGTCAGTGGGCACGGCGTTGCGGATGGACGCGTCGGAGGAGCCGGTGATCTCACAGGAGGCGATGGAATCCCAGAGCGCCAGGCGGTGGGACAAAATGAGCGCCTTCTTTTCTTCTATCGTCTGAGGGACGGGATCTCCGTATAGCGCCGCGACGACCCGCCAGAACCGGTTCTGCGGATGACCGTAGAAAAACATCGCTTCCCGGGACTTGACCGAGGGGAAGGATCCCAGGATGAGCGTATCGGAATCGGACCCGAACAGGGGCGGAAACGGGTGCTGTATCATAGGGCGCTCTCCTCCGGGTCATAGACCGGATCCTCCTGGCCGTCCCGGTAGATGCGCGTGCCGGGGAAGATGTCCGGCAGGATGTCCCAGCTTTCGACGAAACCTTCCATGTCGAATCCTTCCGCGTTCGACAGGATGCGGTAGGGGCCGGATTCGTCTCGCATCTCGTATCCGGTATCGTGAAAGCCGTTCTTTTCGAAAAAGCGCAGCCTGCGCCTGCGTTCCCCGTAATTGTCCGCGGTCTCGTCCACGGGTTCGATATCGAGCACGACCGCCCGGTCCGGATAGGCGCGTATGACCTCCCGCACCAGCTGCGAACCGTAGCCTCTGTTCCATTTATCGCTGTCGATCGCGGCGAACAGGCCGTAAGCGTAATGCCCGGGCAGCAGAACGACGCAGAATCCTACGTTTTTTCCGGCGTCACGGTACACGAAAAAATCGGCCTTGCCCCGGCCGCAGCAGTCGAGCAGGGACTCGAACGGGCACCGCTCGATCTCGGGGAACGCCTTTTCGTACAGCGCCTTCGCGTAAGCCGCTTCCGGGCTGTCCGGTTTTACAACGATCGTTTCTAATCTGTGTTCCATACGTCCATAGTAACGCATCCGCGCAAAAAAGAGAAGCGGGAGAGGCGTTCCCGCTTCTCCCGGCTCCTCTTTCTGTTAGGGAGCTTATGTTCAATCCTTACTAGTATCTGCGGAGCGTCTCGATGATCTGCTCCTTCACGGTGCTCTCGTCTACGTAGACCGGCTTCGTGAACAGGGATACGTTCTTGATCTTCTTGCCATTCTTCTTCAACATTTCGATCGCCTCCTGACGGATCAATCCTTATTGCATTTATATTATAAGTCAAAAATGTCATAACGGACTAAATATTTTTGTAACAATGCCGTTAAACGCGTAACAATGTTTAATTCTTTCGGTTTGCGCGCGGTTTCCGGACAGTTCTTCCGCATGCCGACTCCTTCCTTTGAGGGTTTTTCGCAGACCTGCCGGAAAAAGCGTGATTTTTAGAAAAAAGAGCACGTGGGGACTGTCCCCATGTGCTCTTTTTGATACAATGGATCTATGAATGTGAACGACAGCCTGCAGGCCGCCCGGCGCATCGCGCAGCTGGCGGCGGAAAGCGGCGGCCGCGCCTATTTCGTGGGCGGCTGCGTGCGGGACAAGTACATAAAAAAGCTGCAGGGAGATGCGCAAGCGTCGTTTGCGGAGGCGAAAGATCTGGACGTCGAAGTCCACGGTCTGGAGCCGCAGGCGCTGTGGGATCTGCTGCGGCAGGTGGGCGAACCCGAAGCGTTCGGCGAATCCTTCGGGGTGTTTTCCCTGCGCCATCTGGGGCTCGACATCGCCATGCCCCGCAAGGAGCACGCGGTTGGGCGGGGTCACCGGGACTTTGCCGTCAGCGTGGATCCGTTCATCGGTCCCAAAGAGGCGTCCCGCCGGCGCGACTTCACCGTAAACGCGATGATGGAAGACGTGCTGACCGGCGAACTGCTGGACCCGTGGAACGGCCTGGCAGACCTGCAGGCGAAAGTGCTGCGGCACGTCGACGATGTTAGCTTTCCCGAGGATCCGCTGCGGGTGCTGCGGGCGGCCCAGTTCGCGGCGCGCCTGGGGTTTGCGGTGGCGCCGGAAACGACCGTACTTTGCCGCGGCATCGATCTTACCGCATTGTCTTCGGAACGGGTGGAAGGCGAACTGAAAAAGGCGCTGCTGCAGAGCGAAAAGCCCTCGGTGTTCTTCGAAACGCTGCGGGACATGGGTCAGCTTGGCCCCTGGTTCGCGGAGCTGCAGCCTCTGATCGGCCTCGCGCAGGACCCTGTGTTCCATCCGGAGGGGGACGTGTGGGTGCATACCATGGAGGTGCTGGACCGGGCGGCCGCCAGGCGCGCGAAGGCGGAGAACCCCTACGGCCTGATGCTGCTGGCGCTGTGCCACGACCTGGGCAAGATCACGACGACGGAGGTGCTGGAAAAGGACGGCCGCATCCATTCCTACGGTCACGAGACGGAAGGCGTCGCCATCGCGGCGCAGCTGCTGGAGCGCGTCTGCGGCGAAAAGTCCGTGCGCGCCTACGTGTACAACATGATCCCTCTGCACATGCGCCCCAACGTGACGGCCTACGCCAGGCCTTCGGTCAAATCCACGAACCACCTGTTCGACGAGGCGGCAAGCCCCCTGGACCTGATCTGGTTCGGCGAGGCGGACCGGCCCGAGTTTGCGGGCAAAGACGAATTCCACGGCGATACGGCCTTCCTGATGGAGCGTCTGCAGGCCTATCGGGAGACGATGGCGAAGCCTTACGTCATGGGCCGGGACCTGGTCGACGCGGGGCTGACCCCGGACGAATCGTTTTCGGAACTGCTGGCGTACGCGCATAAACTCCGGCTGGCGGGCATCGAAAAAGAGTCCGCGCTGAAGCAGACGCTGGCCTACGCACGGAAAAGAGAAAAGCAGTCCGCCGGACTGTGATACAATAGACGACGGAGGGACTCTATGAAGACCATACTCTGTTACGGAGATTCGAACACCTACGGCTACGACCCGTCGAACGGCTTCCGCTATCCCACGGACGTGCGCTGGACCGGCGTGCTCCGGAAACTGCTGGGACCGGACTATACGCTGGTGGAGGAGGGTTGCAACGGCCGCACCACGGTCTTCGACGACCCGCTGGAAGGCTGGAAGAACGGCCTGGACTACCTGAAGCCCTGCCTGAATTCCCACAAGCCCATCGATATCGTCGTGATGATGCTGGGCAGCAACGACCTGAAGGATTGTTTCCACGCCTCGGCGGCAGACATCGCGGACGGAGCGGGCGTGCTCGTGAAGACCATACAGGAGTTCACGCAGCTGAAGCAGGGCTGCGTGCCCAAAATCGTTCTGGTCTCCCCGCCGCACATCGGTCCGGGCATAGAGGATTCTCCGTTTTCCTATGCGTTCGACGATACGGCGATCGAGCGGTCACACCGCTTTTCGGAGGAATATAAAAGAGTGGCGGATGCCTGCGGCTGCGTGTTTTTCGACGCGGCGCCGGTCGCCCCGCCCAGCAAACTGGACAGTCTGCATTTGATGCCCGATGCGCATAAAAGCCTCGCGGAGGCTCTGGCACGGGTCATAGAGACATTGTAAGGAGGTTGCAGCATGAATAATCCGATCGATTTGGAAAAGGCAAAGGAAGCGCTGGGCGGTTTTACCGCGCAGGCCCAGGAGATGCTGAAGGACGGTTCGAAGGTGGAAGCCGCCCTGCAGTCGCTGGAAGCGAAGATGAAGGAGATCCCGACGGTGGGCGAAGGGCTGTCGAAGCTGCCCCTGATGATCTCCATGATCCGCGGCTATATCACGAAGGAATACACGGAAGTGTCCCCGAAGGTGGTCGCGTCCCTGCTGTGCGCGGTCCTGTACCTGCTGAAGGGCAAGGACCTGATCAAGGACAGCATCCCCGTGGTGGGCTATCTGGACGATATCGCGGTCACCGCCGCCGCGTTCAAACTCTCTGAGAACGAACTGGCCGCCTACGAACAGTGGAGAGCGGGAAAGGCTGCCGCGGCGGCGGAACCCGCGGAGAGCATCGTGCGGACGGCCGCCGCGCAGATCGAGGAGACCGAAGACGCGATCGAAGCCTCGCTGGACAACGCGCCGTCGGAAGCGTAAAACAACGGACGGATGAAAAAAGGGGCTTCCCGGATGGGAAGCTCCTTTTGTTTTGCGGATAGGCTACAGGCAGGCCCGCAGGATCTCGGTGATCTGCGCCGGGGTGAGCACCTTCCAGCCGTTGAGCGTCTCCTTGCCGTTGCAGGCTTTCTTCGCCATCACTTCCAGGTTTTCTTCGCCGATGCCGATCTCGGTCAGCGTGGACTTGAGGCCAAGCTTATGGAAGAAGAAATCCTCCAGGCATTCGATGCCCTTGAGCGCGGCTTCTTTTTCGGGCAGCGCCGGGTCGACGCCGAACACGTTCACGGCGAATTCCTTCATCTTCGGCGCCGTCGTGTCGTCCAGCACGTAGCGCATCCAGCGCGGCGTGACGATCGCCAGGCCCAGACCGTGGGTGATGTCGTAGATCGCGGACAGCTCGTGCTCGATCATGTGGTTCGTCCATTCGCAGTTGCACAGTGCGCCGGTAAAGCCGTTGATGGCCCAGGAACTGGTCCACATCAGGTTCGCGCGGGCTTCGTAGTTCGTCGGGTCCGCGATGGCGATCGGGGCGAAGTGGATGACGGTCTTCATCATGCCTTCCTTGATGCGGTCGAGCATGTACATGCTGCCGTCGTCGTCCACGAAGTAATCTTCCATGATGTGGGACAGGATGTCCGCGGAGCCGGAAGCGGTCTGGAACGCGCTGACGGAATACGTGAGCGTGGGGTCGAGGAACGAGACTGCAGGACGCAGGTTCGCGTTGCTGATGACGAGTTTCTGTTCGGTGTCCTTGTTGGAGATGACCCCTACAGGGTCCATCTCGGAGCCGGTCGCCGCCAGCGTAAGGATCGTGACGATGGGCAGGCACTTGCCGATGGGCGCTTTGTGAGTGGGCAGATCCCACGCGTCGCCGTCGTAGAACGCGGCCGCCGCGATGCCCTTGGCACAATCGATGACAGATCCGCCGCCGATGGCGAGGATGACGTCGACGCCTTCCTTCTTGCAGATCTGCGCGCCTGCGCTGACGCTGGTCACTTTCGGATTCGGCTCGACGCCGCCCAGCTCGAACCAGGACAGGCCCGCTTCCTTCATGGACGCGACCGCTTTGTCGAAGATGCCGTTCTTTTTGATGGATCCGCCGCCGTAGACGATCAGGACCTTATCGCCGAAAGCCGCGAGTTCCTGGCCCAGCTGTCCCAGCTTGTCCGGTCCGAAGATGATTCTGGTGGGGATTTCGTGTGTGAATTCGATCATGCGTTTGCTCCTTTTATGTTCAAAAGATATGTGGATCCGTTATTGTTTTTATTATAGCACAGGTGCGCCGCTGCTATGGTAAAATAGTCTGTAAGGAGACGGAAGACCTATGACGCAGCAGAAAAAAGAACGGATCGATCTCTATACGATAGACCGCATCCCCACGGGAGAGACCGCGTTCCGGGGCGAGGCGCTGCCGGAAGGACGGTACCGCATGGTCGTGCACGTGTGCGTGTTCAATACGAAAGGCGACATGCTGATCCAGAAGAGAAAGGACGACATCGTCCGCTGGCCCGGATACTGGGACGTGAGCATGGGAGGCGGCGCGTCCGCCGGCGATACGAGCCGCGGCGCCGCGCAGAGGGAACTGCGCGAGGAACTGGGGCTTTCCGTCGATTTTACGGACATCCGTCCGGTACTGACGATCAATTTTCACGACGGATTCGACGATTTCTACGTGCTCGTGATGGACGTGGACCCCGCAGCGCTGCAGCTGCAGGAGGACGAAGTCGAGACGGTCCGCTGGGCGACGCAGGCGGAGATCGAGGCCATGATCGCAGACGGCAGCTTTATCCCGTATCAGAAAGGCCTGCTCGATTATCTGTTTTTCACCCGCAGCGGCAGAAGCACGTGGAATCTGTAAGGAGGAACGACGAATGAGCGAAAATATCATCTATTGCTATTCCGGTTCGGGTCACTGCCTGGACATGGCCAAAAAGATCGCGAAGGGCCTGGGCGACACCGACATCGTCATGATGCGCAGTTTTCCGGCCAAGACGGACGCGACGGAAGCGAAGCGGGTCGGTTTTATCTTTTCCTGTATGGCGGGTGGCCTTCCCGGCGACGTGGAAAGTTATATCAAAGCGATCAAAATTGCGCCGGGCGCCTACACGTTCGCTGTGGAGCAATACGCGGGTTATCTCGGCTGCGGGCTGCGGAAGATCGACGAGATCGTGCCGCTGGATTACTGGACGGGCGTGTCCAACCATTCCACCGCCATTTGGCTGATGCCCCATACGCTCACGTTCCCGCCCACGTCGCCCGAGAACGCGCAGAAACGCGTGGATAAAAAAGCCGCCAAGGTCGCAGCCGACGTCCTGGCGGGAAAAAGAAGCGAGAGAAGACCGTCGAAGGCAAAGCCTTTCGAACTGATGAGCAAGGGTCTGGGCCAGAGCCACGCTGCCCGGGTCAAAAAATTCGCGGCGGATGAAAACTGCACGGGCTGCGGTCTGTGCGCGTCGCTGTGCCCGCGGGGCAACATCCGTATCGAAAACGGAAAGCCGGCCTTCGGCGCCAACTGCATGGGCTGCCTGAGCTGCGTGCAGCTCTGCCCCGAAGCCGCGCTGAACATCGGCAACATCACGAAGGGCCGCGAACGCTTTCCGGACAGGAACGTGAACGCCGCCGAACTGCTGGAAAAGATCATTCATATCGATTAGAAAAAAGGCTGCCGGGATCACCCGGCAGCTTTTTTTAAACGATATTCTGTTCTAGAACTCAGCGCGCGCGGCCTTTTGGATCATGGCATCTGTGTAGGCGATGAGTTTTTCTTTGGAAAAACTCATTCCCTCGCCGGCCCAGATCTGGACCATTCCTATGAGACCGAAACTGATGAAGCTGAGAAAATACTTCTGCCTTTCGGGATCCCTGTCCGGAAAGACGTCCTTTGTGTAGTCCATACCGTTTTGGTAGATCAGCCCGTTCATTTTGCTC
>JAEEGH010022474.1_pt1 | contig 12925 bp, 17 predicted proteins | sample 9134181 | NCBI WGS metagenome assembly JAEEGH01 (sample SAMN16246544, study PRJNA631951) | gut metagenome | biome: gut microbiome; feature: rumen; material: DP-attached | host: Bos | place: Iran: Karaj | collected 2018-10 | reverse complement strand
GCAATGCATCCTCACCGATGATATCTGAAGGCGCAAAACCAAACTGTCTGGGAAGACCTGATATTCTTCTGCACTTTGTGTTCTTAGGCATAGCTCACCCTTTCTGACATATGTCATGATAATTGTACTCTTCATATTGACATATGTCAATATCGAGGCCTGTGCTGCGTAAAAGAACCGGTTCGCAGCCGGTTCTTTTTTTGTGCGATAAGCGAATGCCCTCGGCAGCAAGCTCGCTTGTTGGACGAGGGCTGAGTGAACGGTCATTGAGCGGACTTCGTACGCGAGATGACCCGTCGAATCGAGTAGGAGTCAGCCTACTCGATTATATTTGAGATGTTGACAAATCAACAAGTGAGTGTTAATATCCGAGATGTTGATGTGTCAACATCTAAACAAGACATCGAAAGGACATAATATGAGCGATAATAAGAAAACACAGATAATAATCGATTCCACGACGGATCTGGCGGAAGGCTTCAAAGATAAAGTCATGATCGTGCCGCTGATGGTTTCATTCGGCGAAAAAGAGTATGTGGACGGGGTAGAATTGAGCCGTGACGAGTTTTACAGGAAGCTGGAGAGCGGAGACGTACTTCCCAAGACGAGCCAGGCGTCACCTTCCGCTTTCGAAAGCGTCTATCGGGAAGTAAGAGAGAAGGGAATGGACGGGATCGTGATCACTCTGTCTTCCAATCTGTCAGGAACCTATCAGAGCGCATGCATTGCAGCCGGAGACTATCCGGAGATACATGTTGTGGATTCAAAGAATGTGGCAGTGGGAGCGGGCATCCTGGCCGAATACGCCATACTCTGCGCTGAAGGCGGGATGCCGGCGGGGCAGATAGCAGAGGAACTCGAGAAGAAAAAGAACGATGTATGTCTCGTTGCGATGCTTGATACCCTTGAGTATCTGTGGAAAGGCGGCAGGCTCTCAAGAACGGCGGCTATAGCAGGCGGAATCCTGAATATAAAGCCGGTCATCACTATAAAGGACGGTGCCGTCGTGGTACTCGGAAAAGCCCGTGGAGCAAAGAAGGCCAATAACTTGCTGGTTGAACAGATCACATTAAACGGTGTACAATATAATATGCCGATTTTACTTGGATACTCCGGGACATCCGATACGCTTCTGCAGAATTATATTTCTGACAGCAGTGCGCTTTGGGAAGGACATTTGGATAAGCCGGAAACATCGCAGATATGCAGTGTCATAGGAACTCATGCGGGACCGGGAGCGGTCGCGGTGGCTTTTTTCAGGGAACGGATAGCAGACTGAAAATACTGATCGGAAGGATAATGTCATGTCACGTTTTGAGCAGTTTACGGTATCGATATTCAGTATAGCACATTATTGGAACAAAATGGCTACCGAAGAAATGCGTGAGCACGGTCTTAAAGGGACGTACGCACTCTACCTGCTCACATTATACGCTGAAGACGGCATCACGGCTGCACAGCTGTGTGAAGTGACCCAGCGTGACAAGGCTGACGTTTCGAGAGCTGTGGCGCTTTTTCAGGAGAAAGGTTTTGTCGAAGCATACGGCGAGAACCGTTACCGCGCCCCGATAAGATTGACAGCCACGGGGAAGACGATAGCTGCCGGTATAAGGAAGAAGGCAGACAGTGCATTAAAGACCGCAGGGGAAGGCCTCTCGGATGAGATGCGCAGGAATATGTATAAGGCTCTTGAGATAATTTCTTCAAATCTGAGGGAAATGTGTGACGATCAATGAGCGAAGAATGGAGTACATCAGTGTATAAAATTAAGTGAAAACAATGTCGGAAAGGAAGCTGAGAAGCTGACCATCCCATATTACATGATATATTTGCTTAAGAATGCATTTTGAGGGGTAAACTTTATGGAATCAATTTTGATAAAAGATACAACCCGTGAAGAACGGGAACAGATCGTCGCTGAATCCATCGGGAATATCAGCGGTTCCTGCGATGGCTGTGCTGCAGGGCTTGCAGACATGTACCAGGACTATATTGACGGCAAACGTGAGATCCGCGATATAAATATGGAATTCCGCGCACGGTATGAATCCGGCATTGAAGCACCGGAGCGCGGCGAGTGCGGGTATGCGAGGTAAGAAATAATAATGGAGTATTCAATAGTAAAAGTCGATGCGGATAACTATCCTTTATTCGAGGATATGATCTTTTGGCGTGAAAATGGGTATGAAAGAGCACCGGCCGGGGAACCCGTTTCGGAGCAGATAAAAAGAGAACTCGCCAATCCCGATCTGTATATTTATGCTGCCCTGACAGACAACCGCTTTGTTGGATGGATATCTTTGGTTTATATACCAAAGGTCGGGAAATGGAATGGTCATGGACACATATATGTTGATGAACTGTGGGTTGCGCCGGACCTTCGCGGAAAGGGTATAGGCAGAGCTTTGATGGCAAAAGCGGATGCTTTAAAAGATGAACTGGAAGCGACAGGCTCAAGGCTATATGTTAGTGTGGACAATAGAAGTGCGAAGGCCTTATACGAAAAATCCGGGTTCCGGGAAGAAGGTCATACCCTTTTTATGGAAAAGTGAAGAATGAAATACGAGGAGAAATAATATGGAACCCACTATGGAAGAAAAGCTTAAAGCCTGCATCGCATTATGCGAGGAAGGCGACCCGGAAATGTGTGCGTTTCTCGGGAAAGAATTTTACTACGGGATAAACATACCACAGGATCTTGACCGTGCCCTGCGCTATCTGACTGTCGCCGCAGAGGACGGAGACGCGATCTCACAGTTTACTTTAGGTTTTATGTACTGGTCGGGCAGAGGAACGGAGCCTGATATCGATAAAGCGTATGAACTGTTTCTTAAGGCAGCAGAGCAGGACGTTCCGGAGGCGATGTACAACGTAGCAAAAATCCTGCTCACAAAGGATTTTGAAAAGAACAAAGATGAGGCGATAGGATGGCTGAGACGCTCGGCAAATGCAGGGTATGATACGGCTTATGATATGTTATCCGATCTGATCAATGATTGAAGGAATGCAGAATAACTTGGATAACTGACGTATTGAGTGGGATTTTTGGGGGAGCAATATGCTTGACAGAACTATACCGTTTTGTAACACGATCTTGAAATGCTCGAGTTATAAAAACATAGAAGTTGAATTGCCGGAAGGTTTCTCGATTGTATCTTATCATCCTGGATATGAAAAAGAATGGGCAAGACTCGAATGCGCTATTGGCGATTTTGAGTCACCTATGGAAGCTGAACAGTATTTCTCGGAATCTTATTTGCGGGATCCTGAAATGCTTCCGAATATTCTTTTCGCGGTGGACAGTAATAATGCTGTAGTTGGTTCATGTATTGCCTGGCAGGATAAGCGTGGATTAGAGGCGGTTTCTTCTCTTCATTGGCTAGTGGTTGATGAACAATATCAGAGGATCGGTCTGGGAAGAGCACTTAGTGTTTCCGTGATGAACATATATGCCGGGCAGAGTGCTCTTCCAGTGTATATCCACACCCAACCATGGAGCTGGAAAGCAATCTTATTGTACCTTTCACTGGGATTCAAATTGCAGAAGACAGATACATTTTCAAACTATGTGAATGAATATGACAAGGCCATGAATGAACTCGGAAAAATATTGACTGAAGACAAATTTGCATTGTTAAAGAATTCATCTGAAGAATAAAGAAGCTTAGCAATAATACAGCGTGTCTGAAAAAAGTGGTAGAGACAGGGCCATAGGGTGCTGATGCGATAAATGCTTCCGGAAGGATCTGTACTATGGATAATAGGAATAAGCTTGGGGGAACGTTTGATACTGAAGCCGTTTTATATGACAAGATGCGCCCGGGATATGTTGATGAATTGTATCAGGCTATATTCGATTACATTAACATAAATGAGAACAGCCGGGTTATTGAGGTCGGAAGCGGAACCGGTCAGGCCACCGAACCGGTTCTCAAGACGGAATGCGAACTTACTGCCGTTGAATACGGAGAGAATTTATCGCGGATACTTAAGGAAAAATTCGGAGCATATAAAAAGTTTAATGTAGTCACCGGCAAATTTGAGGACGTTGATCTTGAAGAAAATGCTTATGACCTTGTTTTCTCCGCAACAGCATTTCATTGGGTTCCCGAAGAGATCGGGTACCCTAAAGTTTTCTCTGTATTAAAGCCCGGCGGAGCATTCGCACGCTTTGCGAACCGCCCTCATAACAGTAAGAATGATCCGGACCTGGCCCATGAGATAGATGAGCTTTATTCTTTCTATTACAACAATTATTATGATGTCAAGCCGGGGACGAAAAAATGGTTTACTGAAGATAAAGCCAAAGAGATATCGTTGATCCCCTTCAAGTATGGTTTTGCTGATATTCAATATCATCTGTTTTACAGGGAAAGAGTCTTTAGCGCTGATGAATATACCAAACTTTTAGGGACATATTCTGACCACATTGCGATCGATGAGAAGATCAGAAATGAATTTTTCTCGAAAATAGAGGAAGCGATCAACCGACATGGCGGAACGATAACTATAAGTGATACTATAGATCTTGAACTGGCTCGTAAGCCTTGTGATTAAGCCATTCAAAGTGATTGAAAAGCACAAAAGAGGTTTTCTTGATATGAATAAGATCGGGACGCGGACAATAGAGACAGAACGCCTTATACTCAGAAGATTTAAGATCGGAGATGCAGAGGATATGTATGAGAACTGGGCCTCGGATCCCGAGGTTACCAGGTTCCTGACATGGCCTGCTCATTCAGATGTCGAGATAACAAAAAAGATCCTTACAGACTGGGTATCCCGTTATGAAGACGGCGGATACTTTAACTGGGCAATGGAACTGAAAGAAAACGGAGCGGTTATCGGGAACATTTCTGTTGTTAAGTTAAACGAAGATACTGAGGCTGCGGATATGGGCTATTGCATGAGCAGAGCGTACTGGGGCAGAGGTTTGATGTCGGAAGCTCTGAAGGCAGTTATGGATTACCTGTTCGATGAAGTCGGATTAAATCGTATTGCCGCATGCCATGATGTAAATAATCCCAAATCCGGACGTGTTATGGACAAGGCCGGAATGAAGCAGGAAGGAATACTTCGCGCTGCAGGCAAAAACAATCAGGGAATCTGCGATGAAGTCTGGCATTCAATGATCCGAAGCGACAGATGATATGAGGAATAGTGACATGTATATACCCACACTGAACGTCCGGAAGATCAATCCCGCGATGAACGCAAAATTCATAACAAGTTTCTTATCGAAAGAGAAGAAGGATAATACTTCTAGGCCCTTTTACGATAAAACCATAGAGCTGTTTCCCGAACTTGAGTGTATAAGCGGGATCGATAATGAAACAGATAGAAATGCAGTCATTAGCGAATCGGTTAGAAGGCATTTATGTGAAAATGACGTTGTCATTACCGAAAGAATGGCTCATTTCAAAGAAGTTTTTGATTCGTTTATCTATCAGAATATTGAAGCGCAGTGTGAATTGTTCGATTACAAGTGGAGTGAACGATACCCGGAGATAGTCTGCTATGTCGGTTACCTTCCGTTTTACCCCAGAAGCGCTGAAGATAAATGCTTTTTTGTCTCATACCACGATGAAGAAAGAGTATTCTCCGGAGCGGTGCATGAGATCAACCATATGATCTTTTGGGAAAAGTGGAAAGAAATATCCGGAACACAAGGCACTGAGCCGGCTTTCCCGGATCCTCTGTGGTATCTCGAAGAGATAATAGTTGATCCCACTTTGAATGATGAAAGAGTGAGGAGATTTACTTTATACGAAAATCGTGCTTATCCTCAGTTCTATGTTAAGAAGAATGGGCTGAGCATCATGGACAGGGTAAAAGTATGCTATGCATCATACAAAGATGACATTGCCGGATTTCTGAAAGAAGCATATGAGATCGTGCTGTCGGAGAATACCGGGAAATAAAAGCAAAGGACTTAGGGAAATGAACATACAGATATTCGGTACAAAGAAGTGCAACGATACAAAGAAAGCAGAGCGTTTCTTTAAGGAGCGCGGCATTAAGTACCAGTTTATCGACATGACTGAAAAAGGCATGTCTAAAGGGGAGTTTCAAAGTGTTATGCAGTCGAACGGCGGAATAGATAACATGCTCGACCCGAATGCGAAGGATAAGGACACGCTGTCGCTTATAAAGTACATTGCTGACGAAGATAAGATCGATAAGATACTTGAAAACCAGCAGGTGCTGAAAACACCGATCGTAAGAAACGGAAAACAGTCAACCCTGGGTTATCAGCCTGACGTGTGGAAGAAATGGGAATAGTAAGATAAAGGTATATATCTGTACTTGGAGAAGCAATGACGGAAAAATTAATTGAAGCCGCTATTATAATAGCTCTAATGGCGGTTGCCTATATACTTGCAATTGTTATACACGAATTTGGTCATCTGTGCATGGGCGCCCTGTGCGGTTATTCGTTTGTTTCATTCCGCATAGGACCGATTGAGATCGTAAGTGAAACCGGACATTTAAAAGTTAGTGTCAAGCGAATTCCCGGGACGCTGGGACAATGTATCATGATGCCGCCTGACAGCAAAGAACCGGAAAAAGTCCCTGCCATACCGTATCATCTGGGCGGAGGCCTGTTCAATTTGTTAACGGCACTGACAGCGCTGCTTATCATTATTGTTTCGAAATACTACTACCTAAAGGTATTTTGTGTCCTTATCGGATTGTTTTCCTTTGCATTGGCAGCGCTCAATCTGATACCGGGGATCATCTCTGCTCCTAATGACGGTTACAATGCAAAACTGTGTCATAAGAGCCCGGCTGACAGAAACGCGATATATCATATGCTCCGGATCAGCGGAAACCTGACGCAATCTCCCGGAGACATACCGGACTCCGAATTTTCATACAGTGAGGAAGGAGCATATGCTCCGATCATGGCCTTTTTAAAAGGGTATCATTATTTGGATCGAGGGGATGTTTCTGCAGCTGAAAATCTTTTTGAGAAATGTGCGGATAAAGAAAAGAACAGTATGGCATACTATCGGATCGAGGCGTGTAAAGAATTGCTGTTCTGCAGACTTATAAGAAATGCATCCGCAGAAGAGATTGCGGCTCTGTATGATACCGAATTAATAGATTATCTTGAAAAGAGCAAAAAGAATTCACTCGGAAGCGCACGTGTCTTATATGCTTATTACACTCTATACGCAAAGGATCGGGTTAAAGCTGACGAGGAACGTCAACGGACAGATCTTATCATAAGATCGGTATGCCCAGCTGAGGCAAAAATGGAGAAAAAGCTCATTGATATGGTTCAGGGAGAAAGTATATGCAACGCAGATTGTTCTGTACATTAGGACCGGGGTGTTACCGGATCTCTGTGGAGAAAGAGATCCTTAAAAGAAAAATAAAAGATCTCTTTCATCATGTTAAGTTTGCAAAACAGGGGGACGGTGAGTTCCCGAATATACTGAAGGGCCATCGCTCTGTCATTGTACGTCATCTGAACGGAGTCGAGCTTCGCCTGCAGGAGAACAAAGCCACCAATCTTAAGCTGGCATGCGAAGAGTTAAGCGGAGTCGTTATCAGACCGGGCGAAGTCTTTTCCTTCTGGAAGCTTGTCGGCCGTCCCACAAAACGAAAGGGCTACAAAGAAGGGCTTGTTATCAGCAAAAGCAAGCTTACAAGCGGCATCGGCGGAGGTCTTTGCCAGATGGCCAATATGGTCCACTGGCTTGTGCTGAACAGTCCTCTTGACAATACAGAGCTGCATCATCACTCCGATGCCTTATTTCCTGACGAAAGGCGCCGTGTTCCTTTTGGGACCGGCACTTCCGTAAGCTACAACTATATTGATTACCGGTTCAAAAACAATACCGATCAGAGCCTGCAGATCCTGGTCTGGATCGAAGACGGGGATCTGTGCGGGGAGCTGCGCAGCGAGAAGCCTTTTCCGTACCGCTATAAGCTTGAGGAGGAAGACCACCATTTCTCCATGGAAGAAGGCATCTTTTACCGCAACTCCAAAGTATTCCGCATGGTCATCGACAGGGAATCCGGAAATGTACTGAAAAAAGAGCTCATTCTCGATAATCATTCGAAAGTAATGTACGACTACAGTCTGATCCCCGAAGACCAGATCAGGCAGCCTTAAATTATGGAGCATTTAATGAATCCTGTTGCAAAAAGACTTTTGTCCGCTGCATCTGAATATCCTTCCGCGACCGCTTACCGGACATCTTTGCGCTCTGTTTCATACAGCGAGCTGTTCGGCCTTGCGGACAGGCTTTCAACAGACCTTAAAGCCCGGGGGACTTCCCCTGTCATTATAAAGAGCCGTAAAACGCCCGAAACCGCTGCATGCATCATCGCCTGCATTCTTGCGGACAGGGCTTATGTTCCTGTGGCGCCCGACATACCCGCTGTAAGGCTTGCTTCTGTCATTTCCCGGACAGGAAGTGACCTGCTGTTTGACAACGGAAGCTTTTTCTCTGTTCCGGAGAGCTCCGATGCGCTGAATGCGACATTTGAGGATACGGCCTATATCATCTTTACCTCGGGGAGTACCGGCGTTCCGAAAGGCGTTCCCATCTCATACAAAAATCTGGACAATTTCATAGCCTGGATAAGCGGGCTCAGCCCTCTTGATTCATACCGCAGTACGGCTGTGTTTAACCATGCTTCATTCAGCTTTGACCTTAGCGTTGCCGCTATGTACTACGCATGGTGCGGCGGCCATACGCTTGTGGATGCTGACACTGACATTTTTAACGACTATGCAGGGATCATGGACATATTCGGCAGAGCTTCTGTTGAAGTTGCGGTCATGACGCCGACCTTTGCCAACCTCTGTCTTTTGGACCGTTTATTTTGCGCTGAGACCCTTCCTGCCCTAAAGTGCATATACTTTTGCGGCGAGCAGCTGACAATACGTACGGCAGAACGGCTATGGGCAGCTTTCCCGGACCTGAAGATAATAAATGCCTACGGACCGACAGAGGCGACCAGTGCGGTATGTGCCGTGAACATTACGCCCGGGATGCTCACAAAGCCTTACCTTCCGGTTGGGACAGATTTTGGGAATGCAGCGGATATTAGCATGGAAAGCGGCGAGATCGTTCTTCGGGGTGCCTCAGTTTTCAGTGGATATCTTGGCGAAGAAAAGAGCGGAGACTGCTACAGAACAGGTGATCTCGGCTACACCGAAGGCGGATATCTCTACTGTACCGGACGCATGGATGACCAGATCAAATACAAAGGCTACCGCATCGAGTTGGGAGATATAGAAAACAACCTGAACAGGATCTCCGGGGTGCTGCAGAGCGCAGTAACAGCGGTACGCGACAATCAGGGGCAGGTCAGATATCTTAAGGCTTTCGTTGTTATCGAAGAAACTGACAAAAACGCACTTTGCGCCGAAGCGATCCGCAAAGCCCTTGAGGAAACCCTCCCCGGCTATATGATTCCGAAGATCATCAGCATTACGGATAAGCTTCCCGTAAATGCCAACGGCAAAACAGACAGAAAGGCGCTCACGGAATGATAGATGTAAGAGCAATGTTGTTTGATGTATGCGGGGATGAGCGCGTTTTCAAAAAGGACATCGACCTGATCGAGAGCGGTATCCTCGACTCCCTCGCGTTTATAGAGTTCTTCTACTGCCTTGAGGATCACGGCATTGACCTGCAGCCGACACAAGTCAGCCGCGAAGAGTTAAGGACCCCTGAAGCCATAGAAAAGCTCATACATGAACATCCCGGACAAAGAACGGAACCGGCAAAATGATGACCGTATTTACAAAAAAAGCGGAGAAAGAGTGCTCCGGCCAGTCAAATAATAAGACAGCAAAGCCTGTCCGCATTATCCTTGCGGCCGGGGCTTTTCTGCTGTTTGCCTTTTTATGCGTTTTATTTGTCTTACTGATAAAAGTCAAAGGTAACCGGAAGTATATCGGAAATTTCATGACTAAAACAAGAGGAGCGCTAAAGACAGAGTACTTTGAGCATACGCCGGACGGCGTTGCAGCTCCTCATGCAGCCGCAGAGACCTCTCCGGATATATTTCTAGATAAGACGCTTATAGCTGTTAACGGAACGGAAGTGGCGGATTATCAGAGGAGAAAGCAGATCTCTTTTGGCGAGGATGATCTGAAGAAAGTTCAGAAGTACGGCATCCTGACATTTCGAGGAAACTATAATCGAAGCAGCAGCTCCTTTGGAACCGCAGAGCTCCATGAATTTGAACTTGATCACAGCTGGACGTTCAACACCGGACGGTTTTTAAAAAGCGACGGTGTCAATTACTGGTCCGGAAACGGCTGGACAGGCCAGCCACTGGCGGTGAGATGGGACGAAGACACGAAACGGCTCATGAACTTGTATGATACCGCAAAAAACAAAAGCGGTCTGTGTGAGATCATTTACCCCGGCATGGACGGAATGATACATTTTCTGGACATGGAAACAGGCGAACCCACACGCGACCCCATAAATGTCGGAATGGCCTTTAAGGGTACCTGTTCCCTGCACCCGTCATACCCCGTGCTCATCTGCGGCTCCGGCGACTGGGCCACAGGACCTTTTGGCGAGCAGGTAAGCGCACGTTTCTTTATATACAGCCTCCTCGACGGAACATTGCTGTACGAATTAGGTGCGGATGATCCTTTTGCGCCGCGTATCTGGCACGGATTTGACAGCTCTCCGGTTTTTTATGCTCCGACAGATACCGTGATCTGTCCCGGTGAGAACGGGGTGCTCTACACGGTTGACCTGAATATCGTTTATGACAAAGCTGCCGGAACATTGACCGTTTCGCCGGAAGAGCAGGTTCGTTATGTTTATTATTCCAAGGCTGCTGATCTGCGGTATGAGGCTTCCGAGGAAAGCAACGGCTCCGGCGTTGAAAACAGTGTCGCCGTTTATGACCATTATCTGTTTTTCGGTGATAACGGAGGGATATTCCAATGTCTCGATCTCAATACGATGCAGCCTGTATGGGTACAGGATCTTCTCGAAGACGTTAACTCCAGTCCGGTACTTGAGCAAACGCCTGACGGAGAGCTTTGGCTGTATGTCGCGACAACCCTTAAATACGGCTTTAACGACGCCAACATCGGTGAGGCATGTTTGTACAAGCTGGATGCCTTTACAGGGGAGATCATATGGAAGAAGCCCTATGAGGTTCACACAGTTCTAGGTCTTGCGGGCGGATTTCTCTCAAGCGGGGCTCTTGGCGAAGGTCCTGTGAGCAATGCGATCTTTTATACGGTTTCAAAGGTTCCTTCGGTAAATTCCTCTTATCTCGTCTCTATCGACAGGACAAGCGGCGAAGAACTTTGGAAAAGAGAATTCCCATGTGATGCATGGAGTTCCGGCTGTCTTATATACGATCAGAACGGGCAGGCGTGGCTTGTTCAATGTTTTGGCAACGGTGATATCCTTCTGATCGATGCCGGGACAGGTGAGACCAAAAGTCAGGTTCACATGAGCGCAAATATCGAATCCACTCCTGCCATCGTCGATAATTACCTGGTGGTCGGCACGCGAGATGAACGTATCGTCGGGATAACGCTCAGATAAATACAATAAATTATAGCAACCACTATCGTTGTTCCGACGTATATCCAGTCTATCAGCGCATTATCCGCGCCGAACAGCGACAAGGCATCAATCATGGAATGCGCGATGATGCAGGGGATGATGCTTCCGCTCTTATAGCATACCATTGTCAGGATAAATCCCCAGCTGACGGCAAAGATGATCTGGATCACGGTATCGAAGCTTGCCTGTCCGGTAAAGAGATTAACGATATGACCGATCCCGAATGTCACGGCGGATACGATTATCGCCGTGACAGGCTTGTCCTTTGCAAGCATCGCCCTGAAAAGAAAACCTCTGAAGAGCATTTCTTCAACAAATCCGATAAGGATCATGGAGAGCACCGCATATAGCAATGAAGTTCCCCGATATGAAAGCTCAAATCCATCCCATATGTTGCCCGTTGCCAGGATCCACATCGGTATGAAATACAGATATTTCTTCGTGTTCTCAGGCCATCCGGCAAGTCCGTATTTTTCTTCCAGATGATTGACTTTTACAAATGCCGCTATGCCTGCCGTAAATGCGATCAGCGCCAGAAGCATCCAGATACTGTCGTCACCGAATTCACCTCTTAATGTGCCCAAAACAACGCAATAAGCCACGATCCAAAGTACCGCGAACAGTATTTCCTTCTTCTCATATAATTTATGCATATCAAGCTCCTTTCCGGGCAGCGATCATTCCGGTGAAGACATTCTCCAGCATCTTCTTGCACTGACCCTCATCATATTCCATTGAATTGTTGGCGAGCAGGCTTGCCATGCCATGCGCCACACAGAAAAACATCAAAAAAATCTCACGTGCCTGTTCTTTATCCGTTTTAAGGCCGGCAGCCATGATATCCAGGATCCCGGAAAGCTCCGGGTCGGACAATAAAGCCGCCACATCTTTTCCGCCGAACTTGTCTGTCTGGAACAGGAAACGGAACAGGTTTTTTTCTTCCTGACCGAACCGCACATAATTAAGCCCCAGGGCCAGCATCGGATTTTCGTCCTTTTCCGTAGGCATAATGAACTCTGTATGATACTTATCCGCTATCTCATAAGCGGCTTCCCGGATCTCATCCACCGTCTTAAAACTGTACAGCACGGGTTGGGTTGAGCATCCCAGATATTCCGAGATCGTTCTGGCGTTCAGGTTCTCATGTCCCTTTGCCCTGATCACCTCAAATGAGGCGTCCGCTACCATATTCTTAGTAATCTTTACTTTCGGCGGCATAGTTCCCTCCTTTTATAACACACGTTATATAATAGACATTATATATCAAAATATAGTGTTGTCAAGTTTATGTGTTATAATTCTCTTAGGAGCTACAGACTTAAGCTATAGCCGGGGAGGATTAATGATACTTATAT
>JAEEGH010022473.1_pt1 | contig 12926 bp, 4 predicted proteins | sample 9134181 | NCBI WGS metagenome assembly JAEEGH01 (sample SAMN16246544, study PRJNA631951) | gut metagenome | biome: gut microbiome; feature: rumen; material: DP-attached | host: Bos | place: Iran: Karaj | collected 2018-10 | reverse complement strand
ACAGGCCTTCGCTCGCCGCGCCGAACTCATCCCGGAGTCATTGCACGTCGAGCAGAGCGAACTCGACGAACTCTACCGCTGCTGCCAGAGGACACGGGAGCTGGATGACACGCTAACGGAGGAAAACATTAAGAATGAGGAACGGAAGTTACCTTGTCCCAGGTTGAGCGAAAGCCGCCGCCACGGCAGCTGATCCGGGAATAAGCGATGTCCGGATCGGAATACACCTAATATAGAACATCAAGAAACCTATATAGAAATAACGGGAAATGTTACAGTTTCTTCAAAATTTATAGGTTGATTTTTGACGCCCCCATGCGTATACTTACCATGTATCAAAATGTGACAATATGGGTAATCGCCGCCATTTCTGTCGGCTCCTTATCGTCACCGTCCCCCAGGCTGCGGGGGCACACAGCCAGATTCGGAGGAAATGCCCATGGGCGGAAATGTGTTGAAAAAACTTCGTTCCAGCAAAGGTGCTTCGCTTACCTTTGCGCTGCTGGCGTTCTTGGTATGCGCCGCCGTCAGCGCAGTACTATTAGCAGCGGGAATGGCTGCCGCAGGTCGTGTCAGCAATCTGGAGGAGTCTGACCAGCGCTTCTATGCCGTCGAATCTGCTGTCCAGTTGTTTTGCGATGCGCTGGATGGTCAGAGTTTCACCATCGAGCAGGTGCAGCAGATAACGGAGACGGAACATAAAGTCTACAAAAAAGAAGACAGTGAATTTGTGTTTGACGAAAATGCCACAAGTACAACCACATTTGTGAATCCAAATATTCCCAACGGAAATGCATATCAGCTTAAGATGAAAACTCCTTATGCAGATGATAACCACACAATAATCATCAGCAAAAATGATGAATTTGCCTCAAAGTTTCCGAAGAACCGGAGCTTTCTCTCAGAGGCTGCGCTTTATTATGTGTTCGGCAATAGAATTGATGAAAATCACACGGATATGCTCACATACTTAATGGGAGGTAATTTCGCCGAATCAGCTGGAACGAAAACGCTGACACCCCGTACCTGGGAATTGGTTCTGGATGTCGGAGGACAGGAGTATCTCAAGGTGAAAGTGATTGCTGTCATGAGCAGCAATGGAAATATCGAACTGACGTTTACCAACGAGAACGGAGCAGATAAATTCTCCATGGTCGTCGAACTCAGTGCAGATATCAAAAACAGCGAAAGCTCCGATGAACCGAAAAATTTGGGCAGTGGCAGTTTCATGAATGATGCCGGGAATGAACTGACGACATGGAATACCCTTAGGACCGATACGACGAAACGGACCGAGATCAGATGGACCGTCTCAAAGGTGAAGAAGGTGAGCGCGTGAATAAGCTGAGAAAAGGAATAAGAAGGAAACTGAAGGGAACCGCAGGCGAATCCCTGGCTGAAGTCTTAATTTCCCTTCTGATTGCCGCACTTGCCCTGACCATGCTGGCTTCCGTTATCAGTACGTCCGCAAGACTGATCACGCGGAGCAAGGAAACGATGAAGTCCTATTACGACGGAAATGACGCGGTTTCAAAGCAGCAGATAGCAACATCGACGCCGATGTACACCTTCACCATCATGAAGAATGGAAGTACCACTATTAGCTACAACCTGATTGACAGCAACGCCGACACTCCGAATAACAGCGTTTATTATTTTACAAATGAGGCATCTAAGAAATACCCGGTTGTATCATATGCGCTTAAGAAAATAGGGTGAGGAGGGTGATACGGAGATGAGATGTATAATCAAAAAGCTAAAGCGTGACCGTTCGGGTTTTTCCCTGGCGGAAACCCTGATAGCGATCCTTATCCTATTGATGGTAACCGCCGTCGTGGGAGGGGCGATCCCAACGGCCTCTGATGTTTTCACGAAGACGGTGGATGCGGCGAATGCCCAGGTGGTCCTGAGCACAGCCATGAATATGCTGCGAGGCGAACTATCCATGGCGCAGGAGATCGATCAAAATAACTCCACATCCCAGTCGATCATTTACAAGTATATTGTGAAAGAGAAGATTGCCGGTGTGGAAATTGAGAATTACCGTTGGCAGAAAATCGAGTTCGGCAGCTATAAGCCACTGATAACCACAACTGTTAACGTCACAGATGAGGATGGAAACCTCGTCTTGGACGATGATGGAGAGCCCACTACGAATACGGTGCTGGTAGATGCCGAAGAAAACGTTACTGGCATATGGGTATTCACAGGGCAGTATGATGCCTCCAGCGGAGCGATCTCCTATCCGGCGAGTACACGCCGTCTCCTAGTCTCCCAGGAAGCGATTACAAAGAACCTTGCGATCACCCTCGGCTACGATTCCACCACAGGTTCCGTCAGCTTCAATACTTCGAACGGCGTGATTACCTTTACCAATTTGGCCGTGGTGAAGGACGGAAAGACCCTAGCTACAAGAAGTGCCTTTGAAGTACGGACCCTTCTAAAGGATAGAAGCTGACTATGACTGGGGTTTGCGGAATAGAACAAACAGGCCGCAAGGATGCGGCTGAATCGAACAAATCGTTCAGGTGGGATAAATTATGAGAAAAAGTTTGAATCGAAAAGGTTTTACGATGGCCGAAGTGTTGATCGTCGTGGCGATCATCGCTGTACTGCTGGGCGTTGGCGCCGTCGCGCTGTTCTCCCATATGCGGAGCTTGCACCAGTTGGAGATGGATGGCCAGGCTAAAGAGATCTTTGTGGCAGCCCAGAACCATCTGTCCATGGCCGAGAGCCAAGGGTATCTGAACCGGTCTGGCTTCGGCACGCAGGAAACTACGGACGGTGATGTCTATTATTATATTGTAGGGACAGGGAATGGCTCGACCTCACTGACTGCGGATAATCAAGTGCTGAGCCTGATGCTGCCCTTTGGGGCGGTGGATGAATCCGCCCGCACGGGGGGCAGTTATATCATCCGCTATCAGAAGTCGACGGGGACGATCCTCGATGTGTTCTATGCCAGCAGCGACAGTCGCTTCGGCTATGCCTTCTCTACGGGGACTTACGCGACCGTCATGGCGACCCGTGACGACAGGAGCGCCCGCCGCAGCTTTTCCGGCGGCAAGGTCCTTGGCTACTACGGCGGCGTAGAGGCCCGCGACCTGCCGAAGGGCGAGCCCCTGCTTCCTCCCGAGATCGAGATCGTCAATGCGGAGAAGCTGTATGTCCTTGTGACTGATCCGAACGGAAGCGATTCCACTGCAAGCAGCAGCAATATCCTGCAGCTGATCATTACCGGCGAGAGCAGCGGCGCGCAGAGACTCTTTACGCTCTACGGAGGAACCGGAGATAGCCGCATGAATCATACGATTGGGACCGATTCATATATTGTCATCCTGGACAGTGTGACGGACGCGAATCATTTTTACAATCTCAGTGCTACAACGGATGCTGTCAAGTTCCAGCCTGGCGAGAATGTCCTTGTCAAGGGTGTCGCCATGAATAATTCGGTGTTGACCAACGTAGCGGAGAGCGGTACCTGCATTGATAACAGCCTATTTGCCTCTCTCAGCAGCACTACAGCTGAAATTGCGAACATCCGTCATCTGGAGAACCTTGACGCGAACGTTTCCAAGCTTTCCGCACCGTTCACCGTTACAAAAGCAAGCCAGATCGACAACCTGAGCTGGCCCGATTTCCAAACCAAGGCTAAAGCGAACTCAATCAACTACTTTACCAGTAATACAACTACCGCCACCACCGCCGATGGGAACTTCTATCCGGTAGCGGCGACGGTCACGGAATATGACGGCAAAGGACACAACATTACTGGCGTCAAATACATTGACAGCACTTCAACTGCCGCTGCAGGCCTGTTCCGCAGCTTCTCAGGCAACACCATCAAGGATCTGGAGCTGCTGGACTTCATCGTCGATACAAAGGGTGACGCGGGTGCACTGGCGGGTGAACTCAGCGGTGTGAATCTTTCCGGCATCCTCGTGCGGAATACTGACTTCGGGGATGCAGACAATAGCGATAAGGATAAATATATCGCCAGCGCGAGCGGGAACGCGGGCGGCCTGGTGGGCAAACTGACCGGCGGCAGCGTCGATGGTTGCGCAGCGGCGGTCTATGTCAGCGGTGGAGTAAATGCAGGCGGCCTTATCGGCATAGTTTCCGCTGAGAGCGCGGGGACCGTCAGCATCAGCAACAGCTATTCAGGCGGCCACACAAAGAATAAGGAATACCAGAACGATTTCAGCGCATTGGCGGAAGGACGCTATAACGTTATTTCTTCCGGTGTTGCTGGCGGCCTGATCGGCGACGCCTCCGGCTCGTATCTGAATATCCAGTACTGTTATTCCACTGCTTCCGCTCATGGCGAGACGGCGGGCGGCCTGTTGGGCAAGGCGAATACCGGTAAAGCGGCAAAGTGCTATACCGTTGGCCTCGTCGAAGGCACTACGAAGGGCGCATTTGCCGGCTCTCTGGGGAATACCTTTGACCTTTCTGACAAAATCAGCGTAACAAAGCCCGGTTCGACTGATACAGAGAACGTCTATACCAACTTCTATCTGGACAATATCTCCCAGAAGGCGGATCAAAAGGAGCTGAATCTGCTCCATGCTGCCTTCAGCGATTCAAATTATAAAACCGATAAATTCCTGGTGCCGGAGAGTCAGCGTGTAGCAGCCATCCCTTATGACACAGCCCTGACTTCTCGCTACGACTTCCCCACGATACAGCTGTTGCATAATGTGTTCGGAAGTAGCTATACGCCGAGCGGTCTTGCGGCGTCTCTTACTGCCGTCCACTACGGCGACTGGCAGACGCCCACCATGGAGTTCCTGCATTATACCCTGATAAACAGCGATAAGCTTTACAGCGAGATCACCCTTGGCTCCTCCCTTGATTTGACGATTGCCGTATATGGCGAGCACAGCGGGCATGCCCGTGCCTATTATCTGACCGTCAACGATGCGCGGACTAGTGTAACCTCGCAAGCGGCTTATCCTCTGAAGAACGGCGAAATCGATTATGAAGATACGTCTTTGGCGTCCCTGGCGCTGCCTCTGAATGATACGAATATCGCATACGACAGGGAAAATGATGTCTATACCCTGACGGTCTATCTGGATGACATCACCAAGGAGAATGGCCACTTTGCCCAGCTTTTCGCCCAGAGCGCCACTCTCGATTACAACCTCACCCCTGGCGAGAATATTACGCTCCTTGTGGCAGGCGGCAAGTGCTCCTGGTCGGAGTTGCAGAGCCTGCTGACGAAGACCTATCCGGATGATATGGCCGACTCGGGCAAGATTATCGCTCTGTCTGACAACAGCCTTTTTGCCAAGAATACTGCGATTGCCGAAAAGGAAAATGAGACGAACGGCAAATCCTATGCGGATAGCAGTGAGTATAAGAGTCTCCTGGCCAAAATGGCAAACGGGAAAGACCCGGAGGACACGGATTATATGTCCGCGGAAATCAAGCTGTTCCGCCATCTTCAAAACCTGGACAACAGCACCTCCGACGTTTCCGGCGTGACCGGCGCGACCCTGCTGTTCGAGAGAAAGATCACGGTCGACGGGGTCCAGAAGACAGAAAAATGTCTGAACTGGAGCGATGTCAGCAGCAAATATCCCCAAGTCTATAACGTTGGCGGCACGAAGCCCGTCTCCGGCGGCTTTGTGGGCATCTATAATGAGCAGCTTCAGAAACTGGAAGGCAACAACCGAACCATCGAAGGACTTCCTGTTAAAGCTGCGCCCGACGGATACGGCGACTCTGACACTGGCATCGGAAACGTCGGCTTCTTCCGTTATCTCGACAGCGGAAAATCGCTTACGGTCAAAGAACTTCATTTAAAGGACCTCAATTTTGAAAAAGCAAAGACTGGTTATGCTGGCGCCTTCGTGGCACAAAGCCTCGGTACGTTGTCGCTGGAGCATTCTCTGGCCGAAGCAAAGGCCGATTATGAAGTCAACGGCAAGTCGGCAGCTGGCGGCCTTGTGGGACTCAGCAGCGGCAATCTGACCATTCAGAACAGCGCGGCTTCCATGCTGATCACCTCTGCGGGCCCTGCCGGCGGTCTTGTGGGAAAACAGACCGGAAACACGACTCTGATTATCACCGATAGTTATGTCGGCGGCCATACCTATAATGGTATGTACTATCCCACCGTGGACGATAACATTGAGAGCGATGACAACGGAGTAAATACCAACGGAAAGCGCTGGAACATTATTTCAAGCGGCGGCGAAGCAGGCGGCTTAGTCGGCTGCCTGGATACGAATACGACTGCCAAAATCGCCAGGAGCTTCAATACCGCAACTGTCTTTGGCAGCACCGCTGGCGGCATCATTGGTCAGGCTTCCGGTAGCTTCGCGGCTGTGAGCGGTAGCCAGATCCTTGATCTGGTTTATACCATTGCGCCTGTTTACAACGTGACGCAGCTTGCTTATGATGAGACGGATGGCTTTACTGCCACGGTGGGCAATTCCGGCAGCGTCTTCGGTCAGATTTCTGGCCTTGACGCTTTCGATAACAGCAAACTGTTCTTCCTGCCTGACACATTCTCGAAGCCCATTGCTCTTGAGATCAGCAATGGTGCCACAGACGAAGATGAGATAGTGTCCTACACCAGCATCACCCCCATTGGTAATTTCAGCGGTGAGGATGAGCTTCTTAATGACGATGAAAATCTGAAAACGATCTTCGAGAACATCCATCTGGCCTCCTATTACCGGCGGACCACCGGCAACGACATTATCGGCACCAAAAGCACCACCCAGCTGGAGCAGGAGACCACCGTCTTTGACAACAGCCTGATGGGTGAATATTATCCCTTTGCCATCTGGACGACCTTCAACTTCGACGGCTCCGAAGCCCGCCACTTTTATGGCGACTGGCAGCCGGTGGAGAGCAGGAACACGATCCAGCTGCATGTGCATCTCGTCTACGTGAAGCCTGCGAGCGCCGACGGAAGCTCTGCGCGAGTTGTATCCGTCGAGGAACAGAAGCAGTCCATTCAGATCCCCTATGACGCGGAAAACGCGCCTGCCGCCATTCTGCTTCCTTATCTGCCGGAGTATTTTGGCTTTGATTACGGCAATTGGCAGAAGTATTACGGCGATCATTCTGCTGGTTATAAAACCTGCGTGACTGACACAACTGCATCGCTGCCTGACACCAGCTCTTATGTGGCTGGGGACACCTTTACCGTAAACACAGGCAGCGTGAATCTGAGCGCCACAGATTTCAATACCCTGTACAGCAATAGGTATACCGGAATAGACGGAAAAGAGCATGTCCATCTCACTCTGGTTTCCAATTACAAGGAAAAGGACTATAAGGTCTATAAGCTGCAGCTGTTCGACCATGATCCTCCCAGCGGCGATTATTCCGAATATGGCGGCTATAAGGTTCTGGAGCTGACAGACGACAAGAAGGCCGACGACGGGAAATGGTATTTCAACAGCCTGGTGGATGTGAAGGATTTCGATCTGATCAATAAGAAGATCGATGGCAAGTATTACCGGGTCTCCGGCTGGTATCTGCGCAGCGGCGAAGACGAGAAGCGCGTCGTAAAGTTCGTCTATCAGGACACGGACACTACCGACGGGAAAAACTATGAGTACGTGCCCCAGTGGGATATTGCAAATTTCGAGGTCACGGGGAATATTGACCTCTATGCGAAGTATGAGGAAGTCGTCACGTGCAGCCTTACCATCCGGTTTGTTGACGGCAACAAAAACGAGATTTCCGGCCTCAAGTCCTATTCCATCCCCTTTGAGGCGGAGCAGGGCTTCCATCAGACGCTGACCCTCCCCGGCGACCCGGCGGATACCCGCGAGGATAAGCTGTGGCCCGATCTGTCCAAGGATTGGTCGGTCACGCCCAACACCTATGCCGGAGAAACCACAAGCGGCTTCTTTGAACGCAATACTTACGATGCGACTAACCTCTTCCAGACGAACGACCTGCAGCTGCAGGTGAATATCCCCCCCGTCAGCAGAGAGAAATCCCTCACCGACGCGGAGAAGAAAATCGTCTATACCGTCGTTTACCGGGGCGCCGAGGAAGCAGTCAAGAAAGGATTCGCCGTCGTCTATGAGCTGATGCATACCAAATATGAAAATGACACGCTGAAGTACAGCGATAGTGATAGCGACAGCTACGTCTACGACTTCCATTTGGGCAAGAATGGCAGCACAAATCTGCCGGATTACCTCTTCGGCCTTACCAACGAGGGCGAATATCCGAATACCGAACTGATGGACGAAAACGGCAAGACCCTGGAAGCGAAGCTGGGCGAATACCTGACCGACACGCTCCAGAGCGAAGGCTTCGAACCGGTCATTACCTTCGTGCCGATCGACCTGGAAAACGCGAGCAGCGTCCCCGAGAAATACCGGGGCAAGTATGCCGCAACGGTCACCAAGGACGGCAAATTCGTAACCACTACGTCCACCGATGATCTGGACGTGACCTATCTGGTGGTGGTTCAGGGATACCGGAAAAAATTCCCCATCGTTTATGACACGCGGGGCGGCAACATCATCAAGGCTGCGACGGAGGCGGAAAAGCAGTATTTCAATGTGGAATACGGCGCGTCCATCGGCTTCATGGTGAACAAGGCGGCCGAAGGTGCGGCTTCGACGATCCCCAGTCTTCTGATCCCGGTGTATCCGAAGATCATGCCCGAAGTACTTGATAATAACGGACAGCCAAAGCGCGTATATACGTTTGATTACTGGTATCAGACCGTGAAGGAAAACGACAAGGATGTGGATAAGGCCATCCTTGCGACGGACACCATGCCGGCGCATAACCTCACCGTCCATGCCCACAGGACCGGCAATGAAGTCCCGTATACGGTTGCTTTCTGGCATGAGAATGCGGACGACGAAGGTTCTTCCTATGTGACCTATATCAAAATCGATCCGTCCCAATCTCCATACAACACCTCGAATAATCCCTATGTGAGAAATGCGGGCAGTTCGATCTCCGCTGCGGAGTTCATGGCGCTTTATGGGAACACCCATTATTCCGGCTGGTCCAATGACTTTGAGTACAACCCGGCCGTCAGCGAGCGCCTGTCGAACCTGAAGAATACCGGGGATGCAGCGAAGGAAGAAGTGGAAGTGCGAGCAGACGGGAATACCGTCCTGAATATCGTAATGGCCCGAAAAGAGCGGCATATCGCCTTCTATCTGCGGGGGAATTGGACGCCTGAGACGGGTACGATCAACAGCAATACGGATTACTATGCGCCATACGGGAAGGATTTCGTAAAGCTGGAAGAACGGGAGACGCTTGTTCCCAGCATCTGGTATCCGGAATACGAGTATACCAAGAAAACAAGTGTCCAGGATGGGGTACAGTACTTCGGCATGATCGGAAGCGGCGAATATGTGCCTATTGTTAAAGTCGAATCATATACTTATGCTAGTTATCAGTATAATGCTAACGATTATGATCCTGGTGCTTATTATTGCACCAGGAATGATGAGTATGGGTATAGAATAAGGTATGACAAGAATAAATGGGTGTATTATAATTCCGGCTCAAACTATGCTAACGGAAACGCTAGAGTTTATAAGAGAACGACGAACGTTTCCTGGGAGTATCTGACGCAAACGACATCCTCCAGCAATAACTATTATTATATTGAGAATGCTAGTGGCGGATACGAAATAACTTATCTTTATCGTTCCGGCGGTAAATGGTATGATTATTATACTGACCGTGAGTATGTTGGCATCGTCTACAACTCTACAACGACAAATTACGATGTCAGCAACGGCTTCTTCACCCGCGAGGTCGGCTCAAAAGAATGGAAAGACGGCAGACTGAAACGCTCCGGCAGCTTCCCGAATTATAACTATAGCCCCACCGGAACCGGCGACGACTACGACTACGGTAAGGACAATTACGGCGGACATGTGAAACTCAACAAGGTCAGCTACCGCTGGAAGTATACCGTCACGAAAAACGGCCAGTCGGAGACGAAGTATTACACCGGAACTCCCTACAAATGGGTAGGCAATAATAATGCTGCTTGGACCGTTTTCCACTATTGGACGGGAAAAATAAACTCCACCTTTGACAGCAACGGTTACAGTTGGAGCTCGATCCAAAGAATCAATGGTACGGATTATGCCTGGAATGAAAGCGAGTATCTGAATGGACAGGGGCAGACTTACCTTGAAGCATTCACGATAGATGAAAATGAGTATAAACTCTATGGCGTGACTACTAGTTATAACCGCTATATTTATCACTATCGTCAGGGATTGAATAACAGCTATCCAAATGATCCGGTAGTTGTTGGGGCATATAGAGACAATGGTTATTATGGTATTGGTGCATCTAATATCAAGTTCGGTTTTAGCGATAAGTTCGACCAGTTCCAAGTAGATTCTTATTATCGCTCAACTTCTACAACAACTGGCTATAATTCTAATGGTAGTACTCACATTAATAGAACTGAGCATTCTGACGGTACTGTTACATTCAATCCTGATTCTGCTATATTGGACGGTACTTATTATTCTCTTCATATCTATCATAAGCGCAATTCTTATAAGCTGGTGTTCATGAACGGAGCTGACGATGCGCATCCCGTAGAAAAAACGTTGAAATATGATGCGCCCTTCAGCAGCTTCACCGATCTTCCCAATAATCCAACCACCTGCCCGGTAGCCGGAGACGGCTATAAATTCCGTGGCTGGAGCCTGGATCCTACCATGCAGGATGGCAGCGCCGTCATTTGGGACAACCAAAAGGTATTCAACGCAGCGGGTGCTCCCGTGACGACAATGCCCGCCGGCGCTAAGGCCGGGAGTACCGCCCTGGTGCTCTATGCCAAGTGGACCCGCGACGCCCATGACGTGACCTTCGACGCCACGACAGTGGAATCCTGGGCCGCCGGAAAAGCGCCGGAGCTGGAATTCACCGCTGAAAAAGGCAAAGCCATCGCCTACGGCGCGACCCTGCCCATCACGGACGTCAGCGCTTACGTGCCGGAGCGCAAAGGCTATACCTTCGAAGGTTGGGTGTACACGGATACGAATGGTCAGGAAGTTGACTTCATGCTTCTGACGCCCATCACGGAGAATCTTGCCCTCAGGCCCAAATGGACCGCAAAGCAAAGTGTGACGGTCTGGGTCAAGCACGTCACGGAAGCGACGGAGGACGAGGCAGAAACGCTGCTTGGCTGGGAGCCTGTTGACGTCTATGTGGGTGACTTCCATAAGTTCAACGGCAGCAACAGCTTCAGCGGCTGGATCGCGAATCCCCGCTCCGTCAAGGTGCTCATCGACAGTGCATGGCTGAATAGCAGCACTAATATTTACAGCGATGCCGACGACACCGAGCATAACGGGAAGCCCTTCGTCAAAATGACCTATATGAAAGAAAAGTCCCAGATGGAATACAAGGTCAAGTATTATCTCTCCCTCAAGACGATGGCCGGAGAGGAAACGTTCATCGAGATCCCCAGCCTGGAGCGGGAGGAAAAACCGGCAACGAAGTTTGCGGTGGAACAGTTCTATGAGCTGCCTGAGGGACTGAAAGGCTACACGGTGACAGAAATCGGCGTCTATGAAGGCAATACGCTGAAGACTTCCACCAACGACCCGGTGGTCTTTATCCAGAAGAGCGCGGCAGACAATATCGAGATCCGGGTAAAGGTCGCCGTCGCCGGCAACTTCCTCAGCGCCCAGAGTAAGCACATATCCTATAATAGGAATACCCGTAATATAACGGATGAAGACGTGCTGCCCGGACTGCCCGAACTCCTGCCCAAGCCGCCCGTAATTTCCGGCGTCACGACGAGGACGGAGTATACCTACAATGACAGCACAACAGCGCCCTCCAAGGCGGGTGTATACGACGTTCGGATCCGGCAGATCATCAACATCGGCGGCACGGATTATGTCTTCTGGGATTCCAGGGATCAGAACCCCGGTCTGGTTGCGCTCTATATCGATCGCCGCGAGATCATCCTGAAGTCTCAGACCGTTGACAATGCATTCCGGGATACCCAGACAAACCGGGAGTATGTCGCCACGTGGAATGAAACGCATGAGGAACTGAAACTGATCATAGATGAGGACGGCGTCGTCGAGACCTCGACCATCGATACGAGCGAAACCACGGAATGGGCTACGCTCAAGGATTGGGTGGAAGTTTTCTTCACCGTCGAAGCATTCCGCAGCAACTATTCCAGCGGCGTCAACGATTATTCGCCGAATACCTTTGAGTACTTCCTGAAGGACGGCGTGGATGAAGACAGCGTCAACGTCTATAAGGTCACCGGTAAGCTGTACCTCTGGAAGGATCAGGCGTCTTACGAAAAGTACAATCCTCCGGCGGGCTGAGTTGAAAAGAGCGAAAGAACAGAATGAACCGGCGGGAGCGCTTTTGCGCTCCCGCCGGTTTTTGCGCCGTAAAACGATAGGAAGTCAGCGACAAACGAAGAAAGACAAACAGAGGAAGTTGGTAGTCTCAGGATAATCGCACTATTTATTGTACTTAGCACCCTACCGGGTGCTGGCACTGCCTCAGATCCCAATATCCTCCCCGTCTGCCCGGGTGTCCTTCAGCAGCGGTCGGACCCCGGCGAGAAACGCCTCCACCTGCTCCGGGCACCGCCCGATAAACGCCTGGGGGTCCAGCAGGGCTTCCATTTCCTCCAGGCTGAGGCCGAAGCTGCCCTCCGCCGCCAGCCGCTGAAGCAGGTCGCAGCTTTCCCCCTCCTTCATCCGGGCCGTGGCTTCCATGCTGCACCTGCGGATGATCTCATGGAGGGCCTGGCGGTCGCCGCCCCGCTTCACCGCCTCCATCAGCAGGTTTTCCGTGGCGATGAAGGGGAGATATTCCCTGAGTGTCCTGGCGATCACCTTTTCATTCACCCGCAGCCCCTTCGTAACGTTCCGGGCTAGACGCAGGATGGCGTCGGCGCAGAGAAAGCCCTC
>JAEEGH010022469.1_pt1 | contig 12927 bp, 12 predicted proteins | sample 9134181 | NCBI WGS metagenome assembly JAEEGH01 (sample SAMN16246544, study PRJNA631951) | gut metagenome | biome: gut microbiome; feature: rumen; material: DP-attached | host: Bos | place: Iran: Karaj | collected 2018-10 | reverse complement strand
CTACGAGGTGGTTGAGAAGAAAACCGTTGTTACCCCCGATGAGATCAAAGGTATCGTGAAGTGTAACAATCCCAAGTGCATCACCAACAACGAGCCCATGGCCACCCATTTCCATGTGGCCAATGGCATCCTAACATGCCACTATTGCGAAAAGGAGCAAGATATTAATAAGGTGGAACTTTGTTAAGGAAGAAATAAATAGTGAATAGTGAAAAAGTTAAACCCTATAAGCAAAAACAATGAACAGAGACAACAAAATCTTTGAGTTGATTGAGAAAGAGCATCAGCGCCAGCTGAAAGGCATAGAGCTGATTGCAAGTGAGAACTTTGTAAGTGACCAGGTGATGGAAGCCATGGGATCTTACCTTACCAACAAGTATGCCGAGGGCTATCCTGGACACCGTTACTATGGTGGCTGTCAGGTTGTCGACGAGGTTGAACAGTTAGCTATCGATCGTGTTTGTGAGCTCTTCGGTGCTGAGTATGCCAACGTGCAGCCCCACTCTGGTGCACAGGCAAATGCAGCTGTATTATTGGCAGTGCTGAAGCCCGGTGACACCTTCATGGGTCTGAATTTGGATCATGGTGGTCACCTTTCACACGGATCACACGTTAACACCTCTGGTCTTATCTACAATCCTATCGGCTACAATCTGAACAAGGAGACGGGTCGAGTAGACTACGATGAGATGGAGCAGTTGGCACTTGAGCACAAGCCGAAGCTGATTATTGGTGGTGGTTCAGCTTACAGTCGTGAGTGGGATTACAAACGGATGCGCGAGATTGCCGATAAGGTTGGCGCATTGCTGATGATCGATATGGCTCATCCCGCAGGTCTGATTGCTGCTGGTCTGTTAGAGAATCCTGTTAAGTATGCTCACATCGTCACTTCTACTACCCACAAGACACTGCGCGGTCCCCGTGGCGGTATCATCCTGATGGGTAAGGACTTTGAGAATCCTTGGGGATTGAAGACACCAAAGGGTGTAGTCAAGATGATGAGTCAGTTGCTGAACTCTGCCGTCTTCCCTGGTCAGCAGGGTGGTCCGCTTGAGCACGTAATTGCAGCTAAGGCTGTTGCTTTCGGCGAGGCTCTACAGCCAGAGTTCAAGGAGTGGGCTAAGCAGGTTCAGAAGAATGCTAAGGTTCTGGCCGAAGAGCTCGTAAAGCGTGGCTTTGGCATCGTGAGCGGTGGTACAGACAACCACTCTATGCTCGTTGACCTGCGTTCTAAGTATCCCGATCTCACCGGTAAGGTGGCAGAGAACGCCCTTGTTGCTGCAGACATCACTGTTAATAAGAACATGGTTCCATTCGACAGTCGTTCAGCTTTCCAGACATCAGGTATCCGTCTTGGAACTCCTGCTATCACTACTCGTGGTGCTAAGGAGGATCTGATGGTTCAGATTGCTGCTTGGATTGAAGAGGTTCTGAATGATCCTGAAAACGAGCAGGTTATCGCCAGTGTTCGTGCAAGAGTTAATGAGAAGATGAAGGAGTATCCACTCTTCGCATATTAATTAATCACATTCATAATAAAAGCCCCGCTGATTGGCGGGGCTTTTATTTTATCTATATTTTTATCTTCTACGATATCTTGCAGACCTACGGGTTGCAGCTGGAGGTGTTGTCGTTTCTTTTGTAATGGTCATGATACCCTTCTTCGAATATCCTAAGATATACTTCTCATTCATATAGGTATACCTTAGTTTCATGTAATAGTTCGTCGTTGGAATTGCACCCAAATTGATTTGTTTGCTTTTATTTGCAGCCAAAGTCTCAGAGAGGGGTTCTTCATACCACTTCGTCACATCAGCACTATCCTTATAAGCTGTGTACCCAGTCAAAGTAATAGACTCAGAACTGGTATTTGTAATCTTGAAAGTCAGAATTGTAGAGCTTACGCCCTCCTTTATTGTCTGTGTTGAATCCCACTTACAAACAAGGAACTTCGTCAGATCCTTGGGCTTTTCGGCCACTGCAATAATCTTATCTGAATACTTACCATCCTTAGACTTCACTGTAATAGTTGCCTGTCCGTCACCATCGATAGCTACACACTTCACCTGTCCCTTTGAGTTTACTGTGAACTCCTTTTCGTCTGAAGAACTCCATACCAAATCACGTTTCTCTGTATTTATCACTTCAACGATGATACTGTCGCCAACCATCAACTTAACAGAGTCTATAGGAATATAAAGTGTACGTTTCTGGGTAATGGTAATATTCTCCATGAATGTCTTTGGATCATCATTTGGTGCAGTACGAACACTGGCAGAGAATTCCACTTTAGTTGTTCTGCTTTCCTTCTTTTCAGTAAACTCACTAATGGTGAATTTCTGGACATATTTATTTTCAGAGCCATCAACCTTTTCTTTATTTCCATCTTTATTTACCCAATCATCATCAGGATAAACAGAGAAATTAATATTGGACTCATAATTAACCTTGATAGTCTGACCCAGTTCATCAACTGTAAATTCTTTCTTTTCAAAAGAATATACAGGTGTAAACAATTGATTAATGGTGATATATTTGCTAATACTTCCATCTTCACTCTTAAAGTATACTTTGGAGCTTCGAGCGCCACCGCTATTATTCTTAGCAACTGACAGTGTTACAGTCGTTTTCTCCAGTCCACGAGTGCCTGCAGTCTTTCGGGTAATCCAGTCTTGAGCATCTTCTGGAATTTCAACATTCCATCCAACATTATACTGAACATCTACGATTACATCGCCTCCATTTGAATCAATAGCACTATCATCACCTAATTTCACGATGACATCTGTTACCTTAGCTTGCTTAACAGTAAAAGTACGAGTTGTATTATCACGCACATCTGTTAGTGTTACAACACATGAGCGTTCATCATATTTTTCTTCATCTGATTCAGCTTCTCCTCGAGCCGTTACCTTTACATAGATAGTCGAGGCATCATAATCTATCCAGGGAGAACACCAGATTGCATTTGCTGTAATACCGTAGTTAGTGAGGTCTTCATTACGAAATACCATCGTCTGCTCACCACCACTTTTGTCAAATTCAAGATTCTTAATGATCAATTCCGGCAGACGACTTTCATAGTCATCACCACAAGAGGTGAAGCCAACACTCATAACTGCCAGCAACAGGAATATTCCTAAAATTTTAATTGTTTTCATGTTTACAATTATATTAAAAGTACATATATCGGTTGCAAAGATACAAACTTTTTGGATAATTAGCATCATTCTGCCGATATTTTAATTATTTTTTCAATGTAACCTTTAGAGGATTCTTCAACGAACGGAGATACCATTCTATTCGGGCTTTCCATTCTTCAGCCGTCCTAACATCGTATTTCGACCAGGCTGAACCGAAGTAATAAACGTAATGTTCTCCCTGATAATCAGGAATGATACCCAATGCGTGATTACCAAGTTGTTTCGTCTTAACATCCCCATTAGGGAACAAGGCTGCAACAAAAAGGGGAGCGTGGTGTACATCCGGTTGGTCTGTCGGATCGGTATAAGACACATAGTTGCTGCCCAGAACAACAGGTTCTGGATCTTCCTTCTGAATAACAACACCCGAGCAAAACGACACAGGCTTTAAGATACCCTCATACCATACTTCCATTCTGTTAAAATTCGATCCTTTATCAAGTCTGATAATACGATTCTCACGGATCGTGTCTCCACATACCACACGAGGACTCTGACGAAGAAGCACCTCAAAACGCAATGGACCACTGGTAATAACCTCGTAACTCTCAAAGCAATACGGCATAGCAATACTATCGCCAATAAGCAAGGCCGGTGCTCCACATCCTAAGGAAGCTCCGACTTTATAGGGATCGAATCCCTTTCCATGATCATGATGATAGGAATTGATGCGATATAGAGAATCACCACGATGGCGATTGATGCGACGCAAAGAGTCAACCTTTGGCATCATCACCACATCTTCTATATAATAACGGTCATTCACCACAGGATCGGGGGTGTTCTTGGTCCACACATCAATACCATAGCTACGTTCACCTGTCCGCTCCAGTGCAGGACCATAAACACGATACGCTCCTCGATCATTCTCCCAAGCGAAATCATCCTTTCGCTCCGGATGAATAGTACCATCACAAAGAATGGGGAAATCATGCGTTGCTCCCTTCCTGATGGTATAACTGTTTACCCCACCCTTTCTGACATAAACGCCTACCAGCAATTTCCCATCACGGGTACACTGACTGGGAATATCGAGACCTGCACGATCCAACACACGGATACTGTCGGAGGTTGTTCCCAACAACATGCAAACGGAATCAAGGGGTAGTTCTATGACCTCTTCCCTATATTCATTTGAGGGATTCGACACCTCAAGTGTCAGAAACGATACAATTGCTAACAGGATGTTCATTTCAACTCTGCATTAAAGTGATTGATGGCCTGACGGAACAGATGATTACGGGTATTACCACCAAAGATACTATGATTACGATTAGTATATACCAATTGGCGGAAATCTTTATCGGCCTGAACAAGCGCCTCAACGTATTCCGCCGAGTTCTGATAATGAACATTATCATCAGCCAGACCATGACAAATAAGCAATGCACCATGTAACTGTGAAGCTCTTGCAATAGGGTTTACCTCATCATAACCTGATTGGTTCTCCTGAGGTGTTCTCATATAACGTTCTGTATATATCGAATCATAATATCTCCAACAAGTTGGTGGAGCAATGGCCACACCAGCACGGAACACGGGGCGACCTTCCGACATCGACATCAATGTATTCCATCCACCATATGACCATCCCCAGATACCGATACGTTCTTTATCTACATAAGATTGCTGTCCGAGCCACAGAGCTGTTTCTACCTGATCACGGGCTTCCAGTTCACCAAGTCGCAAATAAGTATATTTTTCAAACTCAGCCCCACGACCACCAGTACCACGATTATCAACACATACACAAACATAACCCTGCTGGCAGAGATACTGCTCAAGTATGGCGCCGTTTCCATTCATGCCGATGCCCCACTGGTTGAGTACCTGCTGATTACCAGGACCACCATACTGATACATAATAACTGGGTATCTTTTGGAAGGATCAAAATCGGCAGGTTTCACCATCCATCCATTCAATTGTATGCCTTCAGAAGTAGTGAAAGTAAACATCTCCTTTTTGCCAAGATCGTAGGCAGAAAGTTTCTCTACCAATTCATGATTATCTATCATGGTTTGTAATACCTTGCCGTTATTCTGACAGAGAGTATATTGCATAGGATGGTCGAGATCACTCCAGATATTGATGAAATACCTAAAATTCTTACTGAATATAGCCCGATTCACACCAGCCTGCTTCGACAGCACTTCTATTTTACCATTGGCATGAGCCACCATTACCTGCTGATCAGTAGCACCATTCGGATTGGCAGCGAAGTAGGTATCGCCTTTCTTCTCGTCGTAGCCATACACACTTTTCACAACATATTTTTCTGTCACAATCTGACGCAGCATCTTTCCATTTAAATCATAGAGATACAAATGGTTATAACCATCACGCTCACTAGGCAACAGTATGTGTTTATCCGTCAATTGTACATCTTCCAAGGTTTCCTCTTTGATATACTTATCCACTTGATCCTCAATAATCAACTGACTTTCAGTGGTTTGAGGATTGACCATATAGATACGTAGTACATCCTGATGACGGTTCATTGTGAAAACTGCAATCTTCGCAGGATCACTGGTTGATTTGACACGAGGGATATAGCCATCCGAATCCAATGGCACATCAATGTTTCTCGTCAGTTGCGACTGTATATCATAGCTGTGTACACTGACCTTTGAGTTCACCTGTCCTGGCACAGGATATTTATAAGTATAGTCACCTGGATATTCTGCGAACTCGCTTAGTTCAGGCTTACGTCCCTTAAACAACTGCATCGAATACTGTTTGACAGCACTTTCATCATAACGAATCCAAACAATCTGTCGCGAGTCGGCAGAGAACACCATCGACGAATTGGTGGAGAACTCCTCTTCATATACCCAGTCAGGGATACCATTGATTATTTCATTGATTTTTCCATCCTTCGTCACCTGACACTCTGCATGGTTGTTCTGCAGATCAACCAACCAGATATTATTCTCACGGACAAAAGCAATCTTTTTGCCGTCGGGCGAGAATACAGGAGTCTGCTGCGGCCCACCAACGCTCAATGGTTTCAGTTGGTTATCCTTTATATTATATATATAATAGGTGGAAGTAAAGGAGCGACGATAGATTGCCTTCGTAGCAGTCTGTATCAATAAGATGCTACCATCTTTACTCATGATGTAGCCCTCTACTTTCTCAATCGCTGCACCTTGTGCTGTTGCAGCATCAAAAAGGACACCAGTTTCTTTTCCTGTCTTGAAAGAATAGGTGACAATCCGTTTTCCGTCATCACTGATCTGGGCATAGTTCTCCCCATCGCTCATCGTACAGACCTCAGTCATTGTCTTCGAGCGGAACTTACCTCCCGTAATATCCTTCAAACTCAGTTTCTCCCCTGCAATAGAAGGGGCACAAAACAGCAGAGCAACAAATGTTATAACTAGTAATCTAAGTTTTATCATTATCCTCAGTTTTTAAATAATTCTCATTTCAGGGTGCAAAGATAATGATTTTTTCTGAGAATTATTGAAAATCCTGATAATTGTTGTTTCTCAATAGCATATCCAAGGTTGCATTCTTATTCTGCAACATATATCGCTGAACTCTCTGGATGTACTTGCTTTGGAAAACACGTTTGCCCATAGCCTTGTTTACAGCCCATTGTATCTTGCCTATGTGAATATCACGTTCCAACTGGCTAAGCACCCTATCCGTAGGCATCGGATAAAGGCTCAACAGATAGAAGCCCACACAATCAGGCACAATAAAATGGCGATTCATCATCGACAACTGTTCGCTCGTATAGCCATATTCTGGTTTCTGATATAAAGGATTGTCAGAACCAAGATACTTATCCAGACAAATACCAATGGTGTTATTACCTACAATGATACTCTGGTCGAGCGAACCAATCTGGGCGTATATCTCCGGAGTTTCCAGCCCAGAGATATTATCTCTCAAATATTTGAAAGCTGTGGTCAGTTCCTTATTCAAATCCTCCACATTCGCATACTGCTGCTCGGCTTCGGCAATCAGCGTTTGAAGAGTAGTATCCTGATAGAAACGCAGGAACTTGGTATTAATCTGCGTATCGTTTACCTTACCAATACGTAATACATCCTCTATCAGCGTTCTGGTCTGCATGGGATATACCGTATTCATCTGCTGAAGAGCAGAGAAATCTCCTGTCGTCAGGTATAGACTTTGGATACGATCATAGCGGTCAATGGCAATCGCCTCGTCGTCTTCCGACATGAACTGCCATTCACAGCTGATGCACCCCAGCATGACTACCAATAGAAAGAGATATATCTTATGCACTAAACCTATTCTGAATGTTATATGTTTGTTAAAAAAGCGATGCAAATATACTAAAATATATTTTAAAATCCAAATTTTAACCTAAAAAAGATAAAAATTAATATAAAAAACTGCACATTCTTGTTTATTTGTGTAAAAATCGAGCTCAGTTTGATTGTTTTTGATTACTTTTGCCATTCACTAAAACAAAACAAAGTAACATCATGAAGAGAGCATTACTTTTGGCACTTATTGCCACATTCACAACTAACGTGCTGGCTCAGACTAACAGCATCCGTTATGAAGTCAGAAACACGTCGGATATTGATCGCACCGACATACCTGTCGTCATTAAACTTGATAGTGAGGATACTTCCGATATCCACTCAGCCAGAGTCACATTGGGAACAAACAAGGAGATTCCCTGTCAGCTTGACGATCTTGACCAGGACGGCATCTTTGATGAGTTATGTTTCCTGGTAGATCTAAAAGCCAAAGCAAAGGCCATCTACACGATTGAATACAACACAAGTGACAAACCCCTTCAATATCCAGCCCGTGTCTATGCCGAGATGCTGATACGCAATGACAAGGTGAAGGAGAAAAACAAACACGATAACTTCATCGAGTCGATCACAGCCCGTGGCGACTGTGCCAACTCTTATAACATCCAGCACCATCATGGCGTAGATTTCGAGAGTGAGTACAATGGTATCCGCATTTATTTCGATAAGCGCCAGACTCTCGACCTCTATGGAAAGTTTCACAAACGTCTCGAACTAAAAGAAACTCAGTTCTATACGTCGAAAGAACAGAAGGAACAGGGCTATGGCGACGATGTGCTTTGGGTGGGCAACACCTTTGGACTTGGTGCCTTCCGAGGCTGGGATGGAAAGCAGCCCACAATGATCGATCCTGTCAGCAGCCGTACTCAGCGTATCATCTCCTATGGTCCACTTCGTACCATCGTCGAGGTTGTGGATCGTGGCTGGCAATACTCACCTCTCACCTCTCACCCCTTACCTCTGAATATGACCATCCGCTATACCCAATATGCAGGCCATCGTGATACGGATGTCGATGTTTTTTTTAATAAGGATGTGAAAGATTATCTGTTCTCTACAGGTATCATCAATGTCAAAGAGTCTGTCGAGTTCTCTGACAAAAATGGTTTGCGAGCCTGCTGGGGCACAGATTGGCCTTCGAGCGATCATGAGAACTTCAAACCAGAAACTGTAGGACTGGGCATCTATATACCCCAGCAATATATCAAGAGCGAGGAAGTGGCCAACAAGGATAACTATGCCTATGTAGTTGGTACTAACAACAAGCACCTCTGCTATAAAGTCATCTATTGTTCAGACAACGAGTCATTCGGATTCCACTCTGCCGATGCTTGGTTTGACTACCTGAAGCAGTGGAAGCAGAAAGAGGTAGATCACCCTGCTGTCGTCATTCGTCAGTAATTAAGGAAGCTGGGCGAACGTCTTTCGTCCTTTTACATAGTATTGCCAGAGCAGGGAGAAAGCCCTTCGCTCTGGTATTTCTTTTGCCACACGACTGGCTTGGATGGCTTTGCGATCTGTCTCAAAGTCCTTCCGCCAACGTTTAAAAGCCCTTCGTGCACGATATATGGCCCTGAAGTCGCCCACATTCCGTTTCAGAATCAACATCTCCCAAGCAGCCAGATAGTCGAGCCACAAGCGCCATCGCATCACCCTCTTCAGATCTTTATCGGGCAGACACTTATAGAGCATCGTCAGGTTATTGCGGAAGTTCAGGAAAGTCTTCATCGGATTACCCTTAGGCAAGGTTCCGCCACCCACATGGTAAACATAACTCTCTGGCAAACAAACTATTCTGCGACCACGAATACGCAATCGCCAACAAAGGTCAATCTCCTCATTATGTGCAAAGAATCGTCCATCGAGTCCACCAGCCTCCCAATAGTCCTTCGATCGTATCATCAGTGCAGCACCAGTAGCCCAGAGAATGTCAGTGGCATAATCATACTGACCATTATCTTCCTCAACTGTTTCGAAAATACGTCCACGACAGAAGGGATAGCCAAAGTGGTCGAGGTATCCCCCACTCGCTCCAGCATATTCAAAACGATCCTTATCGAAGATTGAAAGCAACTTTGGCTGACAGGCCGCCACGTCAGGATGGTTATCCAGATATTCTGTCATGGGTGTCAACCAGTGATGAGTCACCTCAATATCGGAGTTCAGCAGCAAGTAATATTCAGCATCCACCTGTTTCAAGGCTTTATTGTAACCCTCTGCAAACCCCCAGTTCTTCTCCAATTGGATAAGCTTCACCCCAGGGAAATACTGTCGGAGCATCTCCATCGACTGGTCCGTCGAAGCATTGTCTGCCACATAGACAGTCGCCTCGTCCTTCGAGTATTGCAACACGGAGGGCATATACTTCTCAAGCATCGCCTGTCCGTTCCAATTCAGGATTACAATTGCTACTTTATCCATCACGCGCGTACCTTATTATATAATATAAGCTCTAAGCGATTGTTTATCGGCTGTTAATTCTCCCAGCTTTACCTTTACCAGTTGATTATCCAATGATGGATCAGCATCCTTCGGCGATAACTCCACCCTGATGTAGTTTCTTGTGAAGCCATGCATGGCTCTGCCTCGAGTAGCTTTCTCGAAGAGCACCTCTGCTTCCTGGCCCACATGCTGCTGATAAAAAGCAATCGTCTTCTCATCAGAGAGATCAAGCAGACGCTTTGAGCGAAGTTTCTTGTCCTTCTCTGTTACCACATAGGGAATGCTCAATGCCGATGTGCCAGGTCGCTCTGAATATGGGAACACATGCAGCTGAGTCACATCGAGCCCCTTCAGAAACTCATACGTCTCCTCAAAACATTCAGGTGTTTCTCCTCTACAACCCACCATCACGTCAACGCCGATAAACGCATCGGGCATCAACTCCTTGATACGATGTATCTTGTCAGCAAACAGCTGCCTATCGTAATGCCTGTGCATTAGTTTCAGCACTGTGTCGCTGCCACTCTGCAAAGGTATATGGAAATGAGGCATAAACGCCCTACTCTGAGCACAATACTCTATCAACTCGTCAGAGAGCAGATCAGGTTCCAAACTACTGATTCTGTAGCGCTTGATAGCTTCCACCTTGTCGAGAGCCTTTACCAAGTCGATGAAGCGCTCGCCAGTTGTCTTGCCAAAATCGCCAATGTTCACTCCTGTCAGCACAATCTCCTTTCCACCCTCTTTGGCAGCTTCCTCAGCCTGAGCCACAAGCGATGCGATAGAAGGATTCCTTGAGAAACCTCTGGCGTATGGAATGGTACAATAAGTACAGAAATAGTCGCAGCCATCTTGCACCTTCAGGAAATATCTCGTTCTGTTTCCTCTAGAGCAACTTGGCGCAAAGCTCTTAATATCCTTAGTCTTCTTATAATAATAAGGTATCTCCTGCCCTTGGTCATTTCTCTCACCTCTCACCTCTCGCTTCTCACCTCTATTAATCCAGGCTTCTGAAAGAAACTGGATTAAGTTCGCCTTCTCATTCGAGCCAAGCACCAGACTCACGCCATCTATCTTTGCTACCTCTTCTGCCTCCAGCTGGGCATAGCAACCAGTTACTACCACAAAGGCGCCAGGATTCTCCCTTACCATGCGATGAATCTGCTGCCTGCATTTCTTGTCGGCCACCTCAGTCACTGAACAGGTATTGATCAAGCAGATATCTGCCTTCTCACCTTTTGCTACTGTCCGTACGCCTAACTCCTGAAGCATTTTCCCGAAGGTTGATGTCTCAGAAAAGTTCAACTTACAACCCAGTGTGTAGTAAGCCGCCGTTTTGCCCTGAAAGGCCGATGTATCTATCATCTTTTACCTATTTACTTTTTATGCCCTAAAAAACATTGTTTGTTTACGGGCACAAAGGTACATCTTTTTTCTCTATTTTCATCAATTTTTGGCATTTTTCCGTTAAGTGAAGAAAATACACCAAATTTTAACATTTCGTATCTTATTGATTTTCAGGCACTTGCTAAAAAGTTACAAAAAAGGTCGAAAAAAAATCGAAAAAAATGATACGTTGTATTAAAAATATGCTTAACTTTGCAGCGTTTTAATAAACAAATGATTGTTTTACAGATTTAAAAAGCTTAGAAAAAATGAAAAAATTAGTATTCATGTTCGTAGCAGTTGCTGCTATCTCTTTCGCTTCTTGTGGTAACAAGGCTCAGGCTCCTGTACAGGACACTGATTCTATCGCTGAGGTAGTTGATAGCGTAGTAGACAGCCTGGCTGTTGATTCAGTTGCTGCTGACTCTACTGTTGCTGAGTAATTATTACTCGACGAACAATTGAGAGAAATGAGAGGTCGCAGGACGTGAGTCCCGCGACCTCTTTCTTTGTACCACCAATTATGACTCTTCAGGGAACCATGGTGATGAGAGCCCATAACGATGCAACACCTCATCAGAGATATTGGCACCATAGTGATCACTTTTCCATTTGTCGATTTCCTGATGAATCAACGTATCTAACTCTGGAAACTTCTCCTTTACGATATCAGCAAACTTAAATCCAAACTCATATCGCTCCATCTTACTACTCCCCACGCTATCACATACCCTCTTATAGAGCTCCATAGGAACCTCTATCCAAAGATCAATTTCTGTATACCACAGGAACGATATTCTAAACCTGAAAGTGCCCTCTTCCATATTAATCTCTTATTTCTATTCTTCCACCCTCTTCACCAAACAGATTATCACCTATTACCTTGATACTTCTTGGAACTGACAGAATCAAGTATTCCTTACACCACAGAAAAGCATTCGAACAGATTGTTAGCACTCCATCAGGCACACGATACTCTGTTTCGTTGAATCCCATGCCACTTTCCAATAAACGCTTTCCACCATTGACATACCTTACGCCATATTCATCAGTATATACATCTTCCTCATTATACCAATACTCGTTGTCATCATATACCTCCTCTACATATGACCTGTTCCAATGACAGATATTACCAATCTCATTATCCGTTGGATCCGATGCCATTAACTCATCAAAAGCCTCATCCGAAAATGTATAGGGCACATAAAGACTTTTCAGCAGGAAACACCCCACGAAGGCCTTATCGTCCACCCTTTCACATCCTTCCCTAATCTGATAACGAGGCAGATTCGGACATTTTAATAACACCTTTCCGTCTTCACTATACAATTCACCAAATACTTCGCTCATTCTTTCGCTTTGATTGTTGCAATTTATCACTCCTCTATTTCGACAGAGAACGGACGACGGCTTTCTCTATCATAGTTTACATTAAAGCCATGATAAGTCTTATCATCAAATGTTCCTTCAAAATATCCCGTTTCCATTCCTTTATTGTCGTATTTTTTTAGTTTCAAACTATTATTTTCTGTTATGTCCCCATCTAGCTTGACCCTATTCTCAATTCCTTCTTCTTCATAATAATAAT
>JAEEGH010022468.1_pt1 | contig 12927 bp, 20 predicted proteins | sample 9134181 | NCBI WGS metagenome assembly JAEEGH01 (sample SAMN16246544, study PRJNA631951) | gut metagenome | biome: gut microbiome; feature: rumen; material: DP-attached | host: Bos | place: Iran: Karaj | collected 2018-10 | reverse complement strand
TCCCCCCTTCTCCGCCAAATGCAAGACTTAACTAATCCGAACCCAAGTGTACGATTAGTTAAGTCTTTTTTCTATTATTTCCCATGTTTTTCGCGCTTTTTCGCTTTTTCATTTTAAGACACCCTAATTCCAAAAATCCGATTTTGCGTGATCAAATAGGCAATTACTACCCTATTCGAACCTGAGTGTGCGATTATTTATTGCTGTTTTTTGTAATATTGCGATTCGAAAGCTTCAGGTGTCATGTAATGATTCGTTTCATGCGGTCTTTCAGAATTATAGAATCTTATATACCAACAAACCTCTTGTTTAAATTCTTTCTCGGTATGAGGATTCATAATGTACAGTCTCTCGTTCTTTAGATTCTTAAAAAAGGACTCCATGACCGAATTGTCATACGGAGTCCCCGGTTTCGAGAAAGATTGTGTTATTCCACACTCCTTCAGATAATCTTGGTATCTGCGCGATGTGTAATTATTTCCTTGATCGCTGTGAAAAGTCGTTCCTTCCGGCTTTTCGCGCGAATCAAAGGCTTCCTTTAGCGTTCTCTTTGTAAGCTGAGTATTATTGAAACGTGAAATTCGAAAAGCTATTACCTTCCTTGCATAAAGATCCAGAACAACACAGAGATACAGAGCGAGTCCGTCGATCTTAAATTCAGTAACATCTCCAACCCATACTTCGTTTGGTTTTGAAACCTTGAACTGGCGTTTTATGACATTAGTGCGTTTCTGATTGATATATTTTCTCTTGGCCCCGCCCCTGGAAGAAACCCAACCGTTTTCACGCATAATACCGGATACAAATTTTACTGAGGCAGAATATCCGCGTTCTCTAAGGATTGCACATATCTTTGGAGCTCCATAGATACCTTTACTCTCTGTGAATATATCTTCGATTATCGGCGTTAATTTTTCTTTCTTAATAACATCAAAGGTTCTTCCGTGTTTGCCTCTATTGGCATAGTTATAATATGTGCCTTTATCCAGCTTAAGTGCAGCACACATCATCTTAACGCCGTACTTATCCGCCTTAGATTCAACTATCTTACATTTATCAACATTTGTGGAATAGGTAGTACAATTAACTTCTTGAAGAAAATCAATTATTGTCTCTAACCGCTTAACCCTTCGCTTTAAGTCATATGCTTCTCTGAAACTGATCTTCTTATTATCATTCGATGTGATTATCTCATTATTGATCCAGCGATAGATTGTGCCTCTGGGAACACCTGTCATTCGGGAGATTTCAGTTATTGAGTAGCTACTACTGCACAAACTCAAAACCCGATTTCGTTCTTCTTGTGAGTAACTCATTTTTCCTCCTATTATATTATTACGGAGGAATTATATCGTAGATTATAAAGCCTACATCTTTATGCTCTGCTGATAATCAACTTTACTGATAATTTTTCAATTCTGGAATCATTATTTTCTATTTTTTCAAAACTCATATTCAACCCATTTCCCATCGACAAGTGTTTCAAATTGTCCCCATAAAGGTTTGCCTTCATTGCGACCTTTGACCCGAATGGGAATAAACGCATCGTGCTGGCAGTCTGGCAAAGGATCTTCTATATCGATCCATCCCCTCTCATCTATAGCGTCATTCCATTCTTCGTATACATCATCCAAAGAATCATAGAAGCTGTCAAATGAACACATAACAGCATCCGGGCTGCAATACTCGAAGAGATATACTCCATCCTTGTTTTCGAAAATCATTATCTTATAGACATAGTCCTTCTTATTGCATTTCAGGGGCTCTTTAAGATATGCATATTTCCTCATGGTTTATTCCCTCATTCCAGAATACGGGTCGCTTATAGTATCTCCGATTTCCTTTTCGGTGTCTAATACGACGGCCAGCGCCTGAGGGTTGGTTATTTTCGCTTTGTTGCCGACAATGAAGTTATAAACACCTTCCAGGCCCAAATAGCAGGCGGCAGTAAGGATAGCATCCAGGCTGTCTTTGTCATTGAGATCGATCAACGTCATCAGGAACTTCGTCAGAGACTCTTTTATTCCGGGGTCGATAAGCTCATACGTGTGCCACTGCCTGTCAGCCAATGCCAGAAGGTCTTTCAGAGCCTTATTCCTGTCAGCCCAGCCCTCTCCCTGCGCATAATTATCCAAATACTCGAAAAAGTATTTCTGCAGATCCTCTTTATTCACATAATCCGGAAGGGCGCTGAAATCAGTCATAATCAACTCGGCAGGCGCATAATCAATGCCTTAAGTGCTTTCTCGCCATTCCGCATCTGTAAGACTTCCTTGGCTGTCTTTCCGTCAAATTGATTCGTGAGCGGCCTTTGCAGCCACTCCACGCCGCCACGCCCCAAAACATGCACGACAGCATCCACAATGTCTTGCGGAACCCCTTTGACCTTCACACCGGAAGGCTTCACATTCTTCATGAAAGCATTCCAGTTGTTGTTCTTATATTGTTTTACGTAAAAATCGAAATTATCCATTGGCGTTATATAGCATAATAAGGTTCTCAGAATTCACATATGGAGATATATAATCACGCAGCCTGCTATCAAGCCAAATATAAGTATTTTTATCCGGAAATGCAGTTATTGCCTTTGTCTCATTAATTAACTCTTCATAAGAAACTACAAGCACTATATCTGCTTCATCAGATGAAAGGGCTGCATATGAATTCTTCAGCCGTTCTGCAAATGTCTTATCATCGATATTTTGTGGTATATGCAGTTTTTCCCAATTGTCCATCTCTTTTTCCTGCTTCTTAAAGTCTTCTTGTCCTTTGCTTACATGTAATACCACGTAAAGAATACCTTATGCCTGACGGTAAATCTCTCAGGATATTTCTCCTCAAGCATCTTTCTGTGCTCCGCATCAAACTGCGCAAGCTGCCCGGCATTCATTGATGCCATAACGCCGCGGCTGGCCATCATACGGCCATGCCAGGATTCTCTTGTAAAAGGAATATCAACCAGCATCGTTTCCGTATGCGGATCTTCGAAATAGTGTGTGTTCAGATCCTGAAGTGCCGGCGAGGCGCCTTTCCAATTGCCGTTGATTCTCTTTACAATGCTGTTTGAATCCTGAGCGATTGATTCTTCCTTCAGGTAGCTCATGTACAATTTCAAAAATACACCACCGGGCTTCAGCAGCGACTTGATCACAGGCACAACGGTATTCGGATCAAAATACCAGAAGCACTGGCATGCCGTAACAGCATCAAAACTGTGTTCCGGATAAGAAATATCTTCCGCTGCCAAAACTTCGTATTTGATATTGGAATAATCCTTCGAAAGAGCAATGGCCTCTGTTATTTGCTGTTCTGAAATATCAGTCGCAACAATGTCAGCGCCATACTTGGCAAGGCCTCTCGGTATTACACCGGTTCCCGTGCCCAGATCCAACCATCTGCTGCCTTGCACGCCGACTCCGATCTCATGCAGTTTTTCGAATACTTCTTCAGGATAAATATCCCTGTATTTCGCATACGCTTTTGAAGTCTTCCCGAAATCAAAAGCTTTCCCATCATCTACTGTTATCTTTTCCATCTATTGTCCCCTGTTTTCGGCGTTTTGAGAATATTCAAGTTCTATTACGGTATTTTCCAATTCACAAGATCTAATACCCGATCAACCCCAAACCAAGCCATAATAAGAAAATGCTAACAAAAAACAGAATTATCACAATAAGTTCCAACTCGTTGATAACTATTCCGACAATAGCCAGGGCTTTACCTTTTTTCTTTTTTCTTATAGAAATGATGAGTCCGATAATCGAAAATACAGACCCGAAACAAGGCAAGAGAATAGCACATGTTACTCCCGCGAAAAAAAGAATAATACCCAACTCAATATTGTCTCCAGAAAAAGGAGGTCTGGGAGTAAAGATAATCATGGACAAAACTAAGATCAATGACAAAACGGCAAAACAAAGACCTGCCACAGCCATCTTGCTATAACTATTCTTCTGTTCGGTCATATATAGTTCCTCAATCGCTAAAAAAGCTAATGTTTGATTTACTGTGTCTGCATCAGATTTTTAAATTTTGTCGTCTAACGATTCAATTATACCAAGATTACGATTATTCCATTATTCAGTCTTCTCTATAAAGATAATAATCATAATCCTTCGACCTCGTCGGTTTAATTCAAGATTATACGAACTACGTGACTCTATAATAATAAGTGTTCTTTCCGGCTCAGAGCTTTCTGCACTTATAGCAGATCGAGAGCGGTACCATTTTCGCTTTTTGCGCCTTGGGACTTTTGTCTTCTGTATCCGTTAAAGACTTTTCGTCAGTCTGCTCGATCATTTTCTCGATTATAAAACCTGCATCGTAAAGTGCATTAACATAAGTAGAGATCTTCCTGTTCGCAAACGTTACTGTAGTATCGTGAACCGGCATCTTAAAGTAGGACTCATCGAAATAACTGCGCGAAAAGACCAGCTTGTCATTATCAACGACATCTTCTCCGGTCTCATAAGATTTTGCAACACAGTAGTGAAGTGGATGTCCCCAGCTGAATATGAAGATGCCGTCTTTCTTAAGATACGAAGCGACCTTCTTGAACGTCCCTTCAAGATCAGTCGTCCAGCCTATCCCGTAGATTGAATAGACATAGTCAAAATAACCTTCGGGAATGCCGCATTCTGCTTCCATCGGTGCGCATATGAGCTTTGGAGAGTAACCGCTCTCCTTCAAAAGCTTGCCGGCATTATCTATTTGCTTCTGTGACAGATCCAATCCCCACAGTTCTCCGGCGCCTTTATCAGCAAGATATTTGAGCGAATGCCCGCTGCCGCAGCACAGTTCCAGGACCTTCTTTCCTGCAACGTCAGAGAAAAAATGCAGATCGTCTTCTGTTACAAATTTGACTCCGTATTTTGGTAAAGCTGTCGTTCCAAACCAGAGATCAGCGTGTTCATTCCAGTATTGTTTATTATTTTCTACTATTTGTTCTTCCATTTTCGAGTTCCTGTTAGTAAATGTTTGCCCGGTCAACTGTTTTCTTCTCGCTCATGCTGCAAATTTTGCATTCATACTGCAAATCAATACCTGATCGCCGAATGATCGTCATTTTGAGGTCTTTTTGACGACCGCAGAGATGACGCGTGCGAAAATCGTGCGGTTTTTTCGATTTCACTGTACAGAATTAGCATTTTCGGCCTCAAATTGCGAAAATCGTGCGGATTTTTCGATTTTACTGCACAAAAAACGCACGGTGCAATTCAGGCGACCAAATGGAGATCATAGTTAACCGGTTTTTTCTGTTGACTACAAAGAATGATCAAAGCTTGTATTTATCACTGATGTCAGGATAGTACTGTTTCAGCAGATTGTTCCACTGCTTTGCGGTCTTTCCGACCACCGTGTAATATCCGATATAGCCTGCAACGCCTGCGATGACGAGCAGAACTGCAAAGGTTACGATCCCCATTACAATGTTGTCTGTGATGATCGAACTGATCAACATGATCAGTCCGATGGCCGCGATGACTATAGCGAGGATAATAGCAGGCATCTTCTGTTTCTTCTTTTTCTCGCTCAGGATGTTGTATGTTTGAGCTATCTGATCTTCTTTGTATTCCTTTTTGCGGAGTACGCTTTCAAGCTGAACACTGATGCGGTAAACAGGAATCTCAACGAACTGCATTTTATTATCCTCCAAACGGTTTTGATCTGAATATAATTATATCTTGTTATTTTACTTTGAGAACTGTGCCTTTTGTGATTCCGTATTCGGCTCCGTCTTTAGCTGAGAAGATCATTTAATGTGTCTTCTGTCTCTACAGGCTGCCAATGTCCTTCAACACAGGTGACAGCGCCAGTCGAACGGATCTTATCAGCCAATGCATTTGCAAGTTTTCTATCCCTGTCACCATGAGGAAACTGCGGGCAGGTGGCATCTCCGATAAAGAGTGTCTTATCCTCGCAAACATAAACAAGTGTTGAATCGTCAGTATGAGGAGCCTCAGTCTGTAAGATATTGACTGTGCATCCGCCGAGGTCTATCGTCATGCTGCCCTCGAAAACAATATCTGCAGGAATAACGATCATTTCCTTGCCGCCTGAATATTCTTTCCTTATGCTGTCACCAATGTTCAGGAACGCGTCAGGGCCGTTCTTCTCTATCTTCTGTATGCATTCCAGAATATGCGCGTTTGTTGTTTTGTTTGCTATGGTAAGACCGTTTGCTGCGTGCATCGCAAAAGTATGATCCCAGTGCCAGTGTGTAATGACCGTAAGAGAAGGAAGTGGCAGACCTTCCTTGCGAAGGAGAGCGTAAAACTCTCTGATGTGCGCTTCCGAGTGACCGGCATCGACAGCGATGCTCAGCTTATCACCCTTGATATATCCGAGGTTCGGACGGTCGCGCTCTTCCTCGAAAGGCATATACCATATGTGTTCAGATAGTTTCTTGAGTTCCATTTGTTTCTCCGTGATCAACATAGCTTTTTAATTCATTTGCTATTGAAAGATATTCATCCATATCCAGTTCAACTGCGTTCAAAAGATCACCGTTTACCATATCTGTTTTTTCCTTATTGGTTTCCTAAGACCACTATTATATTTGTGTGTTTCAGAGCTTCTTTTATCCATCCGGTAAAGGCATTCAAAAAAACTTTTTCCTTCGGATCGTGTTCGTCTGAATGATTCCCGATCTCATCTAAAATGCGGTTCATCAGATTCTCTAAGCGGATAAAAATCCAGAAGGATCAGTTCATCTTCTGGAGAATATAATCTCAATACAAGAGGTTTTTGCTTATCGATCTCGTCAATGTTCAGCCATTCCATATATGCCTCTTTCTCTGAAAATAACCACGCTGATTAATCTCCATTAGTTCGAAATATTCGTGATTTACTTTTCCGATAATTCTTACAATGAATCTCGCCCGCAGACAAGGTTCCTATTAATTTTTTGCTATAAATATACCATATTCTTTTGGAGCTGTTGCATTTTCTCCCAAACGCGACTACAATTTGGGAGAAAAGAAATAGATTTGGGAGAAAGGACTATTATCAGATGAGACAGTTTGATTATTCTAAATTGGCTGACAGAACTTGGGATAACGAGATAATTTCCTATATCTCGAAGATCCATGAATACAAGGGAAAACAGGAACTTTTCCTTCGCCAAAAGCCGGTTGAACTTGACCGCCTTATAGAGCTTGCCAAAGTGCAGAGTACTGAGGCATCAAACCGTATTGAAGGCATAATTACCACTAATGCAAGACTGAAACAGTTGGTGGCCGATAAAACAACGCCTAAAAACCGTGACGAGGAAGAGATACTCGGCTATCGCAATGTGCTTAATCTGATTCACGAGAGTTATGATTCGATTCCGGTAAGACGGAATTATATTCTTCAGCTTCACAAAGAACTGCTCGATTATACGAATTTATCTTATGCCGGTCAGTTTAAGACTACGTCAAATGAGATTGACATGATAACTGCAGATGGAGAGAAGATAGTCTTATTCAGACCGTTACAACCATACGAGACACCGGGTGCGATCGATCAGATATGTGAGAGCTTCCAGAGAGAGCTGGATCTGGAATCAGTAGATCCGCTGATCCTGATATCATGCTTTCTTCTCGACTTCCTGTGTATCCATCCGTTTAACGACGGAAATGGAAGAATGAGCCGTTTGCTGACACTCCTTCTTCTTAACCGATGCGGATTTCTTGTTGGTCAATACATAAGCATCGAGAAGGCAATTGCTGACACTAAGGAAGCATACTACGATGCTTTACAGAGAGCAGATAAGGACTGGCACACGGGGAAAAATGATCCCAAACCTTTCATTAAATATATGTTGGGGATAATCCTTGCGTGTTATCGTGATTTTGAGAACAGAGTCTTTATTGTTCATAATGCCGGTGCAAAAAGCACTTCTTACGACATTGTTAAAGCGTGTGCAGCAGAAAGGATAGGGAAATTCTCCAAGCAGGAAATCCTGGCATTATGTCCGAGCTTAGGCAGTTCTTCAGTAGAATCTGCATTGAAAAAACTTGTTGATGAAGGATATCTTGTCCGTATCGGATCAGGACGCAAGACGTTGTATGTAAGAGCTGACGCATTCCTTACGACATGATGGGATTTACGCTCCTTAACCACCACATGCAACATTAAACCGCTTATGTCTGTATGAATAGTAAATACTCATACAGAAGGGCAGATGTCATATGATCATGGATAAGATTAAAAGAATTGCTGTTGCCGGAATTATATTGTTGATCGGGTTGTTTTCGATGACCGCGTGCAGCAAAACAGAACCGCAGCAGCGCCAAAGTAAGAAGCAGAGAGAACCTTTGGATGTAAAGCAAGTCACTTATCTGATCTATTGCGGCGGTCTGCCGGATGTTGAGATGTATGTCATCACATCTGATCTCAAAGTGACCTGTTACAGCATCAGACCTGAAGTCGATAAGCACTACGATTATCTTGCGGGAGAATTGCCGTCTGAGGACTTATATGAGATCAAAGAATACGAGATATCTGACAAGGATTGGTCAAACATCGTAAACGTGCTGACCGGAGTGGAGTTCATGGAACTGGAAGAAGACCTGGCAACCAAGGATCTGGTTGACGACGGATCAAGCTACTACATTAAGGTCGAGACAAGTGATGTTGTGCATGTCTCAGGCGGATATTGCGCAGGTTATGATGACAATGCCCAAAGCAGAAGATTTGAGCAATCCAGGGAAATGATAGATAATGCTATAAGGAACAGGTGATATCTGATCAAGTCAAAACGGGATGTATGAGTTCTAAACAGATCAACATAAAAACAGTGATCGCTGTCATATTTCTGATAGTTGATGTTCTCGCTATATGCGGGTTTGTATATACCCGCACAGAAAATGAGCTGCATCATTACGGGTTATATATCGATCGCCCCGATAAGCTGACCTTGAATAAGGACATAACCGAGACGTTCCGCGATGAGACAGTCACGGTGCCGGCGGGGACGGTTATTGAGGGTGGACACATTGTGTTAGATACAGTTTATTTCCGGTATTTGGATGAATGGTCGTTCCGTGCTTCATACGAAGATTTCGAAGAACAGGATCAGCTCGAGAAGCTGCGGCAGGAGGCTGAGCAGCGATATCACGCTGACCGCGAAAAGGTCATTAAAAAGAATATAGGTTCCGGAATTGCCGCGGTACTTTGCGTCCTGTTAATAGGCTCGCTTATTACGTTTTTCCTGATAAAGATAGAATGGTATGTGTTGTTGTATGTCCTTGATATAGTGTTTGTATTCGTGTTGTTTTGTGCGTTGAGTCTCGTGTTGTGTCACTAAGCACAGAGGAGGACTGTTATGAAAAAGGTGTTGATCAAGTCGTTAATTGCGGCAGCAGCGTTCGAGATAATCGGCGTAGTAATCAATCTGATTTCTTTTGCAATTTTTGAAGAATTCCTGATAGCAATCCCAAGATCCGGCGGTGAATGGAGGGGCTGCCAGGGCTTCGGCATGATGCTCAGACGCTGCTATGGGATAGATTCTCCTGATTGGCCCGGTGGCGGAGGCATGAGTACGCGGATAGAGTTTGATCTCTTCAGTCTGGTATTAGCTCTTGTAGTGGGTTTCTCGATATTCTTTTTGATCTTCTCCCTCAGATATAGAGCGAAGAAAAAGAAGGATAGCCTGAAGGAAACTGAAAGTAATTGACGATGATAAGAGAGCCATTTTAGGGCATCATCTTATAGCCTCTTCCGTATACTGACTTGATCTTTTTTCCTGAAGAGCCTAACAGTTTTCTGAGGTTTTTGACGTGATTATCAACTACTCTGTCTGTGCAGAAAGAATCCATTCCCCAGACAAGATCCATAAGCTGATCTCTGGTAAGAACCGTATCGGCATTCTGCATCAGCTGCAGCAGTATTCCGTATTCCTTGGGCGGGAGTTCGACTTCAATGCCGTCTGAAGTCACGCGAAGTGTTCTTCTGTCCAATGTAATATCACCACAAGTCAGGATTCTGTCCTTATCATCTTTGCGGACTCGTTTTAAAAGGTTCTTGATCTTGGCACAAAGCTCCTCAACGAGAAAAGGCTTGCATATGTAATCATCACAACCCATTTCGTATCCGTACAGCCTGTCCGAAAGACTTACGCGGGCCGTCAGGAAGATAACGGGGATATCGCTCGTTTTTCTGATCTCGCGCATCATGGTAAATCCGTCAAGACCGGGCAGCATAATGTCGAGAAGAAGCAGATCATATTGCGAGTTCCTTACCGCATTCAATCCTTCAATCCCGTCAGATGCAGTATCGAGCGTAAAAACATCGCTCATCGTTCCTGTGATGTAATCGGATATACCCTCACGGATGTTCGCATCGTCTTCGACCAGTAATACCCTCTGCATAACTCCTTTTCCTTTCCGGTATCATAATCTCTTACGCGGAATCAATACCGAGACAGAGAACATCTTTGTCTTCTCATTGTAATCGGCTTTGCAAATCCACTTATGGATCTCGAAAACGCCTTTTGCAATTGACATTCCAAGTCCGCTGCTGCGGGAGTTGCTCCTGGCATTGCTGCCTTTGACGAACGGCTCCCAGATCTTCTCAAGAAGTTCTTTATCGACAGGGTCGGATGTATTCGAGACCGTAAGCTTATAATCTCTGCCGGCTTTTGTTGCTATTATATTGATCTTTCCACCATCCTTACAATAATCCACAGCATTCGAGATTATGTTCCCAAAAGCTGCCTGCATCTGTCTCTGATCCAAGCGTGCCATGATCTTTCCCTTTACTGTTGTCTCGATGTTTCTGGCCTTAAGGATATCTTCGTAGGACTTAAGCTTATCCGAAGCGATCTTGACGATGTCATATTGTCCGAGCTTCAGATCGATCTGCTCATTCTCGAGGGCAAGGAGATGAAGATTGTTCATTATCATGTCATTAAGCTTACCGGTACCTTTAATGATCTCTTCGGCGTAATAATCCTTCTTCTCCGAATGAACATTTGCCTTAAGATTCTCAGCGTAAGAGGAGATCACCATGAGAGGTGACTTCAGATCATGGATCATGGCTGACATCATATGCCGTCTGTAGGCATTGCCTTCATATTTTGAGCTCTTGATAAAAAGGTGCCTGCCCGCAAGTGCTGCAAGCGCAAGGGAGAATACATAGAAAAGGATAAACTTTACTGCATAATCCTTCCAGACGATCCAGTAGACATTATTTACTCTGACATAGTAATCCCAGACCATATGGACATTATCCTCATTTACCGATACCGACCTGAATGAGAATGCTATATAGTTACTTGGGCCATAATACCATACGCATGATTTATCATGAAAATCCCACCTGGGCTTCATGAATCTGCAATGATTCTCGACAAAGGAAGTACCGGGGTTATAATATCCGATATGATGAGGCATTACTGACAAAAGGGGGACCTGACCAGCATCATCTTTTTCTGCAGGTGCTTTTACGTTCCCATTGAAATAATCTACATCAAGGTTGTCTTTTTCAAAATTTCCAAGAGAATCGCTTTCGACAGTGACATGGCTATATACCATGCAAGGATATTCTCTTTCTACTCGAAAAGCGATAAGATCACTTATTCCGCTTTCTAATTCAGTGCGATCCAATTCGATATCCTTCAGGTAGTAATATTTGCCATCACGTACGACACCATCGTTATATTTTTTCCTGTCTAAATAGAATCTGTCAAAATCTTCGTGCTCATCGCGTAACCTGCTTTCATATACATCACTCAGCTTATTTTCGAAAACCAGAACAAGATAGTTTAATGCAAAATACGTGATTATTGCACACAGGACAACTGCAACACCAATGCAGCCCAAAAAGTAAGGCAATGAACCCTCATACTTCCTCAGTGATTTCTTCATGAATCCGCCCTCCTTAAACAATATGAGTCTATCATACCTGCAAATTGTATCGAAAATATGTTGTCCCAAGTTCTCGCAAATAAGACTTCCGTCAGCAATAGTATATATTTTCCAACCTTTCGACATTGATTCCACAAATAGATCTCCAGTCTGTATTACTGTTGATTCTAGTCTGATATATTCGGGATATAATGCACTATCGCTTCATCTTGACAAATAGTCTTAGCAAGTTTCCTCAAATTTATTTCACTCTATTTGTTCAGATAATCTGAAAAACGATTCTTCATTTGCTCTATTACATTTTTATCTTCAAGGAATTCTCTGAAAGATACCATTTTATAACCTTGGCCTTCCTCTCCAAATCTTATATTTTCTATTTGATGATCACTAATGTTAGCAACCATAAATACAGATCTTTTACCGGGCTTTGTTATACTGTCATAGTATTTTATCCATACTACATTTGATTCAGGTATATCGATATTCAGTTCTTCTATTACTTCCCTTCGCATTGTTTCATATGGAGATTCATCGTTTTCACGCCCGCCTCCGGCTAAATCCCACATATTAGGATAAGGAATGTTCGGTAAGTTATCTCTTAATATAGTTAATACTTCACCATTATTGATAAGTGCTACTTTCACACCTTGAAAAGTAAGTTCATTCATAATAAAAACTCCACAAATCACGATTGTCAATAAAACTGTTGATAAACCGGACTATCCAAACAGCTTATCAACATCCTTCTCGCCGTACTTTTTCGAGGGCAATACTGCATACCTGTCCGGGAACAGTTCTTCACATATCCTAAGCTCAAGGTCCTGTCTGTGAATCCAGTGTCTGACCAAGCCTTCTTCGCCTTTAAGGCCACATCTTACTGCATGTGGACTGTTGTTAAAATAGTCACAGAGCATCGAAAACCAGACCTCATTGCCTTTATCATCGACCCGGGTCTGCCGTGCTGTCTCAAGATTCCTTCTGATATCATCCGTTTCTGCCTTAAGATAAGCTATTTGGATCTGCTTATCGCCTATAGCTTTCTTAATATCTCTATAGAAATCTATGATGTCTTCAT
>JAEEGH010022464.1_pt1 | contig 12928 bp, 7 predicted proteins | sample 9134181 | NCBI WGS metagenome assembly JAEEGH01 (sample SAMN16246544, study PRJNA631951) | gut metagenome | biome: gut microbiome; feature: rumen; material: DP-attached | host: Bos | place: Iran: Karaj | collected 2018-10 | reverse complement strand
TGAACTTCTCCGCCATGAGATTTGCGGTTGTCTCGTCCTCATAGCTCCAGAAGCTCAAAGTGATCTTCTCGTCTGTAACCCCCGTGTTTGACGCGCTGCCCTGACTTGACTGACCTTCGCTGTTCGAAGCGGTATCCGGTTTTGAATCGGTGCCCGACTTATTGCAGGCTGCGAGGCTCAGAACCATAGCCATGGCCAGAAGCAGTGCCAAAACTCTTTTCTTCATAACATCCTCCTTGTAAAAGTATGAAAATATATCAAACACCCGCCTGGGCGGTTTGACCGTTGCTTATTCGCCCGTGATACCCGAGCGGTCGATACTCTCAACGAAATGTCTCTGGAGTATCAGGTACATTACGAACAGCGGCATGATGCTGAGTGCCGTAGCCGCCATCCTCACTGACTCGTTCAGGCTCGTCGCCGTGTCTCCGACGCTCGCCTTCGTGTTAAAGCTCATATCGAAGTCCTTGACCGCGATAACGAGGTTTGTCCAGAACGCGTTGCCCGAGAGTCCCTGCACGTACAGGCTGGTCAGATACGCCTCGTTCCAGTACCATACGAACGAGAACAGGATGACCGTGATGATCGCAGGTATCGCGGACGGAACCGCGATCCTGAAAAACGTCTTCAAGTGTCCCGCTCCGTCGATCGACGCGGCCTCCATCAGCACCTTGGGAACCTGTTTGAAAAACTGGTAAAATATCAGGATGAAGATCGGCGCGTTGAGCCCGTGCCCGAAAACGGCAGGGAGAACAAACGACCAGAGTGTTCCGACTATGCCCATCTTGTTGTAGAGCACATAGGTCGGTATCATGGTTACCTGGCTCGGAAGAATATACGAGAATATCAGTATTCCCATCATTATCTTCTTGCCTTTGAAATCGTATTTCGCGAAGCCGTAGCCGACCATCATGCAGATGACCACGTTGCAGAGCGTGGGCACCGCCGAGATCGCGATGCTCTTTCCGAAGGTCTTCCAGAATTCCATCGATCTGGCTGCGTCGCGGTAATTCTGCAGATATACCGAGCCCGGGATCCATTTGACCGAGGTGTCGAGCAGGTCTTCCATGCTCATCAGGCTCGTGCTGATCATGTAAAGGATCGGATAGAGATATACGAAGCCGATGCAGATGAGCAGGCCGTAGACCAGTATCTGCTGCCCCACTCCGGTCCGTTCCCTGGTACCGAAAAAGAACCGGCGGAGCTTGTCTTTGTTGATGCGGAACTTAGTAGTCCCCGCTGCCGTCGTAGGTCTTGTATCTGTTCCTGCGGACGCCGCGTGCGTACTTCCTGGCATTGCGCTTGCTCCTCCTTCCGATCTTTTTCTGCAATCTCGCTTCTTTCTTCTGCTGCCTCTTAAAGCGTCTTACCGCTCTGTCGTATTTATCCTTCTTGGAACCCAGGAGCAGGAAGAACAGCACAACCACGAGAGTCACGACTATCGAATACATCCAGGCCATCGCAGAAGCGTAGCCATAGCCCTTTTCCTTCGTGCCCGAGAACATCGCGTTCTTGATCATGTTGATCAGCTCGTTCTGTTCGTTCGAGGACATGAAGATTATCGTGTAGATCGCGTTTAAAAGGACCATGGGCTTGATCGTGGGAAGCGTGATCTTCCAGAAGCATTCCCAGCCCGATCCTCCGTCGATCTTCGCCGCTTCGTAGAGCGCCGGATCGACCTTCTGCAGCGCCGAGAGGAAGATGAGTATCTGCACTCCCGAATACCACAGAGTCATGATCATGTTTGAAAATATCTCGCCGACAGACGAAGCCGCCTTATCCGGAAGGAATCTTCCGAACGCGGAAACGATCGCCTGAACGTTCATTGCGGGGATCGTGGCTGCTCCTTCGCTGACCAGCATGTTCATTACCGGTCCGCTCACGATGATGACCGGCAGGAAGAACAGGAGTCTGAAGAAGCCTCTCAGACGGATCTTTCCGTTAAGCATCATCGCTATTATCAGTGCGAATACCACGATGATCGGAACCTCAACTATCGTCTTCCATATGTAGGTCACAAGTCCCTGCGGGAATTCCGCGCTCTCCAGCCAGATCTGCGAGAAATTCTGCGTTCCGTACCAGATGAACTTGGTCTCGACGGGCGTGATCCTTATGTTGTACCACATGTACCTGAACGACTGGCCGAGGGGATACAGCAGGAACGCGACCACTCCGATAAGCCACGGAGCCACAAAGAGATAACCCATGCGGGCTTCTCTCTTTTCAAGCTTTCCGGGCTTGCGTACGCGCTTTTTCTCTTTCTTTAAGTCACTCATTCCCATTCTCCATTCCGTGCATGGCATATGCGCACGGGACCGTCTCAGTCGTCAGTTGTAAATTATTCCGTAACTCTGTAAGACATGGCGTCAAGGCTGATACCATCGGCGTTTGCCGCCGTCTCACCGTAATTGATGTAGATCTTCACTCCGTTGCTGTAGGTGACTCTCGTTACCGAGCCGTCCAGCAGATCGTGAGCCGTGATCACCGCTCCGGCGGTCTTATTTGCGATTGCCGAGAGCTCTTTTGCATACTCTTCCACAGTCTCTTTGTACGCGTCGTACTGCGAGCTGTAGATATCGTTTGAATTCGTATATATAAGCTCAGACGAGCTCTCCTTCGTGATGTAGAAGGACGGATATGTTCCGGTCTCTATGAGCTTGAGGAAGAATTCCTGCCTGTTCGCCTCGAAGTTCACATACTCGGAGTACACGGGCATCACGCCCTTGAGCACTATAGAGAGGAACGGAACAAAGGTGTCCTCCACGATGAAGCTTGAGGTGTACATCGGCATATCGAGGAACGCTTCCGTCTGTCCCCACAGATAAGCAAAGGGCTGCTCAAGCACGAGCTCATTCGAAGCCGCAAGCTTCTCCGCAGTCTTCAGATACGAAGCCGCCGTATCGTAGCGCGTGTAAACATCTCCGCTGTAGGTGTACGAGAAGAGGTTCGAGGTGATGCCCGCTATGCAGAGTCTGTTCACGCCCTTTTTCGCCATTTGGGACGTCAGCTTGTCCAGAAGCTCGCCGCTCCTTGCGGGAGTGATCCAGTTGAAGCTCTCGTATACGTCCTTGTAGGTCTCTTCCACGTATTTGCGCTTGTTGATCTTCTTTACGACGTTAAAGGTTACGTTGTACTCGTCGGGATTGATCCTCAGAGCGTCGTCGTAGAGATAAATGTCGATGCCCTTGTCCGCACTCGTCTTAATGAGTTCGGCAAGCTTTTTCGCATTTCCCGTCTTGCGGTCGGGCTTGAACTTCGATATCGGCAGGTTATTTATTCCGCCCTTCTGCCAGCCTTTGTAGACCGTCAGGATATCGCTCACGCCTCTTTTTTCAAGGTCTGCGTAAATATCGTAAATGTCATCGACGGTGGTCATGACAACCGCCGAGGTACCGATCACCCATTCCTCACGGTCCGAGCCCAGGAAATCAACTCTCGTTCTGTAGCCTTCATCGGTGTTTTTAAGTATCCCGCGGGCCGCCAGATACTCGCGGTAGGCGTTGGCCATGCCTGCGTAGTTCGCACGGTCGTCCGAAAGGAAGAGGTAGCGGACCTGGAGATCCGAATGCGCTCTCTCGCTCTCGGTCAGGTGCAGCGAGCCCGAAGTAGAATTGTTCGAGGTCGGCTGCGTGTAAAGCTTGCGCTCAACGAACTTCGCGTATGCGCGGTTGTAATCGATGCTCACGCCGTTCGGCAGGCACTCGATACTCGCTCTCATCGAGCCGTCCTCAACAACGGCAAGATACGCGATCCTGTCGTCCGTGTGCGCTATTCCGAATACCGGAGCTATGATCTGCTCCGCGGTATTTACTATCTTGTACTCATCCCAGAGGAGAGACTCGACCTTTGACTCGTCGAAGCCTATGTCCGAACCGTAGATCATCGCCGAGAAGCCCGCGCTGTAGCGGCCCTCTTTGTTGTTCAGGTAGATCAGCGCTCCGTTGCCGTCGGGAACGAGTATGTAGCCTTCCTTTGAGTCAAGATACGAGGTTCCCATGTAGGGGTAAAGCGCGATCGTTCCGATCTTGTACTTGTCGCCCTCTTCCCTTATCGAATCATCGGGGACCCTGACGGTCAGACCGTCTTCGGTCAGGCTTACCTCGAGCGTCAGGCCGACCTTGTAGGTGGTCCAGAATATCTTCGCGGTGAAGCCCGTATCGGTGTAAGTCACCTTCTTGGTGACATTGTCGTTAAATGTGTTTGCCTGCTTCGTGTCGTCGCTTCCGCTGATCAGCGTCAGAACTACCGCAGAGTTCATGGCTCCCCACCAGGTCTTGTTCGCAAGTCCGTCGTCATAGCTGGTATAGGACTCCATGTAGGCGCCCGTAACCTTGTCGACGATCGTGAGCGCAAGCGTATCTTCATTTACGTACATTGCGTACCTGCTGTTTGCCGAAGCGCTTTTAAGTCCGGCAACATCGGCAGGAGCATTGAGAGCTCCCGAGCGGGCAGACGGCGCAAGCGAGGTGATAAGTACGAGCGTTAAGAGCATCGCAAGTACTTTGATCAATTTACGATTCAATCTTATACACCACCTCTCTCGGTATCTGCTGCGCGAAGTCGATCACCTGCGACCAGAGCACGTAGATAATGAACGCCAGGAGGCATACGATCAGTATCGTGAACAGCGTCAGGAGGATGATCTTTACGGTCTCGCCGACCGAGTAATCGTTTATCTCCTTTACCGCGATAAATACCAGAACTCCGATCCACGCCAGCATGAAGAGTCTTCCGAAATCGACAAAGAATCTCTCATTGTCGGTGATCACATGCGAAAGCAGGAAGATGAACGGCATGAAGCAGATATAGGGACCGAAGCCGTAAACGAACGAGCAGTAGATCTCCTTTAATTTTCCTTCGCCGTCATTGATCGTGCACATCAGGTAATTGCAGCCCACAACGAGCGCCAGCGCCAGCATGATCATCCCGATATCCGACGCGATGTCGTAGCTGCCCTCCCGTACGGTCTTGGTAATGAATCCGCAGAAGTACTTATTGATCACGAAAATGATCATTATCAGCGCGAGCAAAATGTTCGAGCTCAACAGCGATACGCTGTTGTAATGCTTTATCCCGTAGCAGCCCTCGATCGGATGTCTCATGAAATAAAACATGTATCTGAGCTGCGCGACAAGCTTCTTTTCCCTGAATTTCTTAAGCGCTCCGCGGGGTCCGGCAAGAATGCCGTATTTTTTGTCAAGCGCCTTTAATACGATCCATACGGCTATTATCGCAAGCACGATCAGGATCACTGCGGTCAGATTGTGCTTGAGCCATGAAGCCCTGATCTCCCAGAAGGAATCCGAGTAGGTGTCGAGATCCTTCGCGAGCTTCGAGTACTTCAGCGCGCCTTCGTAATCGCCCTCTTTGTACAGAGCCTTCGACATCGCCATGTTCGCGTAGTCGAAAAGGTTGTTCATCTCAAGGACCTGCTGCAGGGGCTCCTTTGACTCCGTGTAGCGTCCCTTCGAGAAAAGATAGAGCGCATCATGCAGATGGTCCGTGAACTCTGTGGGCTTGTAGACCTGGATCTGCGCCTTGTCCGAATCGAGCACATAGATCTTGTCGTCTTTGCCGATGCGGATCGCTTCAACCTTTGTCGAAAGGCCTATCCTCTGCTCACCGTCGTCCGCTCCGCCGAAAACGAAGAGCAGGTCGCCGTCATTGTTGTATTCGTAGATGTAGCCGCTCTGCGCCGCCACAAACGCATTGTCGTGATTGCCTACCGCAACGGCCGCGGGAAGGTCCTCGTAAGACTGGGGCTCGATCATGTTGACGCCCGCGATGTTTAGTCTCTTTAAGGCTTCCTTCTTCTCACCGCGCGTAACGGTGTAGATAACGCCCTTCTCATCGATCGCGAGATTGTCGGGAGTCGAGGGAAGGTTGCTGAGCTGCTTCGCTCTCTGTGCTTCCGTGAGCACCGCTCTCCAGATAATGGTCCAGAGCGAGGCTCTCGTGCTGTTGGTTCCGAAATATCCGAGGAAGGTTCCGCCCTCCGCGGGACTGATCTCAACTATTCCGTTCGTGTTCGATTCGCAGATCACGTACATGGTCCCGAACGAATTGACCACTATCTTGAGCGGAAGGAAGTCCTGGGATTCACCGTACATTGCGGAATCGGGCTTCCCGTATGTGTTGATGAGCTTTCCTTCGGCGTCGAATACAAATATCGCTTTTGCGTCACGGTCCGCCACATAACAGATATGTCCGGGCGTAACGAATATTCCTCTCGGAGATTTTAAGACGTCCTCACCGAAGATCATTACCGGTTCGGCGTCCATTGTCGAAACGACGACTCTCTTGTTGCCGCTGTCGAGGATATAGATGTATCCGTCGTCGAGCAGCATGAAATCGGTGGGCTGCTTTAAGCTTTCCTCTCCGATCTTCGTGATCGTCGTATAGGGCAGATAAGCCGTCTGCGTCTCGATCGTCGAGCCGTACCCGTCGACCGTGTAGGTCTTATAGGGCGTATCGGCGCCGGCGTCCGTGACCTGTGCAAAGCAGGTCATCAGGATCGCGATCAGCAGTATCGCCGGTATAGATCTTAGTCCAAAGGGTTTCTTTTTCATGGTCTGAACAAATCTCCTATTTGATTCCGGAATAAGCCATGGTGTTCATTACGTTCTTCTGAAGTATGCAGAAGAGGATGAGGTTCGGCAGGAACATGATGAGCGACGCAGCCGCCGCAACACCCTGTCCCGCTACCGTATTCGAGGTCGCGCCGGCCAGCGTGTTCATATAGAACGCCAGGCTCTTTAGCGACTCATTGTTGATGTAGTAGTTCGAGGTCTCAAGGTTCGTCCAAACCTGCTGGAAAACGAGGATTGCTGCCGTCGCGATCGCAGGTCTGATAAGGGGAAGGATAACCTTGCGGTAGATCGTCCATTCCTTTGCGCCGTCCATGTAGGCCGCCTCGATCAGCGAGTCGGGAACCTGATCCACGAACTGCTTTACGAGGAAGAGGCCTACAGGCAGCGCTATGAGCGGAAGTATCTCCGCCCAGTAAGTGTCGATCAGCCCGAGCTTGTTTATCACCAGATATCTCGGGATCATGACCGCGACAGATACGAACATCAGCGCGATCTGGTTCACCCTCATCATCGTATTGCGGCCTTTAAAGCGAAGTTTGGAGAGTGCGTAGGCCGCCATTGTCGAGAAGAGAAGTGAACCGAACACAACCGCGCCGGTGATCAGTATGCTGTTGAAAACATATTTGGAGAGCGGGATTCCGGCCGATCTGGATGCCTTGATCAGCGCTCTGAAATTGTCGAGTGTGGGATGCGTTGTGATAAACTTCGGAGGGAACGCGAACAGCTCCTCCATCGGCTTAAACGCATGGAAAAAGATGAACACTATCGGAAGTCCGGTGAGCAGGACCATCGGGAGTATCAGCAGATATATCTTGATCTGGCCTTTTTCAAAGCTCTTGGGATTCATTTTATGTCCCTTATAAGCTGCCATGGTCTTTCCTCCTTAACCAATTAGTCCTTTTCTCCGAAGAGTCTGCCCGAAAGTGAAGAGAATATCTGAACGATCAGGAGCAGTACGACCGATACGGCCGCCGCGTAGCCCATCTCGTATCTGATAAATCCGTAGTCTTCAATGTGGTTTACTATCAGCTGCGCCGCGTATCCCGGCGTGGGATTGCCCGCGAGCAGCGTCGAGATCATTCCGTTCTGGAACGCTCCGACTATCTGCATTACCGCCGCGAAGAGCATCTGCGGCTTCATGCTGGGTATCGTTACGTAGATCATTTCCTGGAAGCGGTTCCTTACTCCGTCGATCGCGGCCGCCTCATACAGCGCCTCGTCCACGTTCAGGAGTCCCGCGAGTATCGACAGGAAGCCGACGCCCATGCTGCTCCAGAGTCCGATGATGATGACGATCGGGAGCAGGAATTTGGTATTTACGAGCCACTGTACGGGCTCGTTTATCGCTCCGATGCTCATCAGCCAGCTGTTGAAATATCCCGTCTGGTCGCCGGTGAACATGATCTTCCAAAGCACCGCCATCGCTACGCCGGTCGTCATGCTCGGCGAGTAAAGAATGAGCGCAAATACGGTCCTGGGACCTTTTGTAAGGTTCGCGAGGCCCCAGGCCAGAAGGAACGAAAGTATGTAGCCTCCGACTCCGACGATCAATGCGTATTTGACCGTGTTCGGAAGGACGAATTTCATGAATGTATCGTCGCTCGTTATGAGGTTGATGTAATTGAGGAATCCAACGAATCTCGGACGCTCGATCGCGTTAAAGCTCGTAAAGGAAAGGCCTATCGCAATGACAACAGGCGTCAGTATGAAGATCACAAACAATAGGGCGTAGGGAAGAACGAACAAATATCCGCTCTTCTGATTCCTGCCCGGCTTTTTGCGCTTGCCGATCATTCTCATCGCTTTCCGTTCCTTTCAAAGTTTATTGCTTACCGAGTATCTCTCTTACCCTCTCCACCGAGGGCACCTCATATTCGCTGATAATATTGCCGTCGGCGTCGATATAGCCGAACTCTTCCAGCTTTCTCGCGGTCTCCCTGTTTACGATCTTGACCGCTTCGTCTATCCTCGAGCGGACCGTCTCTCCGTTAACGACCACGTCGTTGAACGCGTTCGAGAGCTCACGCTCGAGCATGTAGCTGCCGAGAAGTCTCGGAGCTTCAAGTATGTATCCGGCTTGCTCCATGATGATGTCCTTATCGCTCGAAGGATAAGGCAGCATCGCGAAGGCTTCGAGATTGGCAGTAGGCCAGATATATTCATCGCCGTACATGATCTGTACCATCTGGCCGAATTCCGCCTGAACCTCAGCCTCGGACCACCATTTCATGAATTCCCAGGCCTGCTGCTCTCTCTCGTCGTTCGACTTGAACATGACGGTCGATTCGGCTCCGCCGGACATATATCTGCAGATCTCTCCGGTCTCCTCATCGCGGACGCCGGGCACCGGTGCGATCGACCAGGAATTCTCGATCTCGGGCGCGGCGTTCAGGATAAGGTTATAGGAGTTGAAATCAGCTATTCCGACAGGGATGTCTCCGTTGCGGAAATGCTGGTAAAAATTTGGAACGTCCACAGGCATGTTGTAAAGCGTGAACAGATCCGTAAGTGTCGTAAATCCTTCAATCGTCTCCTCGGAATCGATCATGAGATCCTGCGCCGTCCTTCCGTAAAGCGTGCCGCCCTTCTGGAAGATCAGCGGGGTAACGCCGTGGAAGTTCCTCATCGTGAGCATCGCTCCGGTCGGATAATAAGCGTTCAGGCCTCTCATCTGCAGATCCGGGAGCATCGCGATCAGATCGTCGATCGTCTCGGGCACTTCAAGTCCGAGCTTTCCGAGGATATCCGTCCTGTAGAACAGGACGTAAAAGTTCATGGTCTCGGGCAATGAATAAAGCCCGTCTCCGATTATCGAAGGCACCAGAAGTCCGTCGCTGTAGCGTCCGAAGATCTCGCGGTAGTCGTCGAATTTCGTAAGATCAACCAGCGCGCCTCTCACGCCGATCTCGAACGGGATCGAGTAGTTGATGCCCGTCGCAATGTCGGGAGTGTCGCCCGAAGCATTCGAAAGGATCAGCTTCTGCGCGTCCGTCATCAGCGAAAGGTCGACCATGATGCCGGTCTTCTTCGTAAACTGGTCGTCGATCATCTTCTGCATGATCTCAACATACTGACGCGGGCGGTTCACCCAGACCTGAATATGGGTCTTGTCGGTATTGCTCGAAGAATAGCTCTGTCCGAAGAAGGAGTAAACGAATCTTCCGAGCGAAAGCCCTATGCTCTCAAAGAATCCTGCCTTCGACGAGGGCACTTTCTCGCCCTGGAACACATAAATCCTGTCGATCGCGGTATTGTTCTTGCCGATGATGTCGACGAAATTCGCGAGCTGGGTATTTATCGAATTGGTGCTGGTCGCCAGCTCATCCACGCGGTATACGAGCTCGTTGGGCTCATCCGCAAGGCTCTTCAGCTGTTTTGCCGCGATGATCAGATACGCGAAAGCCGCAACGTCTTCGGCATTCTTCGCTCCGACCAGCTCCGCGGCGCTTCCGGCGATCGAATACAGATCTGCCACCCAGCCGTAAAGCCTCTCTTCAATATCGGGAATGTAGCGGTTAAGCTTCAGATCCCTGTATTTGTCCTTGTTTGTTCCCGCAACCTTCGTGACTTCGAGCGAAAGATCGCTGATGCCGCTCATGATCGCGTCCACTGCCTCAAGCGCGTATCTGACGGGGTCCTCGCTGATCGTAAACGAGATCGTATGCTCTCCTTTGTCAAGGTAAACGCTGAGCTTATTCCCATCCGCATCGGTAAGCGCCGAAGTGGTGTATTTCGCAGCGTACTCAAGCGGATAATCGTTGAATTCCGAGTTCGGGATCTGCCCGTCAACCCTTATGTCAAAGAACACGGGGAAGCCGTTTTTCTCCGATTGTCTGTAATTCAGAGCGAAATAATAGTACCCGGGGTCGGATACGTCAAAACGGTATGCAACTGCCTGTCCGGCATTTGTAAATGAATCCTCGTCGAGTGTGTTGAGGATCGTCTCTCTCGTGTAGGCGGGTGAAACCGATGAAGAATACTCGCCGACAGCATGGATCGAAGAATCGTTCCTGATGTAGAAATCTTCTCCCTCGATCGTGATCAGATTGCTGCCCTCCGCCTTCTGCGAACCGCTGTAGGCTGCGACCGGGGCGGGTGCCGAAAGTGTTATGTTTCCGAGAAGGAAGGTTCCTTCGCTGACCGATATCGTAAATGTCCTGACGCCGGCCTCAAGCTGAACGGCCAGCGGGAGCGAATACCGGTATCCCGAGTCGGAAACCTGTTTATTCTCCCATCTTATCAGCTTGTTCGGAAGCGTCACGATCTCATTGCCGTAGCGGTCATAGCTCTTTTCCTCTTTCGCTACCCATGAGGTTTCGAACTTAAGGCTCCGCATCTCGTAGAAATCGTATTTCCCGTCGATCATCAGGGAGAACTCTATGGGAAGAATGGAACTGTCATAGGAGAGATAATCAAAGCCTATGCTGTAGAGTGCTGTCTGCGGTACCTCGACCGAGACCTCGATCTCGTCGCCGTGCCTTAGCGCGGCGACGGATGAGGAATATCCATAATTGTCTGAGGTGAGGTATCCTGCGTTACCAGCAGCGATCGAGTCCGCGATGACCGTGACCGAATCGCCTCCCGTATAGGGCTTTGCCGTATATCCTTTGCTTACGCTTGTATAGCCGGTCGCAAGACGTTCCGCGGCGATCTGCATATCCGCGGGCGATCCGTACGAAGCGGTGTTTGTGACGGCACCGGCCCGCGACATCTGCGAGAGTCCCGCAGGTACGCACAGAACCATGCATAATGTAAGCAGTGCGGCGCAAAACCGCTTTTTAAACCTGCTTCCAAACATAAGCATCCTCCTAAAACTTAAGTTAAAACTCAAATATCAAGCGCAATATGAAGTACGCTGCGTGCGGGCATCTTGATCTTCAGTTCGCTGCCCTCGGCGGTGTAGTCCGTGAACTTCTCTGCGCGTACTGTCTCGGGCGCGTCGAAGGTATTGTGCGCCTGCATCTCACCGGTCACGATCTCGGCCGATGAGCCCTTGATCACGGTATCGGCAAGAGCAGCTCTTACCTCGCAGCCCTCGCTGCAGGACAGGTTCGTAAGAGTGATATGGATCCTGCCGTCCTTGCCGAGAGAAACAGATTCGGTAAGGTTCGGAACCATCTTCTTCTCATCGATGCCGACCTTCTCGGTCTCTATGAAGCTGTCGAGCAGCTCGCCGTCCTGATGGTGCTTGTACATGTTGAATACATGATAGGTGGGCGTCTTGATCATCTTCGAGCCGTCGGTCAGGATCACAGCCTGAAGAACATTTACGAGCTGTGCGATGTTCGCCATCTTTACCCTGTCGCAGTGCTTGTTGAATATATTAAGGTTAATGCCGGCAACCAGAGCGTCGCGGACAGTGTTCTGCTGGTAGAGGAAGCCGGGATTGGTTCCGGGCTCTACATCGTACCAGGTGCCCCACTCGTCAACGATCAGGCCGACCTTGTGATCTTTGTCATACTTGTCAAGGATAGCGGTATGTCTGTTGATCAGCTCTTCCATAAACAGAGTCTTCGAAAGAGTCTCATACCATGCATTCGCATCGAAATCGGTAGCGCTTCCCTTGTGGCTCCACTCGAAAGGAACCGTATAATAGTGAAGCGAGATGCCGTCCATGAAGCCGTGCTGCTGCTCTGCCTTATAGAAAGCCGCCTTGCATACGCCGTCGGTCCAGTCATAGTCCGAAGCGTTCGCTCCGCATGCGATCTTGTATATAGGCTTATTCCAGTCATATGTACGAATATATGTCTGATACCTGCGATACATGTCGCCGTAAAATTCGGGTCTCATATTGCCGCCGCAGCCCCAGTTCTCGTTTCCTACGCCGAAATAATCGACTTTCCAGGGTTCCTCATGACCGTTTTCCTTACGAAGATCCGCCATCGGCGATACTCCGTTGAATGTCATGTACTCTACCCACTCGCTCATCTCCTGAACGGTGCCGCTTCCCATGTTTCCGTTAACATAGGACTTGCAGCCGAGCTGCTTTACGAGCTCCATGAACTCATGCGTTCCGAAGCTGTTGTCCTCAACGACTCCGCCCCAGTGGGTGTTGATCATTTTCTTACGCTTTTCCTTAGGACCGATACCGTCCTTCCAATGATACTCGTCGGCGAAGCATCCTCCGGGCCAGCGGAGAACGGGAATCTTCATTTCCTTAAGGGCTTCAACGACGTCTTTACGCATACCGTTCACATTCGGGATGTCCGAATTCTCTCCGACATACAGTCCTTCATAGATGCATCTGCCCAGATGCTCCGAGAAGTGTCCCTGAAGTTCGGGATTGATGTGTCCCTTTTTGTTCCTGGGATTGATAAAAAGATTAAACATGGGCGCAC
>JAEEGH010022460.1_pt1 | contig 12929 bp, 14 predicted proteins | sample 9134181 | NCBI WGS metagenome assembly JAEEGH01 (sample SAMN16246544, study PRJNA631951) | gut metagenome | biome: gut microbiome; feature: rumen; material: DP-attached | host: Bos | place: Iran: Karaj | collected 2018-10 | reverse complement strand
CCTCCTTGATGCCGCATTGGATGATCGCCTTCGCGCACTCGTTGCACGGGAACAGCGCAACATAAATACGGCAGCCCTGTAAGGATGCGCCGTCGTTGTTCAGGATCGCGTTCAGCTCGGCATGGCAGACGTACGGATATTTCGTATCGTACGGCTCGCCCTCGCGGTTCCACGGGAACTCGTCGTCGCTGCAGCCGATCGGAAAGCCGTTGTAGCCGACCGACATGATCTTGTTGTTCTCATTGACGATGCACGCGCCGACCTGCGTGTTCGGGTCCTTGCTGCGGTACGACGACAGCAGCGAAAGTCCCATAAAATATTCATCCCAGGAAAGATAATCCGTGCGTTTGCTGATCATTTTTGTACCCCCGATTTAAACTGTTTCCATGGTTTCCGGCTCCGAAAGCGGCAGCGACGGAAGCTCCGAAAGATTGTGTAAGCCAAACTTATGAAGAAATGCGTCGGTCGTGGCGTACAGCATCGGCTTGCCGATGACGTCCTTTCTGCCGACGGCGGCGATCAGCCCGAGCTTCATGAGCTGTCCGATCGCGTACTCGCAGCGAACGCCGCGGACGGATTCGATCTCCGCACGCGTGACCGGCTGCTTATAGGCAACGACGGCGAGCGTTTCAAGGATCGACTGCGAAACGTTCCTTGTCTGTTCCGGCTGCAAAAGCGCTTCAACGTACTGAATATACGCGCGGTTGGAAACGAGCTGCGCCGTGTCGTCGGTCGCCAGAAGGCAGATGCCCCTGCCCTCGTCGCGGTACGCCGTTTCCATCTCAAAGAGCAGCGTTTTCACCGACGCCTCGTCCTGTTCGAGCACGCGCGCGATCTCGGTGATCAGCACCGGTTCGCCCGCCACGAACAGCATACATTCTACGATTGCCGCCTGTTTTCGATCCATCAATCCTCTACCTCGTCCATATAAACCGTTTCGCCGTCGTTCTCCGACAGCGCTTTTGCGCGAATATAGATCGGTGCAAACGTCGCGCCCTGCGTGATGTGCACTTCCCCGCGCGCAAGCATTTCGAGAAGCGCCATGAACGTCACGATGCGTTCCATGCGCGTGCTTATATCGGTAAACAGGTCCGTAAACCGCACGCGACCTTCTTTCAGCCGGTTCCGAAGCACCACGACGCGGTCGCGCACCGTGAACGTGTCGGGACGAACGTTCTGCGTGCGGTCCTTCTTCTCCTCCGTTTCGTCCTCGCGATTCAGAATGTCGATGAACGACTGATAGAGTTGGTTGAGCGTCGCATTCGTAAGCTCGAATTTCTGCGGCGGAAGAATCAGGTCCTCCGGAAGCCGCGTGAATGATTTTTTCACCTCTTCCAGCCGTTCCGAAAGCGCTTCGCTCGCCTGCTTGAACGCCTTATACTCGCGGAGCTGCCGAAGCAGCGCATCCTTCGGGTCCTCTTCCTCCTCGTCTTCCGCGGGCGGACGCGGCAGAAGCGACCTTGATTTGATCAAAAGAAGCTGCGCCGCAACCGTCAGAAACGAGCTTGCACGGTCCATGTCGAGATCGGAAAGGTCATCCATATACGCAAGGTACTGCGACGTGATCTCTGACACGAAGATGTCCTCGATATTGACCTCGGCTTTCTCGATCAGATGCAGCAGCAGATCGAGCGGTCCCTCAAATTGTGAAAGTGAAACGCGATACTCTTCCATGGCGGTTACAAAAGCTTGAACGCAAGCCGCGACAGCCAATCGATCACAAGGTTTACAAGCTCCGCAATCGGATGAAACCCGGTCAGCCGAAACACCAGAAGAAGTCCGATCAAAATGAACTGTCCGTATCTTCTGAGGAACAGAAACACCTTCATCGGCAGCCGCTTTGCAAAGATCAGTTCAAAGACGTGGTATCCGTCCAGCGGATAAAACGGCAACAGATTGAAGAGACACAGCGCGAGATTCAGGCAGACGCCGTACATGATGATTTGGATCAAAAGACCGTTCTGCAGCCACGGATACGGGTTCGAACTGTAAAGGAAGGACTGCATATACATCCGATACAGCGGAACAAACGCAACGGAAAACACGATCGCAAGCAGCAGGTTCATCGTGACGCCCGCAAGGGAAACGATCGCTTCTCCGCGCTTATAGTTCCGGAAGTTTCTCGGATTAACGGGAACCGGCTTCGCCCAGCCGAACCCGACGAGAAGGATCATAACGAAACCGATCGGGTCGATATGCTTCAACGGATTCATCGTCATACGGCCGAGATTTCTGGCGGTATCGTCGCCGCATTTGTGCGCGGCAAACGCATGTCCCCATTCATGCAGCGTTAAGCTGATGAGCATGACGGGAAGCATGCAGGCAAGCAGTTTCAAAAATTCCATCGGCTCGTGAAGGAGCATATCGAGATTGAGTAAAATCATGGGTTTATTATAAACGAAAATGCGGGGGTTTGCAAGAGCAATTCCCCCGCTTCTTTATCCGTTCAGAAACCTCTCAAATACTCGTTTCAGCAATGCGGAAATGCTGTTCGATCTCACCGCCGTTTCGGGATAGAGCGCCGCTTCGAGGAGTACCGTTCCGTCGGCGTCGCAGAATGAAATGCTCCCGACCGCGTGTTCCGGATCGAGCGGTGCGGCAAGGATCTCCGGCAGGTCCGTTCGCTTCCGGGGCTCACCGCCGCTCTTTTTAAGTATCAGCGCACAGGATTCGCGTACATACAGATCGACCGATTCAAGGTCGCCGCCCTCCACCGGATATGCTTCGATCACCGGCTCGTCTGGATCGCAGAGCGTGTAATATTTATAGTTCGCAAATGCTTCCTCGAACAGCTTTGCCGCTGTCTCGAATCGGTTTTTGCTGTTTGCCGCGCCGATCACGGCGCACAGATAGGTCGTTTCGCCGCGTTTGCAGGCGAAGATCCCGCAGTACCCGTCCGCCTTGGAGCTTCCCGTGAACAGTCCGATACAGCCCGGCAGCGTAGAAAGAAGTTTGTTTGCGCTTGCAAGTTCCGTTTTGCGTCCGTCCGCATGCTCCAAAACCGCATATTTCTCCGCACTGTACTTCAAAAACGTCGGACTTTCGAGCGCCGCCGCGCCGAGTGCGATCAGTTCCTTGCACGAGAACGTCATAAATGTGCCGAGACAGCCGGGAAGCTGTTTATCGACGCCTGCCGACTTCATCGTCAGCTCGATATTGTTCAGAAAAACGTCCTCGGAACCGAACGCGTGCTCCGCAAGCGCAAGGATCGCATCGCCCGCCGAAATCATGACGGCGGCGCGGATCAACTGCTTCGCGTCGATCGTTTCGCCCTTTTTGAGATATGCGGACGGTCCTTCGATCGACGCGGCGTTGCCGCTTACCTTCACCTCGGCGTTTTCATCAATGAGTCCCTGATCAAACGCCAGACACAATGTGAGAACCGCGGGAAGCTTTGTGACGCCCGCAATGTTCCGCCATTCGTCGGCGTTCTGTTCCGCGATCACGAGATCGCTGTTTTTCGGCATGATGCAGTAGGAAACCTGTTCCGTCTCCGCAGAAACGGCGGGTACAACGGAAAACAACAGAAAAACGGTGATGAGAACACAAAATATTCTGCGCATAAAATTACCCTCCCCGACCAACATATGAGGCGGGCAAACAAAAAAGACGCCGCATCGGGCGTCTTCGGATCATTTGCGTTCCGGATTGTACTGATACATGGTGCAGACCATTCCGCCGTTGGACAGCTTTCGCCTCCGGTCCGCCGGTTTCCCGTAAACCGATTCAAAATCGCGGTTCGACGTAATGATATTGATCTGCCAGTCCGGGATCCGCTCAAAAACACGATGCATATCGCGATACAGCGCCTTGACGGAACCTGCATCGGAAAGCCGCTCGCCGTACGGCGGATTACAAATCAGAACACCGTTGTGCCATTCGGTCGAAAAATCCTTCACCGGACGAACCTGCCAGTCGAGCATTACGCCCGCCTTTTTGGCATGCTTTTTGCAGAGGTCGATGCAATGCGGATCGATATCGCACCCCTGAATGCAAAGCCGGTCGTTCCTTTTCAAGTCCCTCGCTTCCTCTCTGGCGAGCGAAAACACCTTCGGATCGAGGAACCGCCACGCTTCCGCGGCGAACGAACGTCCGAGCGACGGCGCGATATTGTTCGCGATCATCGCCGCCTCGATCGGAATCGTGCCGGAACCGCACATCGGGTCGATGAGCGGCGTATCGGGAAAGAACCGCGAAAGCAGGATCAATCCGGCGCCGAGCGTCTCCGCAAGAGGCGCGGCAACATTATAGGTGCGATACCCGCGGCGCGACAGTCCGGCGCCGCAGCAGTCGAGCGCAAGCGTGACCTCGTTTTTCAGGATGCCGACCTCTACGATGACCTCCTCCGCGGTCTCCGGAACGGTGTTCACGCGGTATGACGCCTTCAGGGATTCAACGATCGCTTTTTTCACGATGCTCTGGCAGTCGGAAACGGAAAACAGCGTGCTTTTCGCGCTTTTGCCGTTCACATGGATGCGCGTCGACGGCGAAAGATACCGGTTCCACGGCAGAGCTTTGGTCTGTTCGAACAGCGAATCGAACGTTTCCGCACGGAACGTGCCGACCGTCATCAAAAGCCGTTCCGCGGTACGCAGCCACAGCAGCGCTTTCGCCATTTCCGGATATCCGCCGCGGAACTTCACGCGCGCGTCGAGCGTTTCCGTGTCGAGAATGCCGAGCTTATGCAGTTGGAACGCGACGGTCGATTCAAGACCGATCTTTGCGGTTGCGATAAACTCCATTTCAGCTCTCCTTTGTTTTCTGCATGGTCGAAAGGATGCGTTTCAAGGCATTTTCGAGCCGTCTCGGCGACACGCCGAATACGTCCATCAGCACATCCGGCTTGATCGACGCGTCGCTCAGCGCGCCGAGTCCCATCAGCAGGAACGCAGCCGCCATCGCGTCCTCCTGCAGATGCGTGATATGGGGCAGCTTCCCGTCGGCAAAGCACGAAATGTAGAAGAAAAAGATGCGCAGCGAAACGCTCGTAAGCTGTTCGGGAACTTTGATGCTTCTGTACCGGAGGTCTTCATGCAGCATCTGTTCGAACTCCGTAATCATGCCGAGGATCGAATCGTAGCTTACGGGGAGCCGCTGCGGCATGGCGAGCGGTCGTACGACGCCGTACTGCCATTCTCCCTGATAATAGAGCGAAAACGGCGGCTTCGCCTCCATGCCGAGCAGTACGCCGAAGACAAACTGCTTGTCCTCATCGGATTGATCGAACCGGATCAGAAACGCGCGCAGCGCATGCTCCGCTTCGCGGCTGCCGAGGACCGACAGCATCTTTGCCGCGCCCCGCAGCGAGGGTGAAAGCGGGCTCACAAGCGCCCATTTCAGGATTGCGCGGAACTCCCTGTCGTTCGTCCACGTCTGCTTGATCGCGTCCGTACCCGCCGTTGCGACGTCGCGGATCCGGCGCTGGCGAACGACGGCTTCAAGGATCGGAACGTCATAATTGATCGACCAGCTGCGCTTGAAATCCGCTTCGGAATCTTCGCGGATGTGCTTTTTATAGTACGCAGCAACGGAATCCTCCTCATTGCGCAGAACAAGATCGTCGTAGATCTGCTCCGCGTCGCGCTTTTTACCATGCACATAGTAGCAGAACGCCAGCTGATGCAGCATTTCCGTGTCGAACGGCAGCGCATCGCGCAGCAGCTCGAGCGCGGTCTCGGCGCGTTCGTATTCGCCGATCTCAATGAGGATCGGCGCAGCGTAACCGAGCTCCTCCGGAGAGCAGTCGGCGTCGATCACGATCTTCTTGCTCTGCTCCTTTGCCTCCCGGTCCTGATTCTGCACATGATAGATCAGCGTCATCAGCGCGTTTCCGCGGACGCTCTTGCTGTTGCGCTTAAAGAGATTGAACAGGCGCTTCTTCGCTTCGTCGTATTCCCGCAGCGAAAACTGCATCATGGCGATCTCCATGTCGAGCATTTCGCTGTCCGGATACTTATCGGAAAGAGAAAGAAGAAGGTTCAGTCCCGAATCGTCGTTGTTCGAGATATACATCGCTTTTGCGCGATGGATCGCATCCAGAAGCGCGATGTCCTCGCTGCCGGTAAGCCCGATCTGCGCCTCAAGCTCCGGCTCGTCCTCAATGAGCTCCAGCATATCCAGTGCACGGTCGGCATACGGGCCGTTCGGTTCGCGTTCAAGGCAGAGATGAAGGCATTGCGACGCCGCGCGGAATTCTTCCAGTCCGACAAAGACAGACGCGATGCCGAAAATCATCTCCGCGGAATTCTGGTTCTCTTCGTTCAGCGATCCGAGCAAAACGGAAAGACTTTCCTCAAACCGGTGCATACGGTGCAGCGTTTCGGCAAAAGAAAGGATGTACTCCTCTCGCTCCGGTTCCAGAAGGTATGCTTTGCGCAGATACTGCTCGGCCTTCGCTAAGTCCTCCGGTTCCGTCAGGTATCTGTTGCCGCGCTGGTAATAGAATTCGGCGTTCTGCTGAAACGGGACGATGACGCCCGTTTCGCGGTCATTCTTCATGCGTTCCTCCGTCGTCGGTCGCTTCGATCAAAAGCGCTTCGAGCGCATCACGGTCAAAATGATAGACTTTTCCGCAGAACTGACAGGTCAGTTCCGCTTTTCCGTCCTGTTCGATCAGCTCGGAAAGCTCTTTCTTTCCGATCGAGATCAGCGCGCGTTCAAGACGTTCCCTTGAACAGTCGCACGAAAAAGCGGGCGTCAGTTCGTTCGTAAACTCGGCGTCGAGACCCGAAAACAGGTCTAAAAGAATCGCTTTTAATTCCTCCCCCTCCGCGATCCGCGTTCCGATCGCGGGAATCCGATCCGCGATCTTCATAACGCGCTCGATCGCCTCATCGGGGCAATTCGGCATTGTCTGAATGAGCAGCCCGCCCGCGCCAGTCACAAATCCGTCCGCGGCGTTCTCATGCACGCCGAGGTATACGATCGACGGCTGCTGTTCGCTCGCCGTGAAATACTGCGCAAAATCCTCGGCGATCTCGCCGGAAATCAGGTTGCACATGCCGACATACGGTTCCTTGAGTCCGAGATCGCGGATCACGGTGAGCTTACCGGAAGTACCGACATAGCCGCGCACGTCCAGCTTTCCGTCCGAACGGAGCGGAAGCTCCGCGTCGGGATTCGTCGCATAGCCCTTCACAAGCCCGCCGGTTCTGCCGACGCAGACGAGGTTTCCGGACGGACCGTTTCCCGCAAGCACGGTGGTCACGGTGTCGGTATCGTTCTTGCACAGCGAGGCGGTCAGCGAGGTCATCAAAAGCTGCCGTCCGAGCGCCGCAGTCGCAACGCGTGACAGCGCATGCGTCTTCTGCGCCTTGCGCACAAGTTCCGTTCCGTCGATCGCCGCAAACCGAAGTGCGCGATTGACGAGCATTCCGTGGATCAATCTATCCTGGTTCATATTACTTCTCCCTGACTGCGGCGAACTGGATCCGTTCCCCGTCGTTTCGTACCGGATCGCGCGTAAACGCGTCGTATGCGCAGATGCCGGAAAATCCTGCCTGTTCGAGCGCATGCTTCAGTTCTTCGACCGAGTGTGCGCGCTGCAGATGTGTCTCCGTAAACCGGTCGTATTGTTCGCCGCGCTTTACGAAGACCGTCAGATCCATTTCACAGAGCTTCGTTCTTGCGTCAAACCGGTTTTTCCAGATGTACGCATACTCGTCCGTCTCCTCGGTAAACGTATTGTTCCCGAGGACCCTGCGGAACTTGTACGGGCTTGAGACATCGAACAAAAGCACGCCGCCCGGCTTCAGGCATGCGTACGCGCGTCCGAAGAACGAACGCACGTCTTTCACCGACGTCAGATAATTCACGCCGTCGCACACGCACACGATCGCGTCGACCGGCTTATGCACCGCAAGCTTTCGCATGTCCTGACAGATAAAAACGATCTCCTTTGCGCCGGATGCATAGGCGTTTGCCCTTGCTTCCGAAAGCATCTCCGGCGAGATATCGTTTGCGATCACGCGGTAGCCGAGCCGGAAGAGCGGAATGGCGTTCGCGCCGGTCCCGCACGCGCAGTCCATGACGTCCCTCGCGCCCGTCTCCTTCAGGAATCCGTCCAGATATGAGATCCACGCCGCGCGATCGACGTCATGCATCATTCGATCGTAAACAGACGCAAACGCGCCGTACTGACGGTTCATTCGCCCTCCAATCCCTCGGCAATCTTCATCAGCCGGTCGAGCCGGTGATACATGCCGGATTTCTGAATCTCCGCAAGATCGGCAAGCTCCTGCACGCTTGCGTCCGGGTGCTCCACGCGAAGCCGCGCCGCCTGCTGCAGACTTGCGGGAAGCGAACCGAGTCCGATCTGTTTGTCGATCGCCAGAATCGCCGCCTGCTGACGGATCGCCGCGTTCACCTGCTTGTCAAGGTTTGCGGACTCGCAGTTGGTCGTGCGGTTGACGTAGTTTCTGACGTCCTTTTCCACGCGCACATTCTCAAGCGAAAGCGCCGCGGAAGATGCGCCGATCAGCGCAAGCATGCCGCTCACGTCATCGCCGTCTTTCAGATAGACGATAAAGCGGTCGCCGTTCCGCACGGAGATCCTTGCCGGCAGATAAAACGACCGAATGAGCTCCGCCGCGGTTTCGGCAACAGAACGCGCGCGGAAGATCAGCTCGAGATGATAACCGCGCTTCGGATCGATGCAGCTTCCGCTTCCGAGGTAGCAGCCGCGCAAGAAAGCGCGTTTCGATTCTTCGGTTTCAAAGACGCAGGCGGGTATCTCCGTCATCAGCCGAAATCCGGTTTCAAACCGTACCATCGCGCCGGTATCGTTCATCATTTTCTCGATCTCTTTCCCGGAAAGCGTGACCTCATAGATCGGCTTTCTCCGGTGTTCGACGATCTTCTCCTCGACCACGGCGTCCAGGTCGTAAAGACTCAGCGCGATCGACGCGATATGCTTTGCCGTACCCGGATTTTCGGTATGGTAAAACAGGGACGGCTGCCGCGAGATGCGGATCCCGCCCGCGGTAAACGTCATGCCGGACAGCTGCGCAAGCCGCTGCTCGGGGCTCTTGACGCGTATGCGGATCAATTCATCCTTGCAAACCGAGGAAAAGCTCATATTTCTTTCCTGTTCGACCTGAGTTCGATATCCTGAAGCTCACGCCGCATGTCACGGTGATAGATGCGCACGGCATGTCCCTTTTTCCGAAGCCGGGCAGCCATCTCCTCCGCCGCGGCAACGGAGCGGTGCCGTCCGCCCGTGCAGCCGAAGCAGATCCTCAGGATATGCTTGTCCTGTTTTTCAAAAAGCGGCAGGATATCCGTCACGCATTGTTCCAGATGATCGAGGTATTCCTTGACATACGGCTGACGAAGCACGAAATCGCGCACCGTCTCGTCCAGGCCGGACAGATACCGCATATTCTCGTAATAGAACGGGTTTTCGACGAACCGCATGTCGACGACCATATCGGCGTCGACCGGCACGCCGCGCTTATATCCGAAGCTCGAAAGCACGATAGACATTTGATCGCGATTCATTTCGGGAATGAACTTTTCAAGGCACGACGGAAGCTCCCTTGCGGGAATGTCGCTGGTGTCGAGGAAGAAATCCGCCGCATTTCGGATGACCGCAAGATATCCGCGCTCCGTGCGCACGCCGGATTCCGCTTCCCCGGACAGTCCGAGCGGATGCTTTTTGCGCGTTTCGTTGTAACGCAGTTTCAGCACGTCGTCCCGTGCGTCCAGGAATAGTATCTTGAAGGGCACGTCGAGCCGCTTGATTTCTGAAAGCACCATTTCAGGGCTTCGCGACAAGAGACTTTCGCGCGAATCGAGCGTGACCGCGGCATAACGGATCGGCGGATTCGCGTTTTCACAGAGGGCTGTAAACTCTTTCAGCATCGGCGAAGGAAGGTTGTCCACGCAGAAGAATCCCATATCCTCGAGCGCTTTCAGCGCAAGGGACTTTCCGGCGCCGCTCATGCCTGTGACGATCAGAAGATCCATATGCAAGCTCCTTTCAGATTCGTTTCACTTCGGGTTCAAGGGTAACTCCGGTTTGCTCCTTCACCACGCGCTGCACATGTTCAATGAGCGCGGAGATGTCCGCTTCGGTCGCCCCGTTCGCGTTGACGATAAATCCTGCGTGCTTCGGCGAGACCTGCGCTCCGCCGATTGAAAAGCCCTTCAGCCCGCATTGTTCGATCAATGCGCCCGCATAATGTCCCTCCGGACGCTTAAATGTGCTGCCCGCGGACGGCACGTCGAGCGGCTGTTTTTCTTTTCGTTTTTCCACGCAGCGCAGCAACGTTTCCATGGCCGTCCCGTCATCTTCCTTCAGCGCAAACTCTGCTTCGAGCGCAATCGCATCTGGAAACGAAAACGCGCTTTTCCGGTATCCGAGATCGCCGTCTTTGACGTCGACCCATTCGTCCGTCCCGTCTTTCAGAATGCGGATGCGCTTCAGAATCTGCTTGATTTCACCGCCGTACGCGCCAGCATTCATGGCACAGGCGCCTCCGACCGTGCCCGGAATACCACAGAGACATTCCATGCCCATCAGGCCTTTTCTGACCGTCTCACGCGCAAGAACGGTCATGGACATGCCGCAGCAGACGGTCACGTTCGACCCGCGATAGACCGGATCGTGAAGCGGCGTATCGAAGCGGATGATCCATCCGTCGTAGCCGCGATCAGAGGCAAGGACATTTGTCCCCTTGCCCAAGAGCGCAAGCGGAACGGAATGCCGGCGAGCGTCCGACACGATGTCGGCGATCGCATCATAGGAGCGCGGATGCAGCACAACGCATGCCGGACCGCCGACGCGAAAACTCGTCAGATCCGACAGTGCGATGTTCCGTTCCGCCCCGTACGATTCGGGAAGCTCCATATATCTCCAATTTACATTCATAAACGTATTATAACAAAAAACGCCGCGCGAAACAACACTTATCTTATACATTCGTTCAAACGGATTCGGAATCGCTCCCTTGCCTCCCCGTCTCCGTTCGCGGCAAGCGCCGCATCCTCTTCAAGCGCGTCGTGCTGTGCATTCCAAAGGAACGGATCGACGGTCAAAACGGTCTCGTATGCGCGAAAGATTTGCTTGAGTCCCGCTTCCGGCGGGACGTTCTTCACGTCGGACCGTACCGAAAGAAGTCCCAGCGGATTCAGCGTCTGCTGGGATTCCGGTTCCAGAAGGAACGAAATGAAATCGAGGATCACCTTTGCCTTTTCGGTATCGGTTTCACGATCGATCCCCATCCAGCAGACCGCGTCCGTAAATCGGTCGATCGAGTGAATCTCCGAAAGCGCAAATCCGTCTTTATAACGGATCAGATCGCCTGCGCGGCGCAGATCGAGATACAGGACGTCTGCCCGGTCCTCCGGCGCCGACACGAAATCCTCTTCGCATCTTGCGGCAAGAATCGGATCGGCAAAGTACGCCGTTTTTTGCTCGCCGTCCGGTTTTTTGACCAGACGGCAGTAGCCCGAGAAGCAGTACGGAATGCAGCGGTCGGTCTGAAACAGTCCTTCCCTGTACGGATGATGCAGATCGGGGATCGCGGCAAGCCGGTCCCGGTACAACGAACCGGAAAAGAACGAATACGCATCCGGTCGTCTTCCCTGTTCGAGCCGTTCAAGAAAATGCGCTTCATCCATTCCCTCGATCTCGATATAGGTTCCCTTGTGTTTCCTCTCGTATGCCTCAGCGCGGGATTTCAGCCATTGCGTCAGACTTCCCGCATAGGGGCGCTGCCGCACAACGTGATAAATCACGACGGCCCCTTTATACCGGTCCGTTTTGCGGACGAACCGCGCATCGACAAATTGTTCCTGCGCGCCGTTTTTAAGCGCCTGCGGCGTAAACAGCAGAAAACAAACCATTGCGGCGCATAAGATCATTCGAAGATGTTTCATGGTTAAAGCTATTCGACAAAGCTTGCTCCTAATCGTGCAAGCTTGTCCGTTTTCGCAAAAGGATGCGGCGGATTTGTGCCGTATTTATATTTGAACCGGAATCGGAGGTAGATATATGGAATTGAATGCACAAAAACGCGGTCCGCGCCTGTTTGTCCGGCTGTCCGGCGAACTGGATCATCACAACGCGGAACAGACAAGAATCATGCTGGATACGCTTCTGAAGGACGTGACCGTCCGCGAGCTTGTTTTAGATCTCTCGGACATGTCGTTTATGGACAGCGCCGGTCTCGGCGTCATTCTGGGACGTTTCAGAAAGCTTTCGATGCGCGGCGGCAAGCTGATTGTAAAGGGCATGAACACATCGGTCGACCGCATCTTTCAGATGTCGGGACTGTATGCGATCGTGGAAAGGCAGTAAGGAGGCACGCTATGCATAACGAAATGGAAGTACGTTTTTTATCCCTGTCCGGAAACGAGGGCTTCGCACGTGCCGCCGCCGCCGCTTTTGCAGCGCAGATGAATCCCGGCATTGAAGAACTTTCGGACATTCGCACGGCGGTATCGGAAGCCGTCACAAACGCGATCATTCACGGTTACGATCAGAACCGCGATTGCATCGTCACCATGCAGATGGAGATCGAAGACGATGATCTGACGGTCATCGTGCGCGACGACGGCTGCGGGATCGGCGACATCGAGCTTGCAAGAAAGCCCTTCTTCACCTCCAAGCCGGAGCTCGAACGGTCCGGCATGGGCTTTTCCGTGATGGAGGCGTTTATGGACGAGGTCGACGTCTGTTCCGAGGTCGGCAAAGGGACCGTCGTTACGATGCGAAAGCGCATCCGTCATGCAAACTGACCGGGATACCTTTCTCGAAGCGATCGAACGGGCACAGGACGGCGATGCGGAAGCGGAGAACGCGCTTCTCACCGAGAACCTTCCGCTTGTCTATGCGATTGCAAAACGATATCTGCATACGGGATTGGAACACGACGATCTCGTGCAGCTGGGATCGATCGGCTTGCTGAAAGCGATCCGAAAGTTCG
>JAEEGH010022457.1_pt1 | contig 12930 bp, 11 predicted proteins | sample 9134181 | NCBI WGS metagenome assembly JAEEGH01 (sample SAMN16246544, study PRJNA631951) | gut metagenome | biome: gut microbiome; feature: rumen; material: DP-attached | host: Bos | place: Iran: Karaj | collected 2018-10 | reverse complement strand
ATGCCGGCGATTTCGCCATCTGCCAACTGTTTTATTGCGCCCGCACTGCACGGCGCGCAGCAAGATACCAAAACAAGTTTTATTTTTTCCATGATTTTATTTTTGATGTTCAATATATTTTTCAAAGCGTTTAATTGCGGGGCCTGCAAGTTTTACCAGTTCCGGATAAAAATGATGTTCTTGGAACTTTTGACGTTCCATGTTTGAATTATTAAAATATTTATCCGCATCGCCAGAATTTTTAAACAACGATATTTGTAGACACGGACGAATAAAATAACTGCCTGCGATATGATCAATCGATTTTATTAAACGCAGTTCATAAATGTAAATATCCGAACTGTTACTGGCGAAACTTGCACAACTTTTAAATATCGGTGCACAACCATCCACCACAACTAAATCGTTACTGTCTTTTTTTATAACCAATGGATTATATTCATCGTATGCATTTTTTATAATTGTGCATGGTTTTCCAAATTTAATATTGCCCTTTAACCGTTTTAATAATGTTGTGGTTTCTGGGTTGTATGCAACATTAAATAACGCAACATCTTTTTTAAATCCATCTTTAAGCCGGGCATTTTCGGTCACATCTTGGGGCAAATAATCTTCGTAATCTTTTTGTTTACTTAACAAATTATACCCATCGGTACAGCAAAAACTATCTTCAAATTGATATTTTTCAACACCCAATCCGATATCGCGTCCACGCCAGACCTGTAACACATCGCCAGGCATATAAGAAAACAATGCGTATACGGTGTTTTCTTGATCATTGCGCTGTAGCCCCAGCAAATGTTTATACGCCGTAGAGGTAGAAAACTTTGGTATTGGGATTGTTGTTGTATTTTGTGTTTGCATTGCGTACTCGTTTATTTTGTGCGTTCAACTTTTTTGTTAAATATTTGTATTAATGCCCCAGGTACCTTTCCTTTACCGTATCCGTAAAGTTTTTTCAGGTTTCTATCAACAAAAATATCTTTGCGTGTCAAATAATGCCACCGCACAAAACTTGGTCCTGGTGTTTTTTTCCATATGTTTGTGTGTAATTTTGCGTTATCCATCTTTATTTGCGTCTGAACATTATCCAACATAACAGATCTTTTTTCTTGTGTCGCATCAAAGTTAATTGTTGAACGGTATTGTTCATTCAAAAAGTTTCTGATATCACCGGGATGGATTAATCTGTCACCAACAAAAAATCTAAGATAATCTGTCGTTGTCTGTTTGGTTATTGGATGACCATTGATACTGTATGATTGACCAAGTGTACTGCGTCCACCCTTGACCGTGGCATCGGTATTAACAGTATAAACAACGCGTTCCAATTCAACCGTATATGGCATGGATGCAGAATAACATGCAACAAAATTTTGTACATCATTAAAAGAATATACTTCTTGTCTGGGGCCACTGTTGCATGGTGTACACGGCCCAGTCACACGCATGTAATATTTTACGACACTTTCCATTTCTTATCCCTTTTTACTTTTCTGCTCTCCGCCCCCTGTTAATCATTTTTATTCATTATCCAATTCTATTCGTGTGAACAAGTTTTCTGGCACAGTGAATTTTTCACCAGATTCTATACGATGTTCATATGCATTTGGCCATGACAGGTCATGTTTGACGGCGAATATGTTTTGAATTTTTTCGGCGGCATCTGGAATAAACGGTGCAGACACGCGCGCAAATAAATCTATCATTTGGAAACATTCGTTCAACACCGCCGCCGCGGTCGCCGTATCGCCATTTTTGACCAATGCCCATGGTTCTTTTTCGGTCATATATTCATTCGCAATACCGTAAATATCACGCAGGGCAACAATAGATTTACGGAATTCACACGCATCCAATGCACCCGTTAATTCCGCCAATTTTTCGTTTATGCGTTTTGCCAACGCTTCGTCCGTTGTAGCGCCTGTCGGCACAGTATCACCAAAATTCTTGTTTGATAATTTGCATACGCGTGAAACAAAATTACCCAGCAGACCATTTAAATCTTTGTTCACAATTTCTGCAAATCGCGTCATTGTAAAATCTGTATCATCTGTTTCTGGTGTTGACGCAATTAGTGCATAACGCCAGCAATCACTTGGAGCAATATCTAATGCTTCGTCCAAGAATATACCATTGTTTGCGGACTTGGAAACTTTCGCACCATTAAAATTCAAAAAGTTAAATCCTTTTAAGACATCAACTGTTTTCCAACCGTCATCCATTGCCAATTCTTGCGCCGGAAAGAACACAGAATGGAAAGACACATTATCTTTGCCCATAAATTCTGTATAATGACAATCTGGGTTTTTCCACCAGGACGCCCAATCCGAATTTGCCGCTTGTGATATAGAAACATAACCCCATGGCGCATCAAACCAAACATAGAAAACTTTGTCTTCGTACCCAGGTTTGTTCACCGGAATACCCCATTTCAAATCACGCGTAATTGGATTATCACGCAGACCTTCGTCCAGCCATTTATTTGCAATTTTAATTGCGGTTTTTGGCCAACCCTGACGAGAGTTTATCCATTCACGCAATTTATCCTGCATCTTGCTTAATTTAAAATACAAATGTTTTGTTTCGCGCATTTCAACTGGCGATGTTGGATCAACCGCACTATGCGGATTTATTAAATCTTCTGGGTCAAGTGATGCACCACATTTTTCGCATTCATTTCCGTATGCGTGATCATTTCCACAACGCGGACATGTTCCAATAACATAACGATCCGCCAAGAATTTCTTTTCATTTACAGAATAGGGCTGGCGTGATACTTTTTCTTCTATCATGCCCAACGAATCAAGACGATTAAATAATTCATGTATTAACTGTTCATGCAGTTTTGTATGGGTCCGGCCATATAAATCAAAGGACAATTTAAAATCACGCACCGCATCCAAATGTTTTGCGCGATATTTTTCAACATAATCTTCCACTGACATATTTTCACGGGCCGCACCAATCTCGCTTGGGGTGCCATGTTCATCAGAACCACCGATGTATAAAACATCACGACCCATTGCGCGACAGAAACGCGCATAAACATCACTTGGCAACAAGCATCCGATTAAATGCCCAATGTGCAAAATGTTATTAACGTATGGTAATGCCGATGTTATAAGATATTTTTTACTCATTTGCCTGTCCTTTTTACGAAAAATGGACGCCAAACGGGGCGTCCATCAGAATCCCGTTTAAACTTTTATCAAGAACTAGTTTTGCATTCGCATTTTATATATTCCGTTTATGTTTAATCTTGGTGGGTGGTATTGGACTCGAACCAACGACCTTTACGATGTCAACGTAACGCTCTAACCAACTGAGCTAACCACCCAAGCGAAGCCCATTATAACAAAGAATTTGCACTTTGCAAGTGTTTAGTGATAGTGGCCACAAGCCACTATCACTAGCAACTATTTATCGCGAACTTTTGCTGGGCATTTTTTCTCAACCGCCGCAATTATATCGCCATGCAATTTCGCCAAATCATTATCCGCCATTTTTTCGGTCGGGATAATTGTCGTGGTAAATGCCACAGATTTATTTCCATCCGCCATTTCAAACGAATCAAACACAACGACATCCGCCACCAAATTTGACGCGCCACGTGCCGCCGCCACCAATTTTTCGGCCGGAAAATCTTTTGGCACGATAAACGCAAAGTCGCGCGAAATCGGTTGAAATTCGCTTAATTTAATATCTTTACGTTTCGCCGTCCGCACAGGCAGGTTGCAAATATCTTCAACTATTCCGATAACAACATTTGTTTTTATCTTTAATTGTTTCGCAACCGACGGATGCAATTCACCAAATTCGGCCAATTTCTTTTTACCCTGGTACAGCGCGCCATAGCGATATGGGTGCGCCCAAAGTGGTGAATTTTCCGTTTCAATCGTAAAGTTTTGGCCGTTAAGCAAGGAAACTATATCTGCCTTGACATCATAAATATCAACGTTGCGATTGCGTTTCTGCCAATGTTTCGGTGATGTGACACCGGTGCGAACAATACAGATTTGTGTATGCTGCTGGCCCGGCATATCGCCATCAAACACAGTTCCCATTTCAAACATATTTAAATCAGAATATCCGCGTTTTTCATTATTTGATACCGCAATCAACAAATTCCCCAATAATGTATTACGCGCCGTATCTAAATCAACAATAATCGGATTTGCGACACGAATTATTGGTTTATCTGTTAATAATTCTTCAACTTTGGAATTACCAAATCCGAAACTTATTGATTCGTTTAATCCACGGGCAGCAATTTTCTCTTTAAGCGGTATATTCAAATCATTATGTTCCACAGGAACTACTTTTTCTGGAACATAATTCAAACCGACCTTTTCATAGCCATAGATACGAATTAAATCTGCAACAACTGTTTCAGGTATTTGAACATCTACGCGTGATGTTGGTGCGGTAATTTTCCATGTCTTGCCGTCCATTTTTCCCGTATACCCCAATCGTAATAAAATGTTCCGCATTTCATCAATTGGCATTTCTATTCCGGTTTTCTGAACGAACACATCCGGTGAAAATTTTATTTCAGGATTCAACGGTGTATCAACACCACCCGCATTATATCCAATAACCTTTCCGCCACACGCATCCGTTATAATTTTTACCGTGCACATTAATGCTGGGCCGGTAATTGTTGGGTCTATGCCGCGTTCATATCTGTATGACGCATCGGTTGATATACCCAAACGTTTTGCCGTTTTACGAACACAAACCGGATCAAAATATGCACTTTCAAGAATAATATTTTTCGTGTTATCGGTTGTCATACCGCGTGCACCACCAACAACACCCGCCAATGCCAAGATACCATCGGAATCGGCAATAACTATATCCATATCATGCAATTTATGTTTATTACCAAACAGGTCGGTAAATTCTTCGCCGGCATTTGCAAGACGAACAATTATGTCACCGTGTATTTCATCTGCGTCAAAACAGTGCATGGGCTGTGCCATGTCATAACAAATATAATTTGTTGCATCAATTGGCGCATTTTTTGGATTTATACCAATCGCACGTAGACGTGATGCGATTGTCTTGTTGCTGGGGCCAATTTTTATACCTTGGATTTCAGCAAGTTTATATGCACGACATTTATCTGTTTTGATATTAACTTTGCGCGCCTTACCCGATACCGCAAACTTATCATCTTTTGGTGCAATATATTCGCCCGCACCGGCCGCTGATAAATCACGTGCGACACCACGTACCGCCAAATAATCTGGACGATTTGGTGTAATACCCGCATCAAAAACCGTTGGGCATTCAATTACTGCACTGCCGATTTTTGTGTTTTCTGGTAATTCAATGATACCGCTATGGTCATCGTTTACACCAAGTTCACGACCACTGCACATCATACCATCAGATACAACACCACGCAGTTTGCCACTTTGTATTTCATGACCTTCAATAACACAACCAGGAACCGCCAACGCAGATATTAAACCAACACGTGCATTTGGTGCACCACATACAACCTGACGCAATTTACCAGAACCATCATCCACCATTAACACATGTAAATGGTCGCTGTTTTCATGCGGGCGGCATTCAACGATTTTTGCCGCAATAGGTGCAATCGGTGCAATTAAATCTTCGACCTCTAACCCAGTACGCGTAAGCGTATCCGCAATTTCAGATGCCGATAATTTCGTTTTCAAATAATCTTTTAACCAATCAAAAGTCCATTTCATTTTTGTCCCCTATTATTAAAATCCGCTATTCTTTAACCAACGAATATCGCCATCGGTAAAGGCCCGAATATCATTCAACCCATATTTTAACATCGCCAAACGATCCCATCCGAATCCAAATGCAAAACCTTGGTATTTTTCAGGGTCAATACCACAATTACGCAAAACATTTGGATGAACCATACCACCACATAATAATTCAAGCCATCTGTCACCCCATTTCATATCAATCTCTATACTGGGGTCGGTAAAAGGAAAATATGACGGACGGATACGCAAATCTACATCCCGCCCGAAAAACTTTGATGCAAAAACCCGCATTGTTCCCAACAAATCAGACAAATTTATGTTCTTTTCTACTTTATCAACATATAAACCTTCTAATTGGTCAAACATTGCCGAATGTGTCGCATCCAATTCTTTACGATAGCAATTCCCAATCGCGAAAATCTTGATTGGTGCGCCCAGTTTTTCCATCGCACGAATCTGTATCGCGGATGTTTGTGTGCGCATAACATTTCCGTTTTCCAAAAAGAATGTATCCTGCATATCACGCGCCGGATGGTGTGCCGGTGTATTTAATGCCGTAAAATTATGCCAATCATCTTCAATTTCTGGGCCGGTCCACAATGTATAACCCATAGATTCAAAAATCGCCACGGCTTCCTTGAAAGATTGTGTCACAGGATGCAATGTTCCACGATTTTCTGGTTCACCATCCAATGTTACATCTAATTTTTGCTTTGCCAATGATGCGTTCATCGCCACCAATTCTAATTCATCCTGACGTGATTTAAAAAGTTCGCGCAATTCAGTATTTTCACGATTTAATTCCGCGCGTTCATCATTATTAAGATTTTTCATATCTTTTAAGCGCACGGTCATTGTGCCATTTTTACCAAATACAGATGTATAAAGTTCCTGTAATTCTTCCAATGATTCTATATTTTTTATTTTTTCTTTTAACATTGATTCAACCTTTTAATAAATATGGGGCCGGTATCCGCGGCCCCATAATCATAAACAAAAAACAACCTGCCGCCAAGGGTTTTATTTATCCCCTGCGATAAATCGTTTTGCGGTTTCAATAAGTTTTGCGAAATTTGCATCGCCGGCATAGGCCATTTCAGCCAAAACCTTGCGATCCAATTCAACACCGGCCTTGTGCAGACCGTTCATGAATTGGCTGTATGTGATACCAGATGGACGAACCGCCGCGTTAATACGAACAATCCACAAACTGCGGAAATCGCGTTTTTTGGTGCGACGATCGCGGTATGCATACTGGCCCGCTTTTTCTGATTTTTCACGTGCGGCACGATATGTGCTGCTATGACGACCAAGATAACCCTTGGCACGTTCTAAAATTTTATTGTGTTTTTGACGAACCGTTGTTCCACGTTTTACCCTTGCCATAATACACCCCCATTATTTCAAACCATACGGCGCCAAGATTTTTGCCTGGCCGACCATGTTATCATTTAAATACTGCGGCTTGGATCCGGCGTTATTCGCACGCGCAGATTTATTACGCAGAAGTTTTTTGTGGGCATTTCTGGCAACACGGATCTTGCCGGTTGCGGTCATAGATGCACGCTTTTTCAAGTATGACTTTGTTTTTAATTTTGGCATTTTTTTACCTCTTGTTATTTATGTCCTGGTGGCAATGCCTTTGCCACTTTGAACGGTTTCGTGGCACTATTCTGACATAAATAAACGAAAAATCAAGTTTTTATTGAATATTCATTTTTTTACTATTAAACTGGGCACGAAATGGTTGTGAAAAAAATATCTTCCAGATTGCATACTATTATAAAGTCCGCCTTTGTTGCGGCACTGTTACCCATCATGCTTATATATATAGTTGTGGCAAAACCAGATTATAAGGTTATAAATGGAACGGCACACATCTTTTTACCGATTGCCAATGCTGTCGGGGATTTCTTTACATGGCCAATTCGGGCGGGCGGTAATCTGATTCGCAATATTCGCGATATTTCAAATCTGAAACAGGAAAACGAAGAATTGCGGACGCGTCTTGATATGGCGTTGGCCACCAAAAACGAATGTGATGTCGCATTGCTTGAAAATCAGCGTCTGGCACGCGAATTAGATGTTAAAAGAAATTTAGATTACGAAACAGTTATCGCAGATGTGATAATTGATAACACCGCAATAAACCACGGAACATTCTTGATAGATCGTGGTGCATCAGATGGCGTAAAGCAGGGTATGGTTGTTGTTTCATTTGATAATACAATGGTTGGAACGGTTATGGACACCGGAACCCACTATTCACGTGTACGCGCATTAAATGATTCTGATACAAATATTGCCGTTCGCGTTGCAGGATCCGATGTTTATGGTTTCCTGCGGGGCAATGGTTCGGACAGTCCAACAATCGGTTTCTTTAACGATCCACAATTCCAAGGGGGCGCGGGCATAAAATTACTAACCAGCAGTATTAGTGGCATATTACCCCCAGGCATATTTGTTGGCACAATGCAAAACAAGACAGATGTTGATGTTTTATCGCCAAGCGACCTATCCAGTGTCATAGTGTTAAAGTTTAATGTTAATCAGGAAAATTACAAATGAAGCAGACAATTATAAAATATTTGCAAATTCTGTTTCCTTTTTTGATTACAATTATGCTGTGGCGGCTGTCTATGCCGTGGTTGAATCCGGCTGGGATTTTGGCGATTATTCCGATATTTTATTGTTCGTTTATAAAACCCGTGCCGTATTTTACGGCATTTGCTATTTTATTCTGTTTTTTAATAGATTATAAATTTGATACTGTCATATTTTGGACCGCATTGTATTGCACATATTATGCGATTATGAATATTCAAACAATCATAGATCTTACGCATACACGGAAATTCGGCCTATACGCATTTATGGTATTCTTTGGAATTGCATCACTATGCATGATGATGTGGTATTTAAATTGGTTTGGTTTTTTCGGTGGAATTCTAATGTTTGTTGTAACAACACTTTTATATATTCCAATAACAATGTTAACCAAGGCGGCAAGTAATGATTGATACAGAAATATCAAAAGTTTTTGACCGTCGCAGCGCACTGTTTTTAACCACAGGGATGGTTTTAACATCTATATTGGTGTTGCGTATGTTGCAAATGCAGGTTTTTAACTATCGTGATTATAAAAAGAAAAGCGAAAATAATTCATTTCGTATTCAGGTTAATATGCCACAACGCGGTAATATTTTATCTAAAAATGGCAAAAACATTTCACATGATGCGCCAATTTATCGCATATATATTATTCCCGAAGAAACAGATGATTTGGAAAATTTGGTGTCTGTGGTGGAACGTGATTTAAACCTTACGAAAAAACGTGTTGATAAAATATGGCAAAGAATAAAAAAGCAGCAAAAGTTTCAACCAGTATTGGTTAGTGAAAATACCAATTGGAATGTTTTGGCCGGTTTGCAGGCAAAAAATCTTGATGGATTACATATTGAAAGTGGCTATGCGCGCGTATACGAATTGGGACCGGCGGGCGCACAATTATTTGGTTATGTTGGCGCGCCGGACAAACCCGTTGCAAACACGCCATTTTATACACATGGTATAACCGGTCTTGAAAAGCGGTTTAATAAAGAATTATCCGGTGTGTTCGGTCAAAATGTTCTTATAACAAATGCGGTTGGGCGCGTGACAGGCGAAGATAAAACACAATTTAAACCGTCGGTTATGGGGTCTGATATTCAAACCACAATAAACGATAATATTCAACGCAAATTATATGACCAATTAACATTGCATAAATCTGGATGTGGTGTTGCCATAGATATTGAAACCGGTGATATTTTAGCAATGGCATCCACGCCAAGTTTTGATCCGAACTATTTTTCCAGTGATGATGCCGAAGAATATATTGCGGGACTGCGTCAAAACTTTGCGAAACCATTTATGAACAAGGTTTTTGAGGGGCTGTATCCACCGGGGTCAACATTTAAGATTGTTGTGGCACTTGCCGCATTAGAAGCGGGCGCGGTTACACCAAATGAAACGGTATTTTGTCCGGGTCATTGGGATTATGGCGACCGCCGTTATCACTGTTGGGAGAGCAAGGGGCATGGTCGTGTAAATCTTGTTGGTGCATTAAAACATTCATGCGATATTTATTTCTATCAACTTGCACTGCGCATTGGTATAGATGCTATTAAGCGTATGGCTATTCGGTTGGGTATGACCGAAAAATATATGGAAGATATTATTTCAAAACAAATGCCTGGTGTTATCCCAGACCGCACATGGAAGGAAACGAATATCGGTTCAAAATGGGTGCATGGGGATACCATTATTTCTGGAATTGGCCAAGGGTTTATTTTGGTAAATTGTATGCAATTGGCGGTAATGGTTGCACGCGTGGCATCAAACAAGCGCGTTGTTCCGCGTTTAATCAAAGAAGATTCTGTGCCACAGTTTGAAAGTATGGATTTTCAAGAAAAAAATCTTAAATTGGTTCTTAACGGACTTGAAGAGGTTACCAAAAAAGGTGGTACCGCCGCAGGCAGTGCAATAAATGTTAAAGGTGCAAAAATGGGCGGTAAAACCGGAACATCCCAAGTTCGCAGTATTTCCCGCGCAGAACGTATATCGGGGGTATTGACCAACGAACAATTAAAATGGAATATGCGTAATCATGGATTATTTGTTGGTTATGCACCAACAAATGCACCGCGGTATGCCGTATGCGTGATTACAGAACATTCTGGTGGCAGTGGCAGTGCCGCACGTACCGCCGCAAGCGTATTAAAAGAACTATTAACAAATAATCCGGTGTAAAATGGCAAATCAAACACGTGTTTCAAATGCAAATATGATGAACTTCTCGGAAAAATTGGAACGTTTTTCTTGGGTGATGTTTGCGCCTATTTGTTTGGTTTTGATTATATCCGAAGTTATTTTATATTCTGCCGGTGGTGGTTCATGGCAACCATTTGCTTTATCACAATTGTTTAAAATTATTATGGGGCTGGGCGTATTTTTTATCGCCGCATTTACGAATATAAAATTCTGGTTAAAATCTGCATATACTGTTTATGCTATCGCCGCAATTCTTATTATTTTGGTAACATTTGTTGGCCATACTGGGATGGGTGCACAACGATGGTTAAATCTTGGGTTTATACATATTCAGCCATCTGAATTATTTAAAATCGCACTGGTTATGGTGTTGGCACGGTATTTTGCATGGATGAATTCTGTTGAATTAAGCAAATTTAAAAACTATCTTGTTCCATCGGTTTTAATGCTGATTCCATTTGGCTTAATTGTGATGCAACCCGATTTAGGAACGGCTATATCTATTGCGCTTATTACAATAGGTATGTTTTATATTGTTGGTGCAAATAAAAAATGGTTTATTATTGGCGCAATTTTGGCACTGATGGCGGCCCCAGTCGTTTGGTATGGTGGTATGCACCAATATCAACGTGAAAGAATTATCACATTTTTGGACCCAGATCATGATGCCAAGGGTGCAGGTTATCAAATAAACCAGGCAAAAATCGCATTTGGCAGTGGTGGTCTGATAGGCAAGGGTTATATGAACGGTTCCCAATCCCAGCAATCTTTTTTGCCAGAAAAACAAACCGATTTTATATTCACTATGCTTGGTGAAGAATTTGGTTTTTTTGGAGCATTTTTCATATTGGCACTTTATACAATAATCGTTGCAATATTGTTTTGGATGGCGAAAACATGCCGAAATCGGTTCGGACAACTGGTTTGTTTTGGTTTTATGTTGAACTTTTTCATTTATTATTTTATAAATATATCTATGGTTCTTGGTCTGATACCGACGGTTGGTGTGCCATTACCACTGATGTCGTTCGGTGGCAGCAGTCTTCTGTCACTGATGTTCGGATTTGGACTTTGTGAAAATGCCCATATACATAAAGACCAGCAATTATCGGCAAAAGGAAGTTAAAAATGAAATTAATGATTGTAGAATCTCCATCAAAGGCGAAAACAATTGAAAAATATTTGGGACATGATTGGCATGTTATTGCATCTGTTGGTCATGTGCGTGATTTAGTCCCTGAAAATGGCAGTGTTGATACAGAACATAATTTTGATATGCGTTGGCAGATTATGCCTGGCAAAGAAAAACAAATAAAACTTATTACAGATAATGTTAAAAAAGCCGATGCAGTTTACCTGGCATCCGATCCGGACCGCGAAGGGGAAGCAATCGCATGGCATATACTGGATATATTAAATTCAAAAAAATTACTTGGAAAAATACCGGTATATCGTGTTGCGTTTCATGAAATTACGCGACGTGCCGTTATGGACGCAATTGAACATCCACGCGATATAGATTCAGATTTGGTTGACGCGTATTTGGTTCGTCGCGCACTGGATTATTTAATTGGTTTTGAAATTTCACCACTGTTGTGGCGGCGAAACCTTGGGCGGTCGGCCGGTCGTGTACAATCGGTCGCGGTTAAATTGGTTGTTGACCGTGAACGCGAAATTGAAAATTTTGTTGCCGATGAATATTGGTCTGTTGCGGCAAATTGTGATACCGCAAAAAAATCATTTAATGCAAATTTGACCCGTTTTGATGGTAAAAAAATAGAAAAAATGACATTAAAAAACAAAAGTGATGTTGATAATGTCTTATCAAAATTAAAAACTCCATTCAATGCAACGGTTTCAAATATTGAAAAAAAGAAAGTTTCACACAAACCGTATGCGCCTTTTACAACCAGTACATTACAACAAGAAGCGGCGCGTAAACTTTATTTCAGTTCTAAAAAAACCATGTCGGTTGCACAAAAACTGTATGAAAATGGGTTTATTACATATATGCGTACCGATGCAACTAATCTGTCGGTTGATGCAGTTGGTGAAATTCGCGAATTTATTAAAAAAAATTATAGTGATAAATTTTTGCCAAAATCACCAAATGTTTATGTAACAAAATCTAAAAATGCCCAGGAAGCACACGAAGCAATTCGTCCAACACATTTTGACGGTGCAAAGAATGAACTGTCCGGGGACGAGAAAAAACTTTATGATTTAATATGGAAACGGACAATCGCATGTCAAATGACAAATGCAGAATTTGATTCTGTTTCTGTTGATATTTTATCAGAAAATAAAATTGCAACATTTCATGCGGTTGGTACAACACGGACCTTTGATGGGTTTATGAAAA
>JAEEGH010022456.1_pt1 | contig 12931 bp, 8 predicted proteins | sample 9134181 | NCBI WGS metagenome assembly JAEEGH01 (sample SAMN16246544, study PRJNA631951) | gut metagenome | biome: gut microbiome; feature: rumen; material: DP-attached | host: Bos | place: Iran: Karaj | collected 2018-10 | reverse complement strand
CTGACTGTCTATTCCAAGCACCACTCTGTTGGAGCGCAACGCGGCGATGACCTCAGGAACACTGTAAGATTCGTTCATATTGGGCGCAGCCAACCTGACGGTTGCCTTCATCCTGTCTTCGGATACCTCAACCGTTATCTCCTTGGCACTTCTTATCTCTTCTTTTTCGTAACCCTGATCGGCCTGCGAGTCGTCACCGCTTCCGGTTCTTCCCGCATTGATATGAGATGCTTCTTTTTTAAGTTGTTCCCTTAACTTTGCTAACTCTTCCGATGATAGCTTATTGCTCTCTGCCATATTGACCCCCGACATGCATTAAGCAGTTTATAAGATATACCCTATATATTTCCGAGTTTTTCAAGCTGTGCGGATACTTCGCTAAGCATCTGTTTATACTTTTCCAGTTTGTCTCTTTCTTCTTGAACCTTCTCTGCAGGTGCCTTGGATGTGAATCTCTCGTTATTCAGCATTCCTTCGGCTCTCTTAATTTCGGAATGAAGTCTCTCCTCTTCCTTCTTAAGCCTCTCTTTTTCTTTTGTTATGTCAACCAGCTCTGCAAACGGTATATAGATGTTGGCACCCGGAATAACTACTGATACGGCATCCGAAGCTATACCCTGCATATCACTCTGGACAGTAACATCCGTAGCATAAGCCAGGCCCTTAAAGAATACCTCTCCTGCTTCAAAAGCATTGCGGATTTCGGCATTGTCAGAAACAACATATACGCCGGCTTTTCTTGAAGGTGCAACATTCATCTGTGTACGAACGTTACGTATTCCTCTGACCGCTTCCTTTATAAGCTCAATATCTCTTTCCTCAGCGGCATATACTTTGTTCTCATCATATATCGGCCAGTTCGAGATCATTATTGACTCTTCTTCAGACTGAAGTGTCATAAATATCTCTTCGGTAATAAACGGCATATAAGGATGCAAAAGCTTAAGCGCATCTATAAGCACCGTCTTAAGAGTCCACAATGCGGCGTTCTTGTCATCGGCATTCTCCGTACCGTACAGACGGGGCTTAACCATCTCAATGTACCAGTCACAGAACTCGTCCCATACAAAGTCATATACCTTCTGTACGGCTATACCGAGCTCAAATTTGTCCATATTCTCGGTAGCGTCCTTTATCACGGACTGAAGTCTGCTTATTATCCACCTGTCTTCCGGCTTAAGGGCATCCTTCGAAGGCTCTGCAGGTGAAGCATCACCCATATTCATCATGATGAAACGCGAAGCATTCCATACTTTGTTGGCAAAGTTACGGCTGGCTTCAACTCTGGACATATAGAATCTCATGTCATTACCCGGAGCATTACCGGTAATGAGTGTGAGTCTGAGCGCATCTGCACCGTACTTGTCTATAATCTCCAAAGGATCTATACCGTTACCCAAAGACTTACTCATCTTACGTCCCTGATCGTCGCGAACAAGTCCGTGGAAAAGTACCGTCTTAAAAGGCTTGTCTCCCATCTGCTCATAACCTGAGAATATCATTCTGATAACCCAGAAGAAGATAATATCGTATCCGGTTACAAGTACATCCGTCGGATAGAAATACTTAAGATCCTCAGTCTGCTCCGGCCATCCGAGTGTTGAGAAAGGCCAGAGTGCCGATGAAAACCATGTATCCAGCGTATCGGGATCCTGTTCTATATTGGTGCTGCCGCACTTGCTGCACTTGTCGGGTGCACCTGCGGCAACCATAACCTCACCGCAGTCCTTACAGTAATATGCGGGGATTCTGTGGCCCCACCATAACTGTCTTGAAATACACCAGTCTCTGATGTTATCAGTCCAGTTGTAATATATCTTATCCATTCTCGGAGGAATGAGCTTGATCTCTCCGTCCTTAACGGCCTTAACCGCAGGCTTAATAAGCTCATCCATCTTAACAAACCACTGTGCCTTTATAAGGGGCTCTATGGTTGTTCCGCATCTGTCATGAGTACCTACGTTATGCGAATAATCCTCTATCTTAACAAGCAGACCCAAAGCCTCAAGATCCGATACTATGGCTTTTCTTGCCTCGTAACGCTCCATTCCGGCATACTTGCCGCCGTTTTTATTGATCGTCGCGTCATCGTTCATTATATTGATCTCCGGAAGATCATGTCTCTTGCCGACCTCGAAATCGTTAGGGTCATGCGCGGGCGTAATCTTAACGACACCGGTTCCGAATTCCATATCAACATAGTCATCCGTAACTACGGGAATAGGCTTGTTGACCAAAGGAAGCCATACCTGTCTTCCGTGAAGCTTTGTATATCTTTCATCATTCGGGTTAACGGCTACGGCGGTATCGCCGAGCATGGTCTCGGGACGGGTTGTAGCAAATGTCAAAAACTCCGTCTTAGAAGGCTCTCCGTTCTCATCAACCAAAGGATATTTAATATGCCATAAATGTCCGGCCTGCTCCTCATACTCAACTTCCGCATCGGAAATAGAAGTATTACAAACGGGACACCAGTTGATTATTCTGCTGCCCTTATATATCCAGCCTTTCTCATGCATACGGCAGAAAACTTCCGTAACGGCTTTGTTACAGCCTTCATCCATTGTGAATCGCTCTCTGTCCCAGTCACATGAGCTTCCTAACTTCTTAAGCTGATTGACAATACGTCCGCCGTATTCAGCTTTCCACTCCCATGCTCTCTTAAGGAATCCTTCTCTGCCTAAATCCGCCTTGTCGATTCCTTCTTCCTTAAGTTTCTCTATTATCTTAACTTCCGTAGCTATTGAAGCATGATCCGTACCGGGCTGCCACAGAGCGTTATAACCCTGCATTCTCTTGTATCTTATAAGGATATCCTGCATCGTCTCATCAAGAGCATGTCCCATATGCAGCTGTCCCGTGATGTTCGGGGGCGGAATCACGATAGTAAAGGGAGTTTTGCTGTGGTCTACCTCAGCATGAAAATATCCCTTTTCCGTCCAGTTCTTGTAAATACTGTCCTCCATTCCCTTAGGGTCGTATGTCTTGGCTAATTCCTTACTCATTTTATTGCTTCCTATCCTTAAAATATTTTATGTAAATCAAACCTGTTTCATAATATAAAAAACAGCGCTCATTGTCAATAATCGCACGCATGCAAACGCGTCCGGATTCTATCCGATGAGTTTGCTCACCATGCTTGCCAGCTTGGGTCCGTTAACAGGCTTGGGCAAATATCCGTTGGGCCTTAAAGACAGTGCTTTGACAAGCTTTTCCCTGTCGGTGATACCCGTTAAGAATACAATCGGAACATTCCTTATCTCACCTTCCATCTTACGGATATTCTCATATACCATCGGTCCGTTCTCTTCAGGCATCTCATAATCAAGAAGAATCAGATCGACAGACTTGTTTGATAAAAACTTGTATGCCACCTTGCCGCTTATGGCCGATGCCATGTCATATTCATCTCCCAGATGTCCTTTAATCAACTTAAGTACCATCGGATCATCATCTATCACAAGTATCTTCTTACGACCCGGATCCGATGTCGGGATGTGCTCGGTTCCCGGAGTATCTGTAGCAGACTGTTCGGACGGGCTCTCCGAAACCGTGACAGGCTCGGGAGCAATTCCGACCTTTCTCATCTGCGCTTCAAACGCTGCAACAGCCGCCCTGTGTTTTTCATATGCCGCCATTATATCCTTCTTGACATCCCTTATCGAAAGCGGAATGCTGTACGAATAAGCCGCCATTCGTCCCGTAACGCTCTGGAACGCTTCGCATTCGTCCTTATAACCGGCTATCATGAAAGCCGTACCCTTTCGGATAAAGTTGTCCTTATAGCCCATCATCATCTGATAATCCTTGCGATCATCCTTCTGTATGCAGTAAATGAAGGCATCATATCTCGTAACATTGATATGATTCAAGATGTCCTCCGGCCTCATCGAGGTCGTCATGCACTCGAACTCATCGTCCATCTGTATGAATATATGGTCGATTAACGCCGTATTCCTTCCGGCTAACAGAATTCTGTGTGTATCCATTAAGCTTCTCCTTGTCCTTTCAGTATTTTGTCCATAAGTCTGATACATTCATCGGTATCGACATTGTCTATTGCTTTGTATAACTGCTTCACGATATCTTCAACGGCTTCGGGATATCTGTATTCTTTCATCCGGTTCTTCACCGCTTCCATTCCGTCCATATCAAGCTCATCGCAAGCAGCATAGAGTCTGTCCGAAAGCTCCTTTAAAACCGCGGCATCCGCCTGCTCTGCCGTATCGGGTGTTATCTCATCCGATTTGTCCGTAAAATATCCCGAAAGCTTACCAAGCAGGATATCGAATTTCTCCATAAGTCCCGCATGATTCTCATTTATGGTGTCCAGATCATCCTCATGTCCGGCCTTCTCAAGGCGCTCGGCCATATCCCCGAGTTCCATCGCCCCAATCTGCCTTGACGAAGACTTAAGAGCATGTACTTTAATCGTGTAATCCTGCCAGTCTTCGGTCTGATATGCCGCATCCAAAGCTTTGGCCTTATCGGCTCCCGATCTGTAATAATCCTCTACAATTCTGTTATATAAGGCTACATTCCCGAGAACTTCTATGGCCGTTTCATAATCCAGACATGCATATTCAACAATATTCTTATCATTTAAAAGAACTGAGCGGGAACCTGCGCTATCAGTCGTCCCGGTCAATGATGCCGCTGACGAACTCTCTATAATCTTATCCGCAGGAATCCAGCGTCTGACTGTCGACATAAGGGTCTTAACTTCTATTGGTTTGCCTACAAAGTCGTTCATTCCCTCGCTTATAAACATATCCTTTACACCTTCCATGACATTCGCGGTAAGTGCTATTATCGGCACATTCGCTGCTGCCGGAATGGTCTCTCTTATGATATGTGTTGCTTCAATTCCGTCCATCTCGGGCATCATATGATCCATGAATACAATATCATATTCATTCTCTTTTATAAGTTCAATGGCTTCCTTGCCGCTCAAAGCATGGGTACACTGAATATGAGTGGATTCTAACAGACCTTCTGTAATAGTTATGTTAACCAGATTGTCATCTACGATAAGTGCAGTGGCATCAGGAGCAGTGAAATCAACCCGGTAGAAGTCCGCTTCATTGATTGTCTCATCATATTCTTCCCTGTCATTTAAAATCGAAAGCATCGCAAGCGTGGTCTGCGGCCTTCTCATGACGCGGAGATTGTCACGGTCCGGCTTAAAGTCGGAATCAAATCCAACCAGTATAACACCCGTAACTCCTTTATTAGCATCAAGGAATGTACGGAGCTTATCGTCATACGATTCCGCTTCAAAGAACACATAGTCCTTCTTGCCCGACGGCTTATAATCATCAACCGACTCAAGCACTCCGCTTGACACTGACAACTTGTTCATCTCCGCTTTAAACTTTTCTACCATTCCTTCTTTATCGTTGATAACAAAGGCATATTTGTCCTGCGCATCTTTTATAACAATATCCAAAGAAGGATCCAAAATCCTCTGCGGAATGCTGAAATAGAAATCCGATCCCTTGCCGTATTCACTCTTAACACCAATGGAGCCGCCCATTGCCTCGCATAGGCTCTTGGATATGGCAAGTCCGAGACCGGTTCCTTCAACCGATCTGTTACGCTTGGAATCTATCTGCTCAAAATTTCTGAATAACTTCTCTATATCCTCTTCCTTTATCCCCACTCCGGTATCGGTAACATGATAAGTAAGTTCAAGCGCCGTATCCGAGAACCTCTCACACGCAAGCTTTATGCATACGATACCTTCCTGAGTAAACTTAATCGCGTTATTGGAAAGGTTAATAAGAATCTGCCTGATTCTCATCGCATCGCCTTCCAAAAGATGCGGAACGGATGCATCCACATCCACAAACAGTTCAAGATTCTTCTCGCCGATCCTCGTCATTAAAACATTGGCTATATCATTGATCTCCGAAAGAGGCTCATAAGGTCCCTGTACTATCTCCATCTTACCGGCTTCAATCTTCGAAAAATCAAGTATGTCATTAATGATATTAAGCAGGTTGCGTCCCGAGCTCTTAATCTGTGTCAGATAATCCGCCACTTTGGGAGGCAGATCTTCTCTTAATGACAGTTCGGCCATTCCTATAACGGCATTCATGGGAGTACGTATCTCATGAGACATGTTGGCCAGGAAATCCGACTTCATCCTTGCGGCTCTCTCAAGCTCTCTGTTGGCCTCTTCCATCGCAATGAATCTTAACACCGAATCGGTCGAATCATGCAGGATATAAATCGTTCCAAGCGAAAAGCCGCTCCTGTTTAACTCGTTTTTTCTGGTTCTGAAATATACTCCTTCGCCGTCGCTCTTCTCATATCTTCTGACAACGGAATCCGCAATGGTAATCGTATCGGCTAACCACTTATCAAGCTTGTCTTTATCCTTAAAGTCCTCCTTAAGTTCCTCGGTGAAGGTATTCTTAAGGACATCGTTCATATAGATGGGATCATCGTATTCGTCATACAGGATAAACCCGTCACTCATGTCATTGGCAAAGTTTAAAAGCGACCAGCTTCTTAACTTGTATACGGAATAGTAGTTGACATAATAGTGCCATATGAAACAGCATACATTGATCGATATTCCCATGGTCCAGGTCGGCCAGCTTTTAATAAAGGACATGAATTCCGGGAACAGATATACCAGTTCCGTCAGAAACAGATAGTAATATTTGCCTCTGAAAAGCTTGTCTGTATTCTTGGAATAAACAAGCAGGGCAATAAGCATTATTAAGGCTTCGCCCGCAAGCGCCGCATAATATCCTTCCAATCCCATAACGGGCGGAGTACCCCTGTGTGCTTCCGCTATCCACCATGTACGACCGAGATATATATGCCTTGCCAGGCTGAAAACCTTATTGCCTGCAAAAGAACTTAATATGACCGAAGACTGATAAAGCGACAATACACCTATAGGTATCAGATATCGCTTAAAGCTTCTGTACCTGCCCATGGCCGCTATTGCCCATGTGGCATTGAAATACAACCAGGACTGAGCAAAAAGGAATATAGTAAGGCCCAGCCTGACATTCTCAAAACTTTTGCTGCTAAGCAAACCGAAACAGATTATATTGGCAACCGCGCCGACACTTTCCATCAGAATAAGTCCGGGATTGCGTCTTCTCATACTTACGGATTCAACCAGACACAGAATCGATGCGATGACCAGAATAACTATAATGTACCTAAAACCCATGTAACCTACCTAATCTTATCCAACAGCTTTGCATCGTAAGTGTCTGCAAATACATCTACGGCAGTTGACGTTGCCGCCTTAAACTCTTCAAGATCGGGATATGTGACGGTCATGCCCTCTTCCTCAAGTTTTTCAATGTATTCCTCGGTCTGCGTCCTGACAAGTTCTCTGTCTTTAACCTGTGCCTTGGCCGCAGCATCCAGAATTATCTTCTTATCCTCCTCGGATAACTTCTTCCATATATCTTCACGGATAACAAAAAGCATTACGTCATAACTGTGATTGGTAATCGCCAGATTGGACTGAACCTCATAAAGGCCGTTATTGTATATAACCGGAATAGGATTCTCCTGTGCATCAAACTCACCGTTCCTAAGAGCATCCTTAAGCTTGGTAAAATCAAGTACTCTGGGTTCGGCGCCCAAAAGCTGCATGGTCTGCATTACAATCTGATTCTCCGGTGTACGTATAATAAGCCCCTGCATATCATCAACCGAATTGACGGGTCCCACATCTTTTGACGTAGTCACACATCTGAATCCGTTATCGTAATGTCCCAAAACCCGTATATTGCATGAAGCAAGGTTCTTCTCAGCCTCTTTCTCTATATCACCGTCAACAAATGCCCATGCCTCATCAAAGCCGTCGAACAAAAAAGGGAATGCCGAGATTCCGACATTGGCATCATAATTGGCAAAATTACCCGCACTGGATGCCGTAATATCAACATCTCCGTTGACAATACCGCTTATCAGGTCAGAATCCGCTCCGAGTTCTCCGTCGGGATATATCTCTATAACAATCCTTCCGTCGGTTGCCGTCTCAACTTCTTCTTTAAAAAGCTCTGTAGCAACAACTCTGGGATCCGATGCCCCCGTTGAAAAACCCGCTTTTAAAACCAGTGTGTCTCCGTCTCCCGAATCGGTCGAAGTTCCGCAGCCCGCCATAGCAAGACATGCAGTTAAGACAAATGCAATTGCTGTACAATTCCTTATCTTCACTTAAGACAACCTCCGCGTTAAATCGCAATACATACTTATTTATATATATTATACGTTTTATTATCTCTCAAAAGTGCCGTTTTGTCCATAGTTTCGTGCATTGCTCGGGTTTTGAGAGCAGTCCTGAAAGCTAATTTGAAATTATATATAAATTTTTTTAATAGAGTGTTGACATACAATATTATATGGTGTATAACATTACTTGTAAGCAATATTATATCGCGTATAATATTGTAGGAGTTACAAAGGAGGTGATTTAACCTTGGTATTCAATACAGGTTCAGCCTTGTTGGACGCTATCGTACTCGCGGTAGTCGCCAGAGAATGCAAGGGCACCTACGGATATAAGATCACTCAGGATGTACGTTCCGTTATAGAGCTTTCGGAATCGACTTTATACCCGGTACTCAGACGACTGCAAAAAGATGAGTGTCTGGAGACATATGACGAGCAGTTCAACGGCCGTAACAGGCGTTATTACAAGATAACGGAGAGGGGAAGCGCACAGCTGGCTTTATACAGAAGCGAATGGCTTGCATATTCATCCAGGGTTACATCTATATTCATGGGGAAGACAGAGGAAGGAAATGAGGAGGATTCATAATGAGCAGAGCAGAATATTTAAGCGAGCTTGAAAAACTTCTTTCGGATATATCTTCAGACGAGAAGCAGGACGCTTTGGGATATTACTATGATTATCTTGACGTCGATGATGTTGAGGATCTGGAAGAACGGATGAGATCGCTCGGAACACCCGAGGAACTCGCAGCCAAAATCAAGCTTGCATCATCTGACACAAGTGTCATTGATGGAGAATTCACAGAGACAGGCTATTCTGACAGTATTGATGACACTCGTGACGTACCTGATAAATATACGCAAGTTGCCGAAAATGACAATGCTGTCGGAGACAACGGGGAACCCAAATACACAATATTCGGTGTAAAAATCACAAAAAGCGTACTTATTCTGTTGATAGTACTGTTTTTACTGATTGTTCCGGCAATATTCTCCATATTCAAGGGAATAGGAAAAGGCATAATAAAGATAGGCAGATTTGCAACGGGTTCGGTAATAAATGTAACGGATATATTTGATGATATCGATGATGCGACGGAGGATATATTGAAAGATAATTCCGATCCATCATCGATAGCGGGAGAAACGGTGGTCATAGGGGAAGCGAGCACCATAGAGGATATCGAACTTGACATAGGAGCTGTTGACTTGCAGATAAAAGCAGGCACCGACGGGAAGGTGTCTGCCGAAACAAGTGAAAACGTCGTTGTCAAGTTCGATAAAAGCGGCGACAATAAGGTTAAGATACAGTTCGAGCCAAAGAACAAAAGCGGATTAAGCAAGGACAAAAAAGCCGTATTGTATATGCCTGATAACATGACTCTTGACAGTCTTGACATAGAAGCCGGAGCCTCAGCCTTAAAATGCAAGGTTGATATAACGTGTAAGGATTTGGACATCGAGCTCGGTGCCGGAGACATCAGCTTTAGCAAGCTAACGGCCGAAGATGCAGATATATCCATAGGTGCCGGAAAGGTCTCTTTTGAAAAGCTGTATTCGAAAAATGCCAATGTTGAGGTCGGAATGGGTGACTTTACCTCAGCCGGTGACATAAGCGATTCTCTTGATCTGGTATGTACTATGGGTAATGCAACTCTTAAGCTCGAAAGTGCGGAAACCGACCACGATTACGACATTAAGGTCGGAATGGGCAACTTAAACGTCGGATCCACCAAGATCTCGGGCATGGCTTCAGAAAGAGAGATTGACAACGAGTCTTCGTCAAAGTACAACATAGAAGTCGGAATGGGCAATGTAAACATGTCTTTTAAGAATTAATATAAGAAAAGGAGAATTATTATGAATAACGGAAAAAGACTTACAAAATCAGCAACAGAAAGAATGCTCTGCGGAGTATGCGGCGGTATAGCCGAGTATATCGGAACGGATCCCACGGTTATACGTGTATTGTGGGTAATATTCTCCCTCATGGGAGGTTCAGGTCTTTTGGCTTATATCATAGCCGCAATAATCATTCCCGAAGAGTAACATGTACAATTAAATATATTTATTCCAGAAGCGCATCAGTTCATCTGATGCGCTTTCTTTTGTTATCTTAACCACATCTTTCCACTCTCTCGGATACAGTTCTTTATATGACGAATAGGCAAATCTGTAGTCCAATAAAGCCACAATACCTACATCTTCATGTGTACGGATTACACGTCCGGCTGCCTGCAAAACCTTGTTAAATCCGGGAAAAATATAGGCATACTTCATTCCGAATCCGTCTCCGTCCGTTCTGTCAAAATAATCCTTTATAAGTTCGTTTTCATCGCAGACCATCGGAATTCCGGTGCCGACCACCAAAGAACCTATAAGGTTTTCTCCCTGAAGATCGATTCCCTCCGAAAAAATCCCCCCGAGTACGCAGAATCCGACAAGGCTTTCTTCCTTATGCTCATCCTCATTCATGAATCTGTTAAGGAAATCTTCTCTCTCCTCTTCGGACATTCGATCTCCCTGGATTAATATCCCTTCAGACGAATATACGGCTTCGTATGCCTTAAAAACGCTGTCCATAAAGGAATATGAGGGAAAGAAAACCATATAATTACCCTTTCGGGCACTTGTTATTTTATTTATCAGCCCGGCAATTCTTTCAAATTGTGCAGGACCTCGTTCGGTATACTTGGTTGTTACGCCTTCGGCTAAGAGTATTGCTCTTTTTGCGGGGTCAAAAGATGAATTTGCATAAACTTCATAGTCCTCATCCTCTCCTCCCAACAGGCTCTTAAAGTACCTTATCGGTAACAGAGTAGCCGAAAAAAGTATCGAAGACACTCCGCGCTTCATACATGCCTTTAAATTATCCGACGGATCGACACAATAGAGTCTTAAATAAAACGCACCCTCTCCGCCGAAATATCCGTACATTACATATTTTTCATCCATCAGTTCGTATATGTAAAGGAAATGCGCCAGGATAAAAGTAAAATCAAGCACCTCGTCGCGTACGGGGGATGGGTCGTGATTTTCAAGGTAATCAAGCAGCCTGTCATAAAGTCTTTCGGCCGAACGTACAAGGGAGGATATGTCGTCATATACGTGATATGCTGCTTTTCCCGTTTCCGCACAGGCTCTTTTAAGCGACAGCAGTTCTTTATTCAAGCTTTCCAGCCTCTTAACAAGGATGGAATCATATATCTTCACCGTCTTTTTAAGTGCCAAAACATCCTCTTTGCACAGCAGAGCACTGTACATTGCGCGGCCTCTGTCCACAAGATTATGCGCCTCGTCTATAAGAAAAATGTTATCGGCCTTCTTGCCTTCGGCAAAAAACCTTTTAAGATAAACATGAGGATCGAAAAGATAGTTGTAATCGCAGATGACCATATCCGTAAAAAGACTGATATCAAGTGCAAATTCAAAGGGACATACCTCATACTTTTTTGCATATTCTTCTATGGTCTCTCTGTTGTAATTCTCTTCTTTTGACAGAATAGCAAAAAGAGCTTCGTTAATCCTGTCAAAATGCCCTTTGGCATAAGGACAGGCTTCGGGATTGCACATCCTCTCCTCTAAAAAACAGATCTTATCTTTTGCAGTAAGCACTATGCTCTTAAACGAAAGACCGTTTTTTCTTAGCAGGCCTACGGTATCATCCGCCACGGTACGGGTTATGGTCTTGGCCGTAAGATAAAAAAGACGGTCCGCCTTGCCTTCTCCCATCGCTTTGACAGACGGGAAAACAGTCGCTATTGTTTTTCCCACTCCGGTAGGTGCCTCCAAAAACAGCTTACGCCCGTGGACTATCGTATGATAAACATGTGTAACAAGCTCTTTCTGACCCTCTCTGTAATCATAGGGAAATTCAAGGCTCTTTATCGATGCGTTGCGCTTATCCTTCCATTCAAGATCAAGGCGCACCCATTTCTCATACTCCTTTAAAAGGTCGTCAAACCATTCTTTAAGCTCGGAAAAGTCATAGGAAGAGACAAAATAACGTATATTCTCGGTATCCATATTGACATATGTCATTCTTACGTCGATATTCTCAAGTTTATTCTGCAATGCGTATATATATGCGTAGCATTTTGCCTGTGCCAGATGAACTCCGACGGGACCGTCCATTTTATCAAGATGCCTGTAAGTACCCTTAATCTCATCTATCGTCACCGGGAACGAATCAATTATACCGTCCGCCCTGCCGTCTATGATTATAGCTATATCATCGTCGGTAAAATGAGTATATGAAAGAGGAACCTCGGCATGATACTCACTGCCCTGTTCCTTCTGAATCTTGCGGTGAAGCCTGCCGCCCTCCTGCATGGCATTCACCTGATCGTGTGCTGTTCTGTTGTCTATGTCTCCTTCCCTGAGTATAAACTCAACGAGGGACCTGACCGATATCTGAACCTGCTTCATAGCGACAATTATAACACAAAAAAGGACCGAACCCGTACATCCGGATTGATATGTACCCTCTTTACTGGACAACCAGTAAGGAGGGTATTTTTATGCGTTATAGTTATGAATTTAAAAGAAAATGTGTTGATATGTATTATCGTGGAGAATATCCAGAAACTCCCGAAGGAATAGGACTAGAACGATTTCACAAAAAGATACGTGAATGGGTAAAGATTAAAGAAGCCTGTGGTCCTGACGCATTAAAGCATAATAGTCAAAATAAAGATTGGACTCCGGAGGAGCGCTA
>JAEEGH010022455.1_pt1 | contig 12931 bp, 7 predicted proteins | sample 9134181 | NCBI WGS metagenome assembly JAEEGH01 (sample SAMN16246544, study PRJNA631951) | gut metagenome | biome: gut microbiome; feature: rumen; material: DP-attached | host: Bos | place: Iran: Karaj | collected 2018-10 | reverse complement strand
GCTGCGGATTCGGGAGATGGAAACGCGTTGGGGTTCCAGCTTAGTGAAGAAAGCGATTATCACGTTGAACAAACGGCTGTTGGAAGCGCCACGGAATTGCATTGAATATGTGGTTATGCATGAATTCTGCCATTTCATCCATCCCAACCATTCCAAAAGTTTTTATGGTTTTCTGACCATGCTGATGCCGGACTGGCGGGAACGGAAGGCCATTTTGGAAAAACAGGCCATCTATTGGCTGTGACATGGATGCATGACGAAAAACAGCCGCAGGCGGGACGCCGGGCGGCACGTCCGAAGCCGCAGGCGGGACGCCGTTGTTACCTTCGCTTGCAGGCGAGTGCCGTCCTTCAGACGGTGATGTGGGGCGCGTTCATATCCCCGCACTGAAGTGCGGGGTTACCGCAAATATCGCCTTACAGGCGAGTTATGCCCTATGGGCAGTGGCGCCCTCCGGGCGCCATAGGAGGGGGGGCGTCATACCGCACTCTACGTGCCGCTACGGGCGCTTGGGTGCGGTTACTAATGTGTCGCACTCCGTGCGTTGTCGCTACGCGACGGTATGATTCTCTTCAGTTATTTCCCTAAAGCAGATCAGCAAGTGAAAAGAAATCTTCTCGTCAATAAAGGCAAATTGTTCTCTCATAATCAGTCATATACCACTGCTTTTAGGCAATGGTATATGCTTTATATATTTTTTTCGCTTCCTGTTTGCTTTATTTAGGTTGTTTAATTCGCATATCAAATATCAAAAAAAGTTAACCAGAAATTTCCTCTGAAAGCATGTTTATGTCGCCAATTATATGATTGCCTTCATAGGTAAATACAGCTTCCCAGTTACTTCGGTTTACATTCGAAGAGTCTTCAGTGTAGTTTTCTTTTTCAGCATCGACTAGCCAAACAAGTTTCAAGCCAGTTTGAGAAATAAAGCTATCCAAGATATCTTTGCGTACAACAACGCTGTTAATCTTTTGCGTCAAATCTGTGTCAAATGCTGCAAGTTTACCATCTTTATCAAAGAAAAAACCATCTGCTTCCAGTTGCCTTAATTCCATCACTTCTATAAGTTCTTTACATGGAAAACTTCTTGAAATAGGTTCTTCATTTGTAGCATCATATTGCGCTTCCCAAAGAAGATCTGTAGTAGCATGAAGTATCTTCCCTATTTCCTTTTCGACTTCTCGTTGTATAGTTTTTTCTTTATACTGAATATTTATCATATCAAATTCGATAGTTTCTTCTTGTTCTTTATTTTCTTCAGAAAGTATGGTATCCTCTTGATTTTTCCCGTTAGTATCTGTTATCATGCCATTTTTACGCAAAAGTGAATTAATGCCAGTGAAGTAGGGAACTGGTATTGTTTCAGTAATGGTTTCCACCTCACCTGTGTTGACATGTGCATCTACCCTTGCATACTCTTCAAAATCTTTACAACTTGGAGACCACGGATATTCTCGATTGAAGATAGTATATGTCTCATGATGAGATGCTGTATCATTCGAGATAACCGACATTCTTTTCCCTGCGCACTTCTTAAACTCGTCATTTTGTTCCGGAGTCATAAAATATGCGTATAGCCAACACCAAACATATAGCTTCTCGACATTCACAGTATTTCGTCCAGTATCGCAGAACTTCGTCAGGCATGTCCATTGTTGTCCTATATTATCAGTGAGGATTAAAGTGTCCTTTATGCTTTCAAGAAAAATGCCCTTCTGCTCTAACCAGTGTTTTTGTAATTCTGGTGTAGAAATGTCTGAGGCTTTATTTTCTTCGATTCCTTTTGTTCTATGCTCATTAAGTGCTTTGAAAACAGGTGCTTCAGTACACACCATAAAATTTTTATTTAGTGTTGGATCAAAGTCTCTCACATATGGTTCCCATGCGCCATCAAATGCCAATTCTTTCTTCTCGGAATAACTCCAACGTTCAATCATCATACAGTTATCAGAAATTCGGGCTAGCATCTCATGCAAGGTTATCCATTGATATTTTTTCCCAATTCTTTCTGTTTTTGCTGTTAGATGTCGATCGTATTCACGAACTTGACAATCATGGTCTTCAAAGTAATCGTCTCGGAGTCCAAGATCATTGATAATGTGGTAAACCGCATAATTGAACATCTTTTTCAAATTAACATCGAAATGGGAGAGTGCACTTTGGAATACATACCGACCAAAATCGCCATAACCTCCCATTGCCTCAATTTGCATGGACATAAGTACCCGCGATATTGACCCATTATAATTATATTTTATATCTTTGTAATACTGATCTTCAATCTTTGGGATTGGATCAGAAGTATATGGTGGAACAATTTTTTCGTGGTTAATAATACCTTTATAGCCCGGATTTTCTGACAAAAATTTTTCTATAATTAATCTTGCATAATCCCGAAGTAAGATGTCTGGATAAACCTTCTCTTGGTTAAATATTGTTTTATAGACGTATTCTGCTAGCTCCTTTAAATCTCCAGAGTTCCTCTTGCAGCATGCCCCAAAAACAATACCATATAGTCTTTGAGCTACATATGGATCATTGACATCCTTGAATTTTTCAAGCATAATCTGACAGAGCACGAAATGCTCTTTTAGAATCTCTATCATGGCTTTGGATGTATAATCTCTAAGCCAACGGTTTGACGATGTGAGAATCCAACCAAAAAGTGTGAGTAACAATTCTATCTGCTTCTCATTTGTTAATTCTAATTTTTCACCTCTGTCATACATTTGAATTAGCTGTACGACTCTATCCGATTTATGCCAAGTAATCTTATTGATATAAATCGTCCAAAGGTAGTCTCTACGATTCAGTTCATACCGTGATAAAAACTCGTGTAGAAAATCAGCATTGAAAGGATGGAAAATCTTGACACTGTTTCCAATCAGCATAGACCATAGGTCATTTAGCCTACATGGATACTTAAGAAGTAGTTCAATAAAAGCTTCTCCAGAAAGATTTTCCGGTTTTCTCCACTGGAATGAACTCACATATCTAGAAAACACTTTCTCCTTGTCCTCGTTTTTCGTTAGAACATCAATAATATCAATACATTCTTCGTTGTATTTTTCTGCATATAAAATGCATGCATTGACAAATAGATCAATATTCCAAGAAAATTCTAAGGTGTTATTGTTTATTCCAAGAACCTTCTCAGATAAATATTTTCTTGCTTCTTCTTTTGTATTGAACATGCCAATAATGGCTTTTGCGCAGTAGTAGTCGTTCATTTGGTCATAAGCGAAATACAATTTCTTCTCATTTTCAAATGGGGAATCATGCAAATTTTCAAATGGGGAATCATGCAAATTTTCAAATGGGGAATCATGCAGAATATTTTCTTTGATAAGATATTGGATATATGGTGCTGGAGTCAAACCAGACTCTCTCCAATAATCCAATTTCATAAGTTCAGATTTTGAAATCGATCGTTCATCATGTGTCACGAGATACTTTGCTATTTGATCAATCAATGACCTAAACAGGTTGCTTGGGGCATCATAGCCAAGACTGCTAAGTTCTTTTTCATGAGCGGCATAAACATTTGCACTTGCCTTTTCTATCAAACGCTCATAAAGGACAGGCAAACTAACTTCTTCTCCGTTATAGGTTTTGCAATACAACGTCAAGAAAAGAGGATTGGACATTTCATATCCGAAATACTCAAGAGGAGTAAATGGGATATTGTAATGATTGAGGAATTTTCTTATAGCTTCTATGCTATTTTTCTGGAATCCATAATGAAACATTCTAACAATATTTTCCTTTCCGTTACTGAATGAGTCTGGTAATACTATCTGCTCATATTCAGGCCTATAAGAAACCACCATCCTAACCATTGGAGCTCTTTTAAGCTTATTAATAATCGATGGAAGACCAGTCTTCCACAATCTGTGATTCCATGTCTCGTTTATAGCATCTATAAAGATCGGAACTATACAATTATTCTTCTCGCCGATAGTTTCCAAAATATCAATCAGTTCTTCCCAACTGAAGTCAAAACTAAGATTTTTAGTAATCTGGTCAAGGATGGGGGCATCTGTAAAATAAACTCCTGCAATCAATAACAATACAGCTCGTTTTTCATCAAGAAGCGATTTTGTCTTAGCAGCTAACAACTGGGATTTTCCTGTGCCTGCCCGTCCGCTCAAAGTCATTATTTGTCCATAAAGGAGTGATTTTTCTCTATCAGTTATAGTGATTACTTCTGGCAGAGCAATATTTGATTTGAGTGATGTAATGTGCCGACCAATATCTCGTGCTTTTTCAAGAACCTTACGTCTTTCTTCACTGTTCTCATCATTCTTTTCGGCACTGCAATAAGCTTCTTTCTGTTGGCTTTCGAGATGCTTTACTTCTTGGGTAAGCTTATCAAGATCAGATTGAATTTGCTGTTTTATTATATCTTTCCAATCTAAAGCATTATATAACGATTTGATATCTACATCAGGCAGTCCCACAACAGCATCCCGGAGCCCTGATAAATAGGTATTATTCTTAGCATGTCCCCAGTAGAGCTTGTCGATATCTTCTAAGAGTTTCTTCTTCTTTGCATTAAGATAATCAGCTGCTCTTTGATCATGGACAAACAAGGATAACGCATCCATGCATTCTGTTTCAATATTAAACTCTTTATTAAACCGTTCTCCAAGCTCTTCAAACATATGGTTTGCATGTGTGATAAACCATTCAGGCTGGAGTGTGTGATTTCCAAAATAGTACAATCCAAGATATGAATATTTTTTTCGTACAAGGTCCAAGATTGCGTTATCTGTTATCAGCTGCAATGTAATATTTTTGCTTTTCAGCAAATCAAGAGTATCGACATAGCCCTTTGCTGTAGTTGCAATTGGTTTATTACAGAAAAGATAAACCAAGTCAACAAGTCCATCTTTACCTGTATAATACTCAACTATCTTCTCAGCAGATTGCTTTATCTGGCTGTAATCAATATCATTATCAAAGAACTTCGCTTGGAAGCCAATCCATCTTTGGTTAGTTTCGTCATAGATTGGCTCAGTCTCTAAACCATAATTATTAGGATTGGCATGAAGATACCGAAACTGTTTATTTCCGGAAAGGTTCTCGTTGGCAAATAACTGGCGGCATAAGTCTTCAAACTTAAAGCGAACACCACGTGAATCATGTCCGTATGTTCTGAAGTTATCCCAGTTGATTTGCATTTTGCTCCCCCTTTCTGAGCGATATATTCCAGATTATTTTACTACTGTCCACTTAAAATTGTGAAACCGATGCAATGACTCAAGGAGAAATTAAATTATGGTATCGACAAACACCGTAATTTATGCACAAAACCTTGAGTCATGCATTACAATACCATCTTTTCACAGCTTTTCCACTTCATGCCGAGACATCGTTTTGAAAAAAGGGTCAATAAGATGAACGGCGATCGATACTGCAAGGGCTTCACCGGCTGGACCCAGTTCCTCATGTGCCTTTACGGACAGATCATGGGGAAGGTTTCGCTCCGGGAAATCGAGCAGGGCTGCTCGTGAACGCCAGGCACCTGTACCATCTCGGGATGAGGCAGGTGCCCATGTCCATGCTGTCCGACGCGATGAATCGGTGGCTGCCGGAAATGTTTTCGCCCGTAATTTCTTTATTTCAGATTTTATTCGCCTCTTGGCCTCAATAGAAGGGAATTTTTCCATAGCTATAGACGGAAGATGAGGGGATATGAAATGCGGCAAGCTGGTACAGGCCAAGAAGTATTTGACGAGTGTATTTGCGTCAAATCCTGAATATGCAAATGTAAGACAATTACTTGCACAAATAAAGTAAATTGTTAAATGTTTCTATTGAATCGTATCATTCAACATCAAGCAACTTGTGAATCTCCACAATCCATTCTGTCGTTTCTGATTCAAAATGCTGAAGAAACTTGATGAAATTCGAACTGCCGGGCATATCGTCGGGCAGATTGATGTTCGCGACACGTTCTTTCATCACAAAATACGATTGGCGGTTGATCTTGGAGCAAATTGCCATGATGTGTTCTGCCTGATTCGCCTTGTAGCCTTTGACGCCAGTCAGTTGCTCTATCAGCTTAGCATTGGTCTTCTTGCCCTGTGTCTTAAGAGAGACGACAGCGAAATGCAGAAGGATAATCTGCATGGAACACGGATTCGCATAGATAACCACTTGATTGGCGGCATTTTCTGCATCATGCATTGCGTTGATTTTTTCCTTCACTCCAAGATATTGCGTATACGGGTGGTGGTCAGTGTCGCAGAAAACCATCACCAATTCGTATGCATCCTTGTTTATTTCAAACTGATAGCGTGCGGGAATATTGCCTTCGCCTTTTGCGTTGATGATGGTGAAGTCATAGATGCGATTCCAGACATTCTTGTCAAGAAGATGTTTGACGTAAATCTCCTCCTCATATCCTTCGCAGATAATGCAAAGGTTGTGTTTGGAGGAAAACAATGGTGGTTTGGCCATGATTTATCCCTCCTTGCCTTTTGTTGAGTTTTCTGAAAGAGCACATGCCTCGTAAAGGGAATTGAAAAGATCAGGCTTGGGAAGTGCACCAAGCAATCCTTTCTTGTACTTTTCAATCAAATCCGTGGTTTCACGAATGCCGTCCTCCGCGGCGCTGAATTCGCCAAGAGAGTAGAGATAGGCATGTTCGGTATCCTTGTGCGAAAACCATATCTGCTCTTTCCGGAAAAGCGTACGGCAGTCCAGAAGCGAGACGTCATGGACGGTGGCGATCAGTTGCGCCCTCTGATTCATCTCGTTGTTGAACATCGCGATGATTTCGCGGGTCAGCTTGAAATGCAGGCTGTTGTCCAGTTCGTCCACAACAAGAATCCGCCCCTGTTCCAAAGCATTCAAAACATAGCTTGCCAGAGCCGCAATCTTCTTGGTTCCTGTGGAATCAAAAAGGATGCTCGGCACTTGGACACCCTTGTAAACGGAAGCCAGATGCAGTTTGTCCATGAATGCGGCGCCGAAACGAATTGAGGCTTCCTGCACGCCGTTTTTGTCAAGTTGCTTCTGCAACATATCAAAATTAAATGCTGTGCCAAACTCTTCTTCCGAAAGATATTTGTAGTCATTAAGGAATAAATCAGCGTTTTTGACGAAATCGGCAATCTTCTTCCGCTGTTCAGAAGAGGTTTTCATCATCTCGACTGTTTTATTAAGAGGAATGTTATTCATGTCAATGACATCGATGCTTGAAGCGAAAGCGATGAGGAGGCTCTTCATGCGATCCAACATCGAAAAGCGCGATGTGTCAAGAACATGCATGAGCAAATTGCCTTTGGAGGCCAGTTCCATCATGTCCGCAAGTTTCCCGTCTTCGCTTTCATTCTTGTTTTCAAGGCAATTACGGAGCAGCCAGACCTTCTCCTTGCGGTTGCCATACTTGTCCCGCAGGACTTCCGCAAAACGTTCATAAACGTATTCGGAACTGCCAGTGTTGTATTTGATTGCATACAAGTATTCAAGGCCATTCGCCGAGAATGTGACGGCAAGGCTGCATGTTGAATCGGAGGTAAAAAGATTCTTCTCAAGTTTAGATTGCGTATTGAGAATGATTCCTTTCAGTGTCGCCAATATTTTGACGAGATTGGTCTTGCCTGAGTTGTTCGGGCCGATGACGATGGCGGATTTGACGACATGGATTTTCCCGGCGGGCACAATATTCTGGGCAAAGCGTTTGCTCTGCAAATTGGCCTGAAGTGAAAATTCCGTCTCTGTGTCGTAGATGAGGCAGTTGTTTATAGAAAGTGAAATCAGCATTGTGGCTCCTTGTTATGGAGTCACTATTATAGCATGTATTATTTTGTGTGCAAATTATTGGCATGAAAAATATCTGATGGGGGATGCCTGGCGGCACATCCGAAGCCGCAGGCGGGACGCCGTCGTTACCTTCGCTTGCAGGAGAGTGCCGTCCTTCAGACGGTGATTGATGAGTGTTCATCCCCCCGCACTGAAGTGCGGGGTTACCGCAAATATCGCCTTTCAGGCGAGTTATGCCTTTCAGGCGAGTGCCGTTCTCCTTACACAGGATACCTGGGTGGTTCCGTAAAAAGACTATTGTTTGTTAAAAGGTTTTGCAACAGCCCCTTTTTCACGCTATTCATCTTTATGATAATACAGTTGGATTAGAGCGAATTTATAAACTGTTTTATAATCCAAAAGCCCATGTTCTCCATGTGGGCGTTCATGAGTTGGATTAGTGCGAATTTATAGACTGTGTTATAATCCACAAAAATAGTATTTAGTCTTATTCCAAATTCAGACAATTAACTGGAATCAATCCCATTTGGGCGGCGCGGCGATATTCCGTGGAGGTCTTGGAAAGGCCGCACCTGCCAGTAAAAATCCATGTAAATTTCGGATTCCCAGAAGGATAATTGTTTAGAATTGATGCTTTTTCTTTCAGCCATCCTAGAAGCCACTGCTTTTTGGCAATCACCTCTTTCACTTTTCCCGCAGTGGCTGGATGTACCTCTAGATAATAAGCCTTCCCCCTATGGGATATGACATAATCCCAACGATTGTCGTTGGGGTAATACTTTCTTGTGCAGTCATCTATATTGACACTGCCGTCGATAAAACGTGGTGAAGCCGTCATGATAAAATGGGAATGCGTGCCCAAAGCGTCCAATCCATGGCGATATCCATTGGCTATGTCAGAAACAGTTCCGATAATCTTTTCAAACTTATTCATATTCGCCGTTGATAACTTGTGAAACGACTTCCGATGCTTTGTCTGAGAATTGCGACAATCCTCCCCAGTCAGCCATGTTCTGATCATCGCTGGCGACATCCAGATTCGAAATGTCCTGCGTCACCACTCCTTCGCCTTTGTCCGCAAAAAAGTAGGTATTGACGCTTTTTTCGAAAATGCCTTTGGCCAATCTGACGATATTCTCAAGGTGTTCCGCAGCAAACATCTTCAAGAGCATCTTCTCCTTCTGTGCTGGAGAAGCGTCGCTTCCTTTGATGGTATTGAATGCCCATGCGAATTCAAGAAGCAACTGTGAATGAGTGGAAACAATAACTTTGTAGCTTTTCTGCATCAGTTCGATAATCTGCAACAGCACCGACTGGATGGCTTTGGGATGCAGACCCATTTCCGGTTCTTCCAATACCACATAACGGTAATGGTTGCAATCCAGTGCGTTCAACAGAGGGCCTGTCAGGCAATAGAAAGCCATCAGCAACGGCATGAACTCCTTTTGACCGGCACTCCATGCCATGAAGGGGATGTTCATGTTGTCCAGTGATAGTTGCATTTTCTTTTGGCCAGAACTGTCGTCAATCACGACCTTTCCTTTGTGGAAGACATTTTCCTGGAACGATTTCTTGATGTCGGTCATCAATCTGTTACGCAAGGGGAAGACGATCTTGTTGCCGTTGATGCCGAATTGGATGAACATCCGTAGCATTTCGCTGAATTGCCGCAGGACGAAAGGTGTGGAAGAGTCATATTCCATGAAGTTCTTCGGGCGGCCGTCAGCGATACTGATAATCCGTTGCGCGGGAATGTAGAAGAGGCTTTCTGCCGCATTGGATGCGATCTTGCCCAGAAGATCGTTTTTCACGTATTTCTTCGTCCCGTCGCTTATCTGCGTGTCGGTAGTCCATAAACATGAAAGGCCTTCGCCAAAGAAGAAGTTCAGAACATTGTCTGGATTTTGGGCGATGACATAGTTATACTTGTCCATTGTGGCCGTGACGAACCGTTTGTCCAACAACAGCTTCAGTAGTTGCAACGCAAGGCTCTTGCCACTGGCTTGCGATCCGATGAACACGGTGAGATCGCCAAACGTCAGGCGTGCTTCGCGTATCGGGCCAAAGTTTTTGATGGTCAGTTCATTCAATGTCTTCATATACTTAAGAGGAAGATTCCATTATCATTCTGAATCAATATAATGGTTCTTCTAGAAAAAACAAAATGATGAGGCATTGTTCAGGAAACCGCAACACCATCCGTCTTCGTATAGTAGATAATTCGCGGGCGTCGCCCGCGTGCGACGACGAGACGCCATCATACCGCCTGCGGCGGCGATTATGGCTGTTGGCTTATGGCCTTAGGAGGAAGGTGCATCTATGCCTTCGCCAATCCTGCCTCCATGTATCTTTTGGCGGCTTCTTCATCCAGCTTGAAGAACTTCAGCAGCTCTTCGCGTATCTGGATGTCCGGAACATGATAGTCCCGCTTGCCTTGGATAAATTCCAATACCGTCTTGTCTCTACCTTCCGCTCTGCCTCTCGCTTCGCCTATTACTTCGCCTTCCTCTCTGAAAAACTTTTCAAACGTTGACATCTTCTTTTTCATGGTGTTGTCCTCCTTGTTTGTTTTCCTCAAATCGATTCCCGCCGCAATTGAAATCACGTCGAGCGCCGCGTCCGGCATGGTGTCCACGAGCTGGAATGACGGATCCGTATCCCATTCGCGGCGCAGTGCCGTTGGATCTTCCGCATAACGGATGCATATCGCGACACACCTAAACGCCCCCACTGGCAGCTGTGACAGCTCCTCCGGAGCCATGTCCCTGAACGAGAGTAGGTTGGACGGGCAGTCCGCGAAATGGCTTCGCAGCCCTTCGGGGAGCTCCAGCATGCCATGCAGGCGGGACTTCCCCGGCCACTCCTTCTGTCCGAAATAGACGGTCGCGGGGAGGACGGGCGTCGGCTTGTCGCCCTCCATCACGCCGTCCAGCCGCTCTTCGTCGGAAGTAAAATCACGCTGCGCCTTGTGCATGTCCTCCGTGGCCTGCCGCCACGCGAGCATGCGTACCGTCGTGGACAGCAGCCCGCGCACAGGCATGATGCGGCTCGGATACGACTGGTTCTCGAACGCGGCCAGTATCGTCACCGGCAGGCAACCGTCCGTCACCTCCAGTTCCCAGACGACGTCGTTGGATATCTTTTTATACAGGTTCCTCAGGCCGGGCAGCTTGGCGACGGCCTCCGCGTTCCTCATCTGCATCGAGCCTTCGACCACGGCATAGCCGCTGTCCCGCAGGATGAAGTTGATCGCGTCCTTCGCCACCGCCTCGTTCGCCATGAGGAGCTTGGAGGCGGCGTCCATACCGCTCATGTTATGTTTGATCATTAATATATCTCCTTTATGGAATGCTTCAAGTCCATTTTTGATTTTGATATTACTATAGCATGCCGAAAAGGAAATACAAGCTATATAAATGAAATTTTTATTGAGTGTCAAATCGAGTCATAAGAAGTCATAATAAATCATATTATGACTTTTATATACTAAAAATACCTGAAAGTCATCGTGATTACCAAGGAATCATAAAAAGTCATAAAAATGAATAAAACTGTAATAAAAAAATGCTCCCGTTGCGGAAAATCCGCGGCGGGAGCGTTTGGTGTTATTCAGATTGAGGCTGGCTGATTACTTGACGAGATGGAAGACGCCGTTGCCGTCATAGACGGAAGCGGTTTCCAACGTCTTGCCTTCCTTGGAGTACATTTCTTTCAGACCAAAAGCGAGAGCACCATAGGTGGAGAAGGAGCCAACATGGCCGTCGAAGAAGCCAAAGTTACCGTTGGAGTTGTGGGCAATGCCATAGCAGCAGTCGCCGTCAGGATTGCCCCCCTGGGAGGCACGGGAATGGTTGACGTATGGGAACTGGGATGAACCACGGCTGTTGATATTTGTCGGGCTGTAGGAGTCGCCGCAGGTGATCAGCGTGGAGGCGGATTTTACCGTACTGCCAATTAAATACGTGCAGTAATACTGCGAATTGCCGTCATTCACATGGGTTACCAGATGGGACGGTGCGGAGAAGTTGTAGGTGATGCCGCCATAGGTGGTATAGGTGTTATTCCAGACAGTCGCCGGGGGACGTCCGGGGCAGATGCCTTCGGCAGGTGTCGTGGACGTTAGGTAGTTGTTGTACCGCATCAAATCCATCCATTGGGAAGACTGGAAGCGGACGAGGCCGACCGTGTCGCCGTAGTCCTGCTGATACATGCCAATGCTGAGGACGAGCTGTTTTAAGTTGTTGACGCAACTGATGGAACGGGCCTTCTGACGGGCCTTCGCAAGGGCCGGCAGCAACATGGCGGCCAGAATGGCGATGATCGCGATGACCACCAAGAGTTCGATCAAGGTGAAATGACGGTTCTTTTTCATGGTCGTGTCCTTTTTGTTGAGTGGTTGAAAACAACTAATATTTCAAAAACAAAAATTAATTTTTTATTAATGAATATATTAGCCGCTTTCAAGAAATCAAGCGTTTTTTTGACCACTCTAGAAAATTTTTTTACATCTTATTGGTTTTCAATGAAATGTGATTTGCGTTTTATTTCGCCCAGTATTTTTCCAGCCATTTGTCATAGAGGCCTGCGCTGTTTTTGAGCGTTTCGGCGGCTTTGTCTTTAAGATCGGGGGCGTCGCCTTCTTTCGGAGGATTGAGGATGGCGAGCATGGCATCGCCTTCCGTCTTGCAGTAGCGGTCGTGGTCAATCGAGAAGACATAACGGATTAAGAAAGCTGTGTAGCGGCCGCGACGGAGATCACAGCAAGCGCGGCGGTAGGTTTGCGGCGGCTGGTAATACGGAATGGCGTTGCATGCGCGAACGGCGGCGTAAATATCGTCAAGCGAATTGGATTCGGCCAAAACGACGGTCGTGTTGCGGCTGATTTCTGAGAACGGGCAAAGGCCTGTGCCGCCGACGGCGGGAATGCGCGGTCCATTGTTGCAAAGTTCAAAATACTGCGCGATGTCGAGATTGGCGCGCGGTCCGCCGATGGCTTCGAAAGCGTCGTAATGACGGTTGGCCAGAATCGCATCTATCTCCGGTTTGGGAAGATAGGGGAAACCTTCCATGCGGTCGTTGGGATGTTCGACGACCATGAAGGCATTGGCGCGACGGCCTGCGTCAACCAGTACATTGGTCGTGGCAATGGCCGTTGAAA
>JAEEGH010022454.1_pt1 | contig 12932 bp, 6 predicted proteins | sample 9134181 | NCBI WGS metagenome assembly JAEEGH01 (sample SAMN16246544, study PRJNA631951) | gut metagenome | biome: gut microbiome; feature: rumen; material: DP-attached | host: Bos | place: Iran: Karaj | collected 2018-10 | reverse complement strand
TTCAACTATGGTGCCATCGGCGTGGTGATTGGTCACGAGATGACCCACGGCTTCGACGACCAGGGACGCCAGTTCGACAAGGATGGTAAGATGCACGACTGGTGGGCTGCTTCCGATGGCGAACAGTTCAAGGCCCGCACCGACAAGTATGCCGATTTCTTCTCGGCTATCAAGGTGCTGCCCGACCTCAATGCCAATGGTCGCCTGACGCTGGGTGAGAACCTGGCCGACCACGGTGGTCTGCAGGTAGCCTATGCAGCCTTCAAGAACGCCACTAAGAATCATCCTCTGCCCGTTATCGACGGACTCACTCCCGACCAGCGTTTCTTCCTGGCTTATGCAGGCGTATGGGCTGGCAACATCACCGAGGCTGAGATTCGCAACCGCACCAAGAGCGACCCTCACTCACTGGGCCGTTGGCGTGTGAATGGCGCCCTGCCTCATATCGATGCCTGGTACGAGGCCTTCGGTGTGAAGCCTGGCGACAAGATGTATATCCCCAAGGAGCAGCGTCTGCCCCTCTGGTAATCTATTTAGGATAATCCTTATATTGGAGTGTAGGAAAGCCTACACTCTTTTTTTATGCTATTTTTTGCACTATATCACTTAAAAATTTCAATCGATTCAAATCATCGATTGAGCCGACTCAAATCATGACTTGAGCTGGCTTTTATTAATAAGATTGGTATGATTTATAAATTGTTTTAGGTTATTTCTCTTCGTGAGAAGGGGATCTAAAGTAATAAAAAGTTATTTTCTGATTTTTGTGAGAAGTGTCTCGCAAGATTGTTTTTATGTCGGGCGTTCTTCGTGAGAAGAGTGCTCTCTTTTTTTTGTAATTCTGACAAAATGACTATACAAGTGGAAAAATCGAAATAAAAGTTCGGATATTCGGTAAAAATAGCGTATCTTTGCAGACAATTCTATCAATAGCACTAATGAAAAAGAGTATATCAACCATTTTATTGCCAGTTTTTGCTGCTGTTGCAGTCCTGATGATGGGCTGTACAAAACCTGACCACAGCGAGGATGAGAAAAAGCTGAAAGAAGAGTTACAGAAAATAGCATTCACGACACCCGAAAAGGCATTTGCAAAGATTGACAGTGCTGAGCGGGTGGGCTTGTTTTCAACTGCCACTGCCAATCTCATCAGAACAAATTTTTATGGGCAAATGGGACAGACTCGGTTAGCCATATTCTACGGCGAGCAGATTCTTAACGTCCCTGAACTGAAGCGTGAAGGTGCTTCCTACTATTCAGCTCTTCTTATGCTAGGCGGATGGCTGGAGAGAAATGCTGAATACGGCAAGGTCCTCTGCCTGTGTGATGATATCATTGCCGACGTGGACAATGAGCGGAAGCAGGGTGGAGGAGAATCCGGCATCAGCGAGGAGGTGGCCTTGCGGGTGAAAAGTCGTGCGCTGACGCTCAAGGGCAGTTGCGAGTTGAATATGGATCACCCCGACAAAGCCGAACAGTATTATCTGGAGGCTATTAACATCATGCTGGAAGGTGTGAAGCAAACCGACGACTATTGGGTGATTGACCCCTTGTTCATTGCCATTGGAGAGACGACAGAATTCTATCTTGGGCAGGGCATGCCTCAAAAGGCCTTGAAGCTAGTTGCTATAGGTGATACTGCTTTAGCCCGTCAGGAACGCTGTAAGGAATTGCCTGAATACGTTTATCAGATTCGCCACAATAACATTACTATCAACCAAGCCATGATTTACGCTGCCAATGGTCAGTTCGACAAGGCCGAGGCCCTCTATCAGAAACACCGGCAGTCTGAAAATCTGAAAGTATATGACCTCGGTGCTGAAGCCCGCTATCTGTCCATGCTTGGCAGTTACGACGAGGCTGTTCGCCTGTTTTTGCAAGCCGACTCGCTCTATTTGGCCCAAGGAGGCTCCATCACTACCGAATACATCAAGTACTACATGATGAACCAGTATGAGACCCTGCAGAAAGCCGGACGCAAAGACGAGGCACAGGCCCTTTCCGACCGTATGCGCCAGTTGGCAGACTCCATCCACATACAAGAACGAAAGATTGATGTGAAGCAGCAAGAGGAGATCCGCCAGAAAGAGCTTGAGATTGCCAACCGCCGTCAGTCGCTCATCATGCATCGCATCATCCTTGTTGCCGCCATCCTTATCTGTCTGCTCATTGTTTATTTTCTATGGCGCCTTCATCAACGTAACAAGGCACTCCTTGAAAAGAACCGCCGTCTGCTGGCCGAGATGGAACAGCGCGAACAAGAGCAGCAGCAGAGCATCGAGCAGTTGAAGGCCGAGCCCCAGGAAAACCTCACTTCCGAGCAGCAGCTCTTCCGTCGTATCTGTGACCTCATGGAGACATCAGACCATATTTACACCGAAGCCGACCTGGATCGTAGTCGTCTGGCGCAGCTCCTCGGTACCAACGAGCACTATGTCTCTGATGCCATCAGTACCTGTACCAATGGTAAGAGCGTAAACATCTTCCTCAACGAGTACCGTCTGCGCTATGCTACCCGTTTGTTGGCAACCACGAAAGATTCCATTTCGCTGATTGCAGAACTCTCCGGTTTCTCCCGCAGTTCGTTCTTCCGCATCTTCAGCGATGCCTACGGCATGTCGCCCTCGGATTATCGTAAGGCTGCACGAAAATAACAAAATGCTCTTTTTATTAGTCTGTAAAAGAGAATTGGTCAATAATTGGAAATGAAGCATCGGATATCCCTCACACTTATATGTGCCGTGCTAGCCATGCTGGCATCTTGTTCTCATTGCGGCGATACGAAGGACGACGCGAAGGCAAAAGCTATGTGGCAGCGGTATTCCGAAGCCTACGATGCCAAGAACCTGAACCGCGCCCTGGCCGTCATCGACAGCATGGAGACAGAGAAGATTGTCTGTACGCCCAAGGCCGACCACATGCGTGGACTCATCTACGACCAAGGCTGGCAGATGCGTATAGCGGAGCAATTCTACAGGAAGTCTTATCAAGGCTATGCCTCAGACCCCTCGCAGGATTGGCACACCTATACCGACGCGGGCTATCGCTGGGCATGTCTTCGCTTTCGCCGGGGCGACACTGAGGGAGCCATGGACGTCATCGCCAAGTTACTGCCATTGGCAAAGGAAAACGAGTCGTTCCCCAAACATACAGAGTCAGCTTTGCTGATGCTCATGGCGGAAATCCAACTACAGTTGCACCAGTTCCAGGAAGCACAACTCACGGCACAGAAAGCCTATGAGGCAAAACAAGAGGATACCCAAGATAAGAGCCGGACAGGGTGGGGTATGGCCTGGATCTGTATGAATATATCCACGATTTACCATACATCAGGTGACCTCGAAGGCGCACTGGCATGGCTTGACCGTAGCGCACATGGGCTCGAACGCGCTGAGCAAGAGCATGATGACTCGCTGCTGATTGAGGAATGGAAAGGCCATGTGGCACTGCAGCGTGCGCTGCTCCTACAAGAATCCGGTCATACAGCCGAGGCTTCCGCAACATATGCCGCCATCCCACGTAGCCGACTGATGGAGCCCAATGCCTACAGAGAGGCGGCCGAATATCTGATGGCAGCTGGTCGCTACACCGAGGCGGCCTACTGGTATGAACAACTCGACAGCACCTATCTGGCTACCGACGGTGCCAAGATGACCTTCGACAACATCGCCGACCGTCTTTCTCCCCGCTACACGGCCTACCGCAAGGCTGGTCGCAACGCCGATGCATTGCTACTTGCCGACAGTGTCAGCGCTGCCATCGACTCTGCCCTTGTCTGGCAGAAGCAAAACGATGCGGCCGAACTGGCTGTTATCTACCAGAGCCATGAGAAAGAACTGGCCCTGAACGATGCTAAAAGTGAGACGCGCATCCATCGTGTACTGCTTGCCGCTGCCATCCTTGTCATCTTGCTCATTGGCTACTTTCTTGTGCGCGTACGTATTTATAATAAGGAGCTCCTTGAGAAAAACCGCCGCCTGCTGACTGAGATAGAGCAGCGCGAACAGGAGGAGCAGCAGACCATCGTGCAGCTGAAAGCGGAACCCCAGGAAAACCTTTCAGCCAATCAGCAACTCTTCTGCCGCATCTGCGACCTCATGGAAGCTCCGGATCATATCTATACCGATGCCGACCTGGACCGCAACCGCCTGGCTCAGCTCCTTGGTACCAACGAGCGCTATATCACCGATGCCATCCGTCATTGTACCAATGGCAAGAGTATAACTGCCTTCCTCAACGAGTATCGCGTGCGCCATGCCGCCCACCTGTTGGCCACCACAACAGATGCCGTAGCTATCATTGCCGAACTCTCCGGCTTCTCCCGCAGTTCGTTCTTCCGCATCTTCAGCGATGCCTATGGCATGTCGCCCTCGGATTATCGCCAGGTAGCAAGGAAATAACAAAAATCACCCATTTTATCGGAAAAAGTAAGCCTGGCAGCTCTGTCGGGCTTACTTTTTCACGTTTTGAGACTTTTTTTTCCTTCCGTGGGACTATTGTTTTCTGAAGACAGCCTAATTTTGCAACCGAAATCAAACAAACAATGCATATGGATATATCACTAATATTCAAAATAATGACAATGAAAAGAAAACTAATGACGGCAGTCATCTTATGCTGCGCAATGACTATCGGGGCCCAGACCTCGTTCAAGAAAACCAAGATGTCGCCCTGGCTCCACGGCAAATACCTGCAAGAGCAGCGTGATATCAAGAGAAACGGCGGCCCTCGTCGTGTGCAAGGTCGTCCTGTGATAAACTATATGCTGACGCTGGTTAAAAGTGATGGCCAGGTTGAGGCTATTCGTGAGCAGGGTGGTGTGGTGCTGCAGGACTTTGGTAACGACATCTGTGCCGCCTTCCTGCCCATCGACAGGTTGGGGCAGTTGGACCAGAATCCCCATATTCTGCAAATGGAGGCCAACGAGCCCTCGCGACTGCTGAATGATACCAGTGCCGTCATCCTTGGTACTGATAAACTGTGGAATGGTCAGGGACCGGCCTCTTATTCCCAGTCCACGCCCTCGTTGCCTCAGGCCTTCACCGGCAAGGGCGTCATGGCAGGTGTGATGGACGTAGGCTTTGACTTCACCCATCCCGCGTTCCGGAATGCTGATGGCACATCGCGCATCAAATGGTTCTGGGACCCCATGGCCCCTGATGCCAATAATGATGTGCTTGGCATGGTCTACAGTTCGCCTACCGAAGTACTGGCTGCCCAGCATAGTTGTGATGCCCACTTAGAGAACCATGGTACCCACGTGATGGGCTCTATGGCAGGCGGCGGACTCAATGGCCGTTACGTGGGCATGGCACCCGAGGCCGATATCTTGGGCTTCCATATGCCGATGGGCGGAGAGGCCTATGTGCCAGACGAATATTGGGACCGTCTTGCCGACTATCTGAAGAGTCATTTTTCCAATTATCCTGGTTTGGGAGATGCCATCGTCAAAATAAACGTATCAGAAGTGATTGAACTTGTAGGTCTCCACGAGATATTCAAAGTTGCCGATGCCGCAGGTCAGCCTTGTGTGGTAAACTGGAGCTTTGGAGCCACACCATCTTTTCATTCTGACAGGAGACTCTACGAGGAGGTTTTCAATACCTTGGTTGGTCCGGGCCATATCGTTGTTGTTGCTGCTGGTAACAGTGGTTATATGATGACATATCTTGCAAAGGAGGCTGGCGAGCCCTTAGACCACGAATTCTATTTGAGAACCTGCGAAGGATACGCCCTCATGTCTATGCGCACTGAAGCCGATGAACCCAATTTCGCGATCAAATTTGCTTTCAACGACAGAACAGATACGCTTGTTGTCTATACCGACGACGTCAAGGCCGCTTGTCAACAGATGAATAGCTTCAGGATAAGCGATGAAGACGTCTTTATTGAATTTGAGGTCAATGAAGCTTTTGATGGCCGTTTAATCTACTGGATTGCAATTGGCGACCCGATGGCTATTTTGGGTGAAACAACGGAGGATGAGTTTAAGAAGAGTGGCAAGTTGATTTGTGACGCAGCTCCTAGGATAGAGATGCTTGGCGAAGTCAGCAATTCTCGTAATTTTATTTTTAGTAAGGCCAATCTTGAGTCGCGTGGCTGTAATCCTGGTACTATTGGTGCCCCGGGTGATATGGATCGTGTCATTACTGTTGGCGCCATGCATCATCGTTCCTCTTTGACTAATATCCTTGGAGAGAACTATACAACTATTCAAATCGGTAGTGAGGAGGGCCATCTCACGACGTTCAGTTCTTGCGGTCCCACTATGCAGGGTCGTCTCAAGCCCGATGTCGTGGCACCAGGCTTTAACATTATTTCCTGTCATAACAGTTTCCATCATAAGACAGACATGAGCGATGCTCTTGTTGATGATATCCTTCCCGAGGTAGCTTATGCCGATAAAGCATATGGCCGTACCTATGCGATGGCGGCTATGTCGGGCACCTCGATGGCAACTCCCATCACTGCTGGTATCATTGCCCTTTGGTTGCAGGCCAAGCCCTCTCTTACGCCAGAGGATATTCTGGGCGTGATTGAGCGTACCAGTCATCAGCCAGAGCCAGAGTTCTCGGGCGAGGACAAGAACATCTATTATGGCTGGGGCGAGATTGACGCCTATGCCGGTCTGCTCGATATCCTCGACGTCACTGCCAACATCCCAGAACTCTCTCACCATCAGCCTGCCGGCATTCAGTTCCGTCTCGATGGCCATACATTGTGTGTCGAGGGAGCTGCCGATGGCACCCCCGTCACCGTCTATGACCTCAGTGGCCTTCCTGTGCTCCGTGCCACCCTTGCCGATGGCCGTGTGCAGTTGCCCGACCTCCGTGCAGGCGTCTATGCTGTTCAGTTAGGCCAGATGGGTTCCATGCTTATCAGACTCTGAATTTAATTATAAATAACAATGAAGAAGACTATTATGACGCTCGCAGCCGTCCTTTGCTGCGCAATGACCACAGTGTTCACCGCCTGCACCGACGACGACAACTCTGTGAAGCAACCAGAGACGAATCCTGACGACCAAACGGCATACACCGAGAAGATGGTGCCCGTGAACCGTGACGGCAACAATAGTGGCACCGTGGCTATCCGCTTCTACGAGGATATGCCCTCAGTACCCTACATCTCCGTGGCCGATTTCCAGGGTATCGTGGTACCTGGCACAACGGTCAGTGTGACGAAGACGGGTACAGGCACCTATGAACTGAAGAATGCCGGTGGCACACTGACGGTGAGCACGGTGGCTGAGACTTGTGCTTTCGATGATTTCCTGGGATTTACCAACCAGATGGGACTGGTGCAGGCTGGCATGGAGAATGGTTACTATGACGGTCTTCCCTATGTACGCTTTAACCATCAGACGCTCAGCGGCGGTTCACTAGCTGTGACCTTCGACTATAGCACCTACGGCATCAACCTGCGTGCCGACGACTCAGCGGTCTATTTCCCCTTTGCCACGCTGGCCGACCTCTATGCCGACCTCTATGGCCACAATACCGCTTGCAACGGCGAGAAGGTGGTCTATGACAGTAAAGACGATAATGGGGATGATGGCATCGGTGGTCTGGATAGCGACTTCAAAATGGAGAATCTCATGAAGAACAAGGAGCGCAAGGCCGATATGGTTGCCTACAACTATGCCGAGCTCTGCTTCACCATCGATCATTTCTATGGCATGCCCACGGGTTCTGACTTCGAGAAATCCATCCAGGAGAAAGGTCTGGACAAGACGCTTGAGGCCGATGCTGACGGACAGACCGTCAAGCAGTTGCTGCTGTCAGCCAACACCGACGACTATGCCGACGGCATGTGTATGCTCTATGCCTACCTCTACGACGGAGGTCACACAGCAATATGGTATACTGAGCCCAGCGCGACATTCGCTGAGAAATATCCCTCGCTCTACAGCTATTATGATGAAAGAGTCACGGTGGACAGATATAGGAAAGGCCTGCAGTTAGGGAGTCTGACCCTTCCTTTGCGCGAGGCGTTCTTTGGCGACAATAGCACCTATCACAAGAAAGGAAATACCGCCATCTGTCATTTCGACAGCTTCTCGCACTCCGACAAGCAGGCATGGTTGGACTACTATCAGGGCAAGGGATCGCGCCCCACGCTGGCCACAAGTCCTGAAGACCCGATGGCTATTTTCCTCGATGCACTGGAGCAGGCTGCTGCCGATCCTGAGGTGAAGAACTTCGTGCTCGACCTGAGTGTCAACACGGGTGGTTCGTCGGATGTCGTGATGGCTATGACCTCGCTGATGTACGACCAGAGTCTCTTCCGTGTCTACAACGTGCTCACCGGCCAGAAGACGGTGTGGTACTACGACGTAGACCGTAACTTCGACGGCAAGTATGACGCCCAGGACAAGGATGTTCACTACGACCTGAACTTCTGCATCATCACTTCACCCATCTCTTTCTCCTGCGGCAACCTCTACCCATCCCTCTGTAAGGATGCGGGACTGCTCATTGCCGGACAGAAGAGTGGGGGCGGCAGCTGCGCCGTCGGGGCTTACCGTACTGCCGACGGATTCTATTACCAGATTTCAGCAGCACGTGCCCGTCTGAGTGACGCGAACTGGCAGAACATCAACGACGGTATCACCCCGCATGTGACGATAGACTATGCCAAAGATATAAACGTCACATATGAGGGCCACGATTATACCCTATACTATTACAACAATTTCTGGGACTTTGACAACCTGAGCACCATTATCGGCGAGTATTATAAATAAGAAATCTTTTCACGTTTTGAGACTTATTTTTCCTTCCGTGGGACTATTGTTTTCTGAAGACAGTCTAATTTTGCAACCGAAATCAAACAAACAATGCAATGCATATGGATATATCACTTATTCTCACAGTTGCCCTTGCCGCCTCCTTTATCGTGGTGGTGCTGGTGCTTGTGGCCATTATCATATACCAGCGTTGGCGTATCGGCGACCAGAACGTCTTCATTGAGCGCTTCATCCGTCAGAACGAAGAGCAGCGCCAGAAATTGAGAAAAGCAGGAATACTTTAGGAATCTTAAATATATAACTAAATGATAAACAAGCAAATAAACCTGTAATTATGAAGTATCTCAGCAACTTCCGAATGGCGATGGCAGCCGCCCTGATGTGCCTGCCCATTTTCCTGACTTCCTGCGAAAAGGATGATGACGCTCCAGTTGTCAGCGACCTTGCCGGGAAAATCGTTGGCAAGTGGATGCTGGCAGACGTAAACGGCCAGCCATGCCCGACCAACGACAAGATCGTGCAGACCTTCCTCTCCGCGACAAAGGTGACAGAGAGTCTCTCGCAGACAAACTACTCCGACCACACTGACAAATGGCACACCTCGTTGGAGGGCACCTGCTCGATTGAGGGCAATAAGGTGACCATGACGTTCCTGCCCGAGGCCGGAGTGACGACCACCTGCATCCTGAACGTCCAGTCCATCACCCAGACCGAGATGGTGGCATCCACAAAGCGAACCACCATAGACAACGGGCGCACCGTCTATGAGCAGGAGGCGAAGGTGCGCATGGTAAAGGTAGGCGCCGACCAGAGCCAGGCCATCCTTGGCCTGTGGGAAGGCCATGTGACCAGCGATAAGGGTTCTGAGTTCGACGACGGCGAAGACCACCGCTGGGAGTACCTTGCCGACGGCAGCTATGTCTACTATAGTAAAAACGCCGAAGGACGATTTGTGCCCGTAGAGAGTGTGCTCTCCCAGTACTTCGTCGACGGCACCCTGCTGTGCACCCGCTGGAAGAATGTAGGAGAGGGTGAGGAGGAACACCGTGAGTGGTGGGAGATAGCTGGCATTGAGAACGGTGTGATGAACTGGACCGCCCTGCGTCAGCGCCCCGACGGCACCACCTATACCGCCACCTTCCAGATGACCAAGGTGGAACAGTGGGTAGACCTCGGTCTGCCGAGCGGCGTGCTGTGGGCTACATACAATCTGGGTGCCAGTGCACCAGAGGAGTACGGCGACTATTTTGCATGGGGTGAGACCGCCACGAAGAGCCTTAACGACTGGAGCACCTACCGCTACTGCACGGCAGACGGTGACAGTCTGCTGACGCTGACCAAGTACAACACCTCGGAGGCCTACGGCACGGTGGACGGCCTGACCACCCTGCAGACCATGGACGACGCTGCCGCCGTCCGCCATACCGGCACCCGCATCCCAACCCGCGAGGACTGGGAGGAACTTTTGGAGAGCACCGTCACCGAATGGACCACGCTGAACGGTGTCACCGGTTATCGCCTCACTGCCCCCAACGGCCGCAGCCTCTTCCTGCCCGCCGCCGGCAGCAGTAACGGCACGGAACTGGTAGCCGCCGGCGAGTACGGCTTCTATTGGTCGGCCTCGCTCTTCACCGACAGCCCCGACGATGCATGGAGCTTCAGCTTCTACTCCGACCACCACCGCATAGGCAGTTTCGGCTACCGCTCCGACGGCCAGTCCATACGACCCGTGAAAAACAAATAAGAAGCAACCAATATGAAAAGAGCAGTATTCAAGGATAAGAAGTAACCATAAAAAAGCAAAGAATATGAAAAAGATTCTATTGACGCTATTTGCCGTCTTTTTCTGCTGGGTGACGATCTTCGCCCAACAACTGACAGAGCAGGAGGCCATGGAGCGCGCCCTGCAGTACATCAACAGCAATAAGTCGTCGGCCAATGCCCGACGGATGGCTGCACCCGCCCTCAAGGGAAAGAAGAAGTTTACCCCTGCCAAAACCAATGCCGGGAAAATCTATGCCTTCAACATGGAGGGTGGGGGCTACGTCATCGCCTCGGCCGACAGTCGCACCCTGCCCGTGCTGGGCTACAGCACAACGGGCACCATCGACTGGGATCATATGCCTGAGAACATGCGCTCATGGCTGAAACAGTATGATGAGGCCATCGCCACACTGGGCCACCGCATGGACTTTAAAGACGGCGAGATGCGTCAGGCGGATGGAGAGCAGGTCAACAGGCGTGCCAGCCGTTCTGCCGTGGAGCCGCTCATCAAGACCCACTGGGATCAGAAGGCACCCTATTGGGACCAGGGGCCTACCTATCAGGGACCGGAAACAAATCTGCGCGGCAAGCAGTGCTATACAGGCTGTGTGGCTACGGCCATGGCGCAGGTCATGAACTACTGGCAGTGGCCCAATGCGGTGCCCGACGGACTGCCTGCCTACGACTATGACATCGAATACAACGGCGGCAACTACAAGTGGCATCTCGATGCCCTGCCGCCGACGTGGTTCGACTGGAGCAATATGGCCGATAACTATGGCTACTACGACCTTGGAACTGGGAAATATATACGGCTGGAGCCCACCGAAGCCCAGGATAAGGCTGTGGCCACGCTGATGCGCTACTGCGGACAGTCTATCGAGATGATGTACAGTCCTAACGGCTCTTATGCATATACCAGTGATGTTGCAAAGGCACTTGTCAATTCCGTCGACTATAACACGCCCCAATACATCAGCCACGCGCGCTTCCCTGGTATTGATGAATGGGAAGGCATCATCTATGATGAGTTGGCTGCAGGACGTCCAGTTGTCTATAGTGGCTCCAGTGACCAAGGCGGCCATGCTTTCGTGTGCGATGGATACGATGGCAACGGCTTGTTCCATATCAACTGGGGCTGGAGCGGTTCTGACGACGGCTATTTTTCGCTTGCCGTGCTCAATCCCTACAACAACACTAGTGCGGGCAGCGGCAGCAGCGGCATAGGATTCAGCATCCAAGAGGGTGCCGTCGTCTATACCGATCCGCACATGGAGCAGCAGCCTACGCTGCATCATGATTCCGGCACCAGCTATTATCAGATTTCGCCAATCCGTCTTTTCAAGAATAACATCGCAGTGTTTTACTATACATTCGATAAGACCTACAACGAGGTGGCCGACCACGCATTAGGTGCCATCGACTCCGAAGGCAATCTTCACCCCTTGTTCATGGCCGATCCGAACGACAGCATCGTTTACTCATATATGGTTGAAGAGTACAACTACTTCATAGTGGAAATAGACTCTACAATGTTTGCCCCAGGGCAGGGCATAATCCTCCATCCCATGTTGCGCTTCCGCCATCCTGGCGAGCAGTGGCAGCTTATTCCCCCGACAGATTATAGCATGACAGCAGGCTGCGACAAGGATGGCCGCTTCCTTTTGTACCTGAACGAGAAGACCTATAATCTGCACCCCACTGATGCAGACATCACCAAGGGCACCGGCCGACTGGGTGAGCGCAGCGACCTTACCATCCGCGTCCATAACAACGAGGCATCGGACTACGTCGGCAGTCTCTATCTTGTTCCTGTCTATCTCGGCCGCATTAATCCTGAGGAGTATGACACCGCTCCCGTTCTTGCAAAGGGTGAGGAGATGACATGCGGCGCCTATATCCCCGCCAATGGCGAGGCCGACGTTACCTTTAGCTTCATTCCCGAATACGGCGGCATGGTGGCCCTATGTGTTTACACCGATAACAAATTTATCGGCGAACTGCCGCTCACACTCAACAATGACACGCTGGCCAACTATGATGCCTATTTGGAGAACAAGAGCTACCTGTCGAAGGAGAACGGCCAGTGGTACTGGAACGTGGAGCTGGCTGACCGCCAAGGCGTGAAGATGCCGCACTGGATTCCGTCACCGAATCTGCGCTTGTGTGTACGCCACTTACTCAATGACAAACAAGTGAAGTTCGACAGAGTTACCGATGGTCTCTACGAATACCTCGCCGCCCTGCCAGACAACATCGGCACTGGCGACTATACCTTCACCTACCAGATGCCTGTTGAGGTAGGCCAGCCAGGTGAATACTACTATGACTCCTACCTCGCCGAAGTGTTGAACAATGATCTGGTCAGCAATAGCTGTGCCAAAGTTCACAGCTTCACCATCGACGATCCTACCAGCAT
>JAEEGH010022452.1_pt1 | contig 12932 bp, 8 predicted proteins | sample 9134181 | NCBI WGS metagenome assembly JAEEGH01 (sample SAMN16246544, study PRJNA631951) | gut metagenome | biome: gut microbiome; feature: rumen; material: DP-attached | host: Bos | place: Iran: Karaj | collected 2018-10 | reverse complement strand
GAGCCATGCGTTTAAGCCCTCTGGCGGCAATTCGAAACGAATAAAAGTGATAGTTGGGGCTCTTTTCCATTTCCGGATGTGAAAAGAGCCCTGTTTTTGGGCTTTGACATTACTGATAAAACAAACAGAAAATTATAAATAATCTAAAAATAATAGAAAATAATTACAATTAAAAAATAAAAATAAGAACTTTCAAAAATTGTATTGACAAATATTTTTACCTTGCTATAATGAGTACATAAACAAGAGAGGTTAAGTCATATAGAGAAAAGAGACGATGCCAATGATAGGAGGCACCAATCGAAAAATCTGAAGTGAGGAGGTACAGTCCACCCGAAACAGTAAGAAGTACCAAAAGATCGTTGTAACATCTTGATCAGTTGAATCCGGGTAAAAGAATTGATTGACCCAAGTACGAGCGTACGAATCGTCAACCTTAAGGTGTGAAAGCGAGGGCAACTGAATACCGACGAACTACAAGGAGGAAAGGTCCATTGGATAGTATAGCTTAGGAGCGGATGTCGATGCAAATCATTGATGTCCGCTCCTTATCTGTGTTTCAAAACCTTCATTACCATGTTTTTCATGTATTCCTGTATCGAAGTTACTATCCTTAATAATTTCTGAGTTTCATGGAAAAATCAGGCAGTATGGGGTATGATTACATAGTAGGTGTTATGCAAACCTGCAGATCATTGGGGAAGATCCAAAAGCTGAACGAGGAGTATTATGTCTAAGAAAAATCGCAGAAGAAATCACCATTCTTCCAATGGGAATCCGGGACAGAACAAACCACAGGATACCCTGGAGGAATTAAAAGATAGAGACGAAGAAGCTTCCGATGAAACCGTAAAAGAAGAAACGGCAGATATCGCTGAAGAATCCGGAGAAGCCGAAGAACCTGTCGGAGCCGAAGAATCTGCAGAAGCCGAAGCGCCTGCTAAGGACGAAGAGCAGACAGGGGAAGAGGACGAAGCTGACGAAGCCGAAGAGGAAACGGGCGAAGCCGAAGAGGAAGCGGAAGAGGAAGAAGAGGACGACGAAGAAGAAGACGAGGATGAGGAGGAAGAGGAAGAAGAACTCACCCCCGAAGAGCGTCGCCGCATCCGCAGAAGACAGCGTCGCATCCGCAATCAGATCTTAGCTTACGGAACCGTAGCGGTGCTCCTTCTGGTCATGCTGTTCGGTGCCTATATCGGTGTATCCTCCATCAGCAAAAAGCATGCTGAGAAGGTAGCCCAGCAGGAACTGGAACAACAGGCAGAATCTCTGGTAGAAGATGAGACCATCGTGATCTCTGAGCCGGAGATCGTAGAAGAGAGCGTAGAAGAAGTAGATCCCCTGGATGAGATCGCCATGGCCTGCATTGCAGAGATGCCCCTGGAAGATAAGGTGGCAGGCTTATTTATCATCACGCCGGAACAGCTTACCGGTGTTTCCACTGCTATAAGAGCGGGGGATTCCACCCAGGAAGCCCTTGGTACCTATGCAGTCGGCGGCCTGATCTATTCCAAACAGAACATACAGAATGCGACCCAGATCAAAGAGATGCTGGATAATACCGCGAAGATGAGTAAATACCCCATCTTCCTCGCCATCAACGAAGAAGGCGGCAACCATTCCGCCATGGCATCCGCGGGAGCAGCGGAAAAGGCATTGTCTGCAGCCGAAGTGGGAGAAACCAAAGATGCGGCCCAGGCCTACAGTGCTGGCCAGGCAATTGGCTCCTATTTAAGCCAGGCAGGCTTTACGCTGGATTTTGCTCCTGTTGCGGATCTGATCACCAATGAAGCCAATACCACCCTGCAGGGCAGGACCTACGGAACCGATCCTTCCATGGTCAGCGGTATGGTTGGCCAGATGGTACAGGGACTTACAGACGGCGGCGTGGAAGCATGCGTGAAGTTCTTCCCCGGCCTTGGCGGCTGCGCGGAAGATACCGCCGACGGAATGACCCGTACCGAGCGCACTCTGGAAGAAATGACCGCTGCGGAATTTACCGTGTTCCAGTCTGCATTCCAGGCCGGTGCATCCTTTGTATTAGTCAGTCATGAGTCAGCGCCCAATGTCATCGGCAATGATGATACCACCCAGTGCTCCTTATCCTCTGTGATCCTGAAGGATATCTTACGAGAGCAGCTGGGCTTTGACGGCGTCATCGTAACCGACGCCATGGATCAGGCAGCCATCACCGAGTACTATACCCCGGATGAAGCAGCCGTTAAGGCAATCCGGGCAGGTGCGGATATGATCCTTAAGCCCGAAGACTTTAAGACCGCCTACGAAGGCGTACTTGCAGCTGTTCAGAGCGGCGCTATCTCCGAAGAGCGGATCAATGAATCCCTCCTTCGGATCTACCGGATCAAGTACAAAAATACGGTGGCGCTTACGGAGTAATTAAGCAATCCATACAAAAGCAGTCCTGTGGGGCTGCTTTTTTTATTTGGGAAAATGATAAAAAGATGACAATTGTCAATCTTTTAAGGAAGGGTGTTTGAGGAAGTTTTCACAATAAGGCAGACAAAAACTAAAAAATGTCCAATTTTGAAAAACATCTTTAAGTATTGCGTAAAAACTATCTTTTAATTTACAATGGGGGCGAAAGGTATGGCTATGGGGATGAATGTATAGTTTTTGCAAAAAAGGAGATCGTCTATGAATGAAAGGACAAAAGGAAGCTTTATCACTTCCGTAAAAGGCAAATTTATCCTGATGGGTGCAGCCGGAATCCTGGTGGCACTTATCCTGGGCATCCTGGGGATCGCTTCGATCAACCGGAATGCCGGAAGCAGCGAAGTGGTTTCGTTGGTGAATGAGATCAGTGTTCTGCAGTCGGATAACCTGGCAAATGATGCACTGTATCAATACTATGTGGACGAAAACTACCTGAATGCCGCCATAGATAACCTGCAGGCAATGGAAGAAACCGGAAACCAGTTAAAAGCCAAAGCCGGAGCAGAGTATGCTTCTTCCATTGAATCGATCCTTGCAAATGTTAAGGACGATCAGGCCAATTATGAGCAGATAAGGGAGATCCATTCCAAACGCGGTTATGACAGCAAAACCGGTCTGTACCGGGATTACCTGAATGCCAGCGCAGATTTAAGCGACAGCTTCCGAAGTCTGGTCAACAACAATGACTGGATGGAGATTCCCTGGATCTTAGGCCATATGGGAGAGGACGGAGAAGATGTGACCGTAGACGGTGAAGACTATCGTCTGCTGATCTATGAGAATCCTCTTCCGGTTGTGGGAAAACGGAACAATCTGGTATCCCGTGTGGGTGGTACCTTTACCTATCCGTACGACTATTATGTTAAGAATTTTCAGCTGATCAACGGAGACGATGTACTTTCTATAGACCTTACACAGATCGAGACACTGGGAAAATCCGGTGACGGTCTGGCGGATGCTGTTCTTACAGATTTTGGAGGAGAGCGTGCGATCAAGGTAACCGGTAAGTATGATGCAGCCAATGATCGTTGGGAAGAAGCTGCGGTTACTTTTTCCGTAAAGGATCTGGATCTGGAACATTATCCGGTCCTTCGCTATGAATTGTATATGGATCCTTCTGCCGAAGAAGGCCAATCCTTCCAGTATGGCGGAGCAATCTCCGGTGTATACGGATTTGCTTCCAATCTGGAAAGCCTGGATGAAATGGTAGGAGATTACAGCAAGCTTGTGGTTGAAGGAAAAGACGTATCCGCCAGCCTCTCCGAGATCGATGCCCTCGTAGCGGAGATTGAAGAAAACATCCCCAAATTCACCACCGATCCGTCTCTTGCAGAAACTTCCCTTGGCTTCTTGAGCACCAAGAAGGCTGTTTTTGAACAGATCCGCAGTGTGGATGAGCAGACCCTTGCCATTAAGCAGGAGAATGCTCAGATCAATGCATCCCTGAACGAACTGTGTAATAAGGTACAGACCGATGCTGTTGCCAACATGAATACCGTGCGGAACTTAGTCAGCCTGCTGATCATCATCGTACTGATCGCCAGTATCGTGATCCTGACCATCGTTATGCTGCGCGTCAGCACCGGCATCAATCGAAGCGTGGATGCTTTCAGCAGCACCATTTCCCAGATTGCAGCAGGTAAGATTTCCCATCGTGCCAATGCCAGCGGAAAAGATGAGTTCGCAACCTTTGCCATGAGCTTAAACGGCTTTTTGGATACTTTGGAAAGTACCATCACCAACGTGAAGGAAGTGACGGACGTTCTGGCTGTTTCCGGTGAAAATCTGGAGGAAAGCGCCAATAAGACCAAGCAGGTAGCAGGGGATATCAATGAAACCATTATGCAGATCTCTCACGGTGCTGTGGAACAGGCCAGAGATATCGAGTCTTCTTCCCATCAGGTGGGTGATATCGGCACTAACATCGACCAGATTCTGGGCAGCGTGACCACACTTTCCGATAAATTCAGCGATATGAGTACCAGCGGAAAGGAAGCGACGGATAACATGTCCGGTCTTACCAGGTCCAGTGACCTGACCACCGAAGCCTTCCACAAGATCGCAGATCAGGTACATAAGACCGATGAATCCGTAGGTAAGATCCAGGATGCTATCAGTCTGATCGCTACCGTTGCCAATCAGATCAATCTGCTGTCCTTAAATGCTTCCATTGAGGCTGCCAGGGCAGGAGAAGCAGGCAGAGGCTTTGCAGTGGTGGCAGAAGAGATCGGTAAACTGGCGGATCAGACCAATCAGTCTGCGGCCATCATCGACCAGATCATCCATATGCTGACCGAAGAGTCCGGCCGTACCGTAGAGACCATTAATGAAGTAACGGAACTGATCCAGAATCAGAAGAGTGATATCGATTCTACCAATGAGATCTTCGGCAGCGTTAAGAACGGTATCGATTATACCCAGAGTGCGGTGGCTGAGGTCCTTGCACAGGCGCAGGCCTGCGAGAAAGCCAGCGAGAAGGTGGTTGGCCTTATGACCAATCTGTCCGCTATTTCCGAGGAAAATGCGGCTTCTGCCGAAACCACATCCAATGCCATGGGTGATCTTAACATGGAAACCAGAAAACTTGCGGATACTTCTGCAGAATTAAAGAATCTGGCAGATTCCTTAAAGGCGGATCTGGACTTCTTTGAGATCGAAGGATAAATAAAGTTGATCTTCTCCGGGGGCTGCAGTTTTTGCGGTCCCCGTTTTTGTCCGTAATTACGCGCTTTTTTGGATGCCGGAAAAAAGATGAAAAAAAGTTCAAAATATTGTTGACACCATATGGTGGGGATGGTATAGTAACTATTGTCCGTCGGGTCAGACGGAAGAAAAGAAACGCGATAGTGGCGTAGTTGGTAACGCGCGACCTTGCCAAGGTCGAGACCGCGGGTTCGAGCCCCGTCTATCGCTCTAATAAAAAGAGAGATGATCTGAAGATCATCTCTTTTTTTATTAAGCGAAGCGGAGCCACTTACCCGCGGTGCGGGTGCGGTCTCCGCTTCGCTACGGTCGGTGCAAAACCGACGTCCACTGGACGTCGTGCACCCCCGTCTATCGCTCTCATGAAAAAGGACACACCAAATGGTGTGTCCTTTTTTCATGAAGCAAAGCGGGAACGGTCTCCGCTTCGCAACGGTCGGCGCTGGATGCCCCCTGTTCGATCAAGCTTCTTTTTTGAGATTGAAAGTCAAAAAGAAACGTCCCCGGTGACTTTTCTCGCCTGTAAGTTTAAACATATTGAAAAATAGGAATTTGCGGAATAAGATTATCAACGTATTATGAGGCTTTCGGCAGCAGAGGGATTATTTCGCAGCTGGCTTGCCGGAAGAGAAGGGGCTTAAAAAGAATATGAAAAAGATTGTAAAAACGGCGATGTATTTCCTGGGGATGATGCTGCTGTGGATGATCCTTCCGGCAAGTGTACATGCAGAGAGTACAAAGGATCTGTACTGTCTCTTTAATCCGGCATCGGGTGAATACCTGTACACGGTGGATGAGAAGGAAAAGGCAGCGCTGGAGGGAACCTGGTATCTGGAGGGTGTTGTTTGCAAGATGCCTTCGGTATCTTCTACGGCGACCTACCGTCTGTATAACCCGGTAACCGGTCTTCATCTGTATACCGCAGATGATAAGGAGATTACCAAGCTGACGGGAGAAGGCTGGACCAAAGAAGGCGTAGCCTACTATGTGGATGATAACAAAACCGCTCCGGTATACCGTCTGTTTGATCCGAAGACTGGAGAGCATGCCTTCGGAAGCGATGCTACGGCAGCGAAAATGGAGCAAAACGGCTGGATGAGAGAGGGCGTAGCCTTTTATGCAACCTGGGCAAATAGTGACCTGACTTATACAGGGAAGAAGAGCTCTGCAAGTACGAAAACAAAGACTGCAAAGGCTACCGGCAAATGGTACGAGGGATTTCAGAAGGGCGTCTGGTATGATGCGGACTTTTACTTTTTCTACATTGTGGATGTAGATGATTATGAAACCAACAAACCGGTTGTGTTCTCACCGGAAGCTACGGTTTATTGTCAGGAAGTTTTAAAGAGACGTTATCCGCAGCGTTATTCCAATGCCCACTTTTTATCGGCCAAAGAAGCTGGAGGAGTTCCGGTTGTTATCTGCGAATCGAAAGTGATGAGTACCGAAGGATACTGGTTGGAGCAGGACAGAGAAAAGGAACTTCTGTGGGCAAAAAACAGCGTAGCGGATCGCAGCAAGATCAAAGCCGATCAGACCTTTGCACCTTTCGGCGCAGATTCTGTCTGGGGTGAACTGTATGTGGTCCATGGAGACGGCCTTGGGGCATACTTCTATGCAATCGATAACTACGACAATAACGACTACTACGCCATCCGCGAAGCGGCTGCATATCAATATTTATACGATAATCTGTACGCTGCATACGGAGGCTTTCAGAATGCGGTAGCTACCTTGGGAACGAACCTTTCTGCCGGTGCAAAAGGGGTCGGTACCTGGAACGGCCTTTCTATTTCAAAGAGATATTGGGATATGTAAGGAGTCATAGGGGACGTTTGGAGTCATAGGGGACGTTTCATTTTGACTTCTTTGCGATATAATAAATATGCGTCCGTTCCAAGGCGAGTTCGGGGAACCGAATTACTCAGATGACTCTCTTTTTCATAGCGTAGGCTGTATGCGGAGCTTACATCTGGGTAGCGGACGTACAAAAAAAGCACACCTGCGGGTGTGCTTTTTTGTGTGTATAGAAGTGAGTCAAAATGAAACGTCCCCGGTGACTTCCCGGTGACTTATGCGTCGAATTTTTTGGCGATCTCGAAGAGCTCGGGACGCAGGTGACAATATCCGGTGGGATTCTTATCCAGGTAATCCTGATGGTATTCTTCGGCGGTGAAGAACTGATCCAGCTTACCGGATTCTACCGCCAGTTTCTTGCCCTCTGCAGCTAACTCCGCTCTCTTTTTCTCCATGAAGGCATCCACCATGGGAGCAAGACTTTCGTCTGCATAGTAAATGCCGGTACGGTACTGCACGCCGGTATCTTCGCCCTGCTTATTGACGCTGGTAGGGTCGATGGCGTAGAAGTAGAATTCCAGAAGCTTTTCTAAGTCCAGCACAGTCTCGTCAAAATCCACCTTTACGGTCTCTGCGTGGCCGCTGCCTTTGCAAACTTCCTCATAGGAAGGATTTTCGGTATTTCCGTTCGCGTATCCCACGGTGGTGGAAAGAACGCCTTTAAACTGATTTAAGTATTTCTGAGTGCCCCAAAAGCACCCTCCTGCTAAATAAATGGTTTTCATTGGTCATACCTCCACACATCAGAATACTCGATTCATGGAAAAAGGAACAGTAAAAGTTTTCTAAATTGATAAATTCCCTGATTTTCCCTATAATTTAGTAGATGGCAATGGCCCGGAAATCTCTGTTTTTTATGTCAGGCAAACCCTGGTTCAAGGATAAAAGTTTATGGAACAAACGGCAGGTAAAATTATAAATATAACGGAAAAAACGGTGGATAACAGGAAAAAGCATGATACCTCCATGGATTTTTTGCGGGTCCTTGCGATCACGCTGGTGATCGCAAGCCATGCCAAAATCTTAGAGCAGGGCGGTGTGGGAAACTGTATCTTTTTTGCTTTAAGTGGCTTTTTTGTGGCAATGCCTTTTAAGAAGGACGGGGAGCTTGCCTTTCTTTCCTTTAAAGAGTGGATTTTCTATTACGGCAAGCGCCTCCTTCGGGTGCTGCCTGCCTATTATACATACCTTTTGTTTGTGGCCTATTTTACCGGCACCATCTTTGTGACGGCTTTCGATGGCTACGGGAGTTTGCTTCTTCACATGTGCTTTTTCAAAGTGGGAGGGCATCTGTGGTTTATCCAGCAGGAGATGGCCTTTTTTCTGATCTGTCCGGTGATCCTGTGCCTTACAGCAATCCTTAAAAAGACGCTTAAAAAAGTGATCACCAAAGACTGGCAGATATCTCTCCTGCAGGCTTTGTTTGTAGCGATCCTTGCGTATCTTTTTTACCGGTTCCTGCACATTAATCTCTACGGCAATAACAGCATCGTTGCCTTTATGCCCCAGCGGATCATGACGGGGATGGTGGCAGCTTATCTCTATCAGGCTTTGAAAGCATCTCTTCCGAAATTGGGTGAAACAAAAGGCTTTCAGATCCTGACCGATATCTACATGGTCTTTTTTGTGCTGTTTTGCATCCTGAGCAGCGAATGGATCTTATCCCGCATTGATCCCGCATTTACAGGCTATTACATCGGCTGGGAGAATCCTCTTCTGGTCCTTAACCTGACCTGCCTGGCACTGATCCTGTTAGCAAGCAGCGGGAACTGCCTGTTTAAGAAGTTTGCCTCTCATCCGCTCATCGGATTTCTGGCAAGTTTAAGCTTTTCCATGTATCTGTTCCACTTCCCCTTCCTGTCCCTTCTTGGAAGCGGCAGCAGGGCGAGGACCTTCCTCCTGGTATACCTTGTGACCGTTGGGTTCGCATATCTGGTAAAGAAGGGCATCGAAGAGCCGGTGCAGAAACTGTTTAAAAAACGCAGACCGAAGGAAAATAAAGTACTGATCGCCTGATCTGTAAATAGGAACCCATATTATGAAAGAATGTATCTTATCCGCCATCATCGGCTATATCCTGGGCATGTTCTTAACCGCAGAGCCGGTGGCATGGTTTTATACGAAAAAACATATATCCCAGATCGGAACCGGCAATCCCGGCATGGCCAACGTCATGGCACAGATCGGCAAGAAAGCCGGCTTTACCGTGCTGATCGGTGATATCTTAAAGACTCTGATCGCCATGGGGGTAAGCTACCTTCTGTTTCGTAAGATGATCGGCTGGGATGCGGTATTATATTCCGGCATGGGGGCTATTTTCGGACATAACTTCCCGGCATGGCGTAAATTCAAGGGTGGTAAGGGCGTAACGGTTACCGTGACCTGGCTGGTGATCGCCCTTCCGGTATGGGGCGCGGCAGTCAGCATCGTTGGCGGTCTCATTACCATCTGGACCGGGTATCTGCCTCTGGGCGCTATCCTGATCCCCTTATTTGCGCTTCCCTTTGCCTTTTTGACAGACGGCGTAAAGACCGGCATCTTTGTGCTTATTTCGCTCCTTATCATGATCTCCAGACACTACCGTGGAATGATCCGTATCTTCCAGGGCGTTGAGAAGAGGGAATTTCGTAAGAAAGAGGAAGTATCGGAGACTGCAGAAAATACGGAGCAGCCTTCCTTTGAGGATGTGGTAGAAGAAAGTCTCAGATCTCAGCAGACAAAGGAACAATAATCTGTATGGAATGGTGAATTTCGGCAGGTCTCTGTACAGAGACAGAAGGATTGCCGGAAATGCAGATATTGCAATTTTAAAAAGTACGTGATAAGATGCCTTCATATAAAACGAAAGGGCACAGTTTTGTGTAAGGTAGTCCAATGAGACTTTGGTGATCGGATCAGAAGAAACGCAGAAGATTTTTAAGGAAACCTATGAACCATAGGCTTTTTTGCGTACGCTTTGCATCGATCATCACACGTTTTGGGCGCTGTGTCTTGCGGATGAAGTATTTTAGATACTGTATCTTCCGTATACCGGTTTCGAGGGACAGTTTTATCGGGATAAGAGCCCGGTTCCCTATTGTGTCTGTGTGAGTCTGTTTTTGCGTATGCAAAGACGGACTTTTTTCATGTTCGAAGGACAGTAGTAAAGATTTAAAGCATTCTTTCTGTCTGACAGGTTTTCGGACAGGAGGCAATTATATGGCACAATTAAGTGTAAACAACCTGACTTTCCACTATGAGGGAAGCTTTGACGATATTTTTGAAAACGTATCTTTTTCCGTGGATACCAACTGGAAGCTGGGGCTGATCGGACGAAACGGTAAGGGAAAGACCACTTTTTTAAGGCTCCTTATGGGAAACTATTCTTATGAGGGCAGCATTACGGCTTCCACGGTCTTTGACTATTTCCCCTATCCCTGCACAGCGCAGCAGGCAAAATTAAGTGCAGCGGAGCTGATGGATACCTGGAAAAGCGGATGCGAGGACTGGAGAGTCCTTAAGGAACTGCCGCAGCTATCTCTGGATGCGGAGGTTCTCTACAGACCCTTTGAAACCTTAAGCTTCGGAGAGCGTACCAAGGTGATGCTGGCGGTGCTCTTTTCCGGAGAAAATGACTTTCTCCTCATCGATGAACCTACCAATCATCTGGACAGAGAATCCCGGGAACTGATCAAATCTTATCTGCACGGAAAAAAGGGCTTTATCCTGGTATCCCATGACCGGGACCTGCTGGATGCCTGCATCGATCATGTGCTGGTCTTAAACCGCAGTACCATTACGGTTCAAAACGGTAACTTCTCCACCTGGATGGAAAACAAGGAACGGGCCGACTCCTTTGCAAGAGCGGAAAACGAGAAGCACAAAAAGGCCATCGGCAAGCTGGAGGAAGCGGCAGAGCGTGCAGGCCGCTGGGCGGAAAAAAACGAGGGAACCAAGATCGGTTTTGATCCCATAAAGGAGCATGACCGCTCCAAGGACACCAGAGGCTATATCGGAGCCAAGACCAAGCACATGCAGAGCCGGGTAAAAGCCTTTGAAGGCAGGATACAGAGAGAAATCGAGGAAAAGGAAGGGCTTTTACAGGACATCGAAGAGCCGGTGGATTTAAAGCTCATGCCCCTTACCCATTACAAGAAACTGCTGATCCGGGCAGCGGACCTTTCCCTGTCCTATGAAGGCGGAAAGGGACCGGTATTTGAACACCTGAATCTGGAACTGAAACAGGGGGACCGCTTCTTTTTATCCGGAGAAAACGGATGTGGCAAGAGCAGTCTTATTAAGGCCATCCTGCAAAGCGCAGGGTATATGGAACATAGCCCTATGGTTCTTACCGGTGAGTTGTTAACCGCGCCCAATCTGGTGATCTCCTATATCAATCAGGATACTTCCCACCTTAAGGGAACCATTGCAGAGTATGCAAAGAAACAGAAGCTGGATTACAGCCTGCTCCTTGCACTGCTCCGACAGCTGGATTTTGAACGGGTGCAGTTTGTTAAGCCCATGGAGTCCTTCTCCGAAGGGCAGAAAAAGAAGGTACTGATCGCGGCCAGTCTCATGACACCGGCTCATCTCTATATCTGGGATGAACCCTTAAATTACATCGATGTGTTCTCCAGAATGCAGATCGAGGACCTGATCCGCCGGTATGAGCCCACCATGCTCCTGGTAGAGCACGATGTACGCTTCCGGGAGGATGTGGGGACAAGTGTTCTGGAAATGTAAGTTTTCCTGCGGTTATCCTTTGTTTTTCTGTAATTATCTGGTATTCTGTGGTAGAATCAATTTGTTGTGACGCCGTAGGAAAAGCGGCAGTAGGATTGGAGTATCCAAATGGAAGAAGTAAAAGAAACGAAAAAGCGTATGTTATCCGGCATTCAGCCCAGCGGCGACCTGCATCTGGGCAATTATCTGGGAGCCATCAAGAACTGGGCAGACCGGGTAAATGATTACGAATGCTATTATTTTATGGCAGATATGCACACCATCACGGTTCGTCAGGAGCCTGCAGAGCTGCGCAGAAGAAGTTTAAACCAGCTGGCGCAGTACATAGCCTGCGGATTAGACCCTGAGAAGAACGTACTGTTCTTACAGTCCCATGTACCGGCCCATGCACAGTTATCCTGGGTTTTAAACTGCTATACCATGTTCGGCGAGCTGTCCCGTATGACCCAGTTCAAGGACAAGTCCGAGAAGCATCACGATAACATCAATGCAGGCCTCTTTACCTATCCGGTACTGATGGCAGCAGACATCCTCTTATATCAGCCGGATTACGTTCCGGTAGGAGAGGATCAGAAGCAGCACGTGGAATTAACCCGTGATATCGCACAGCGTTTTAACAGCGTTTACGGTGATGTATTCAAGATCCCGGAGCCTTATATCGCAAAGCAGGGCGCAAGAATCTACGGCCTCACCACTCCTCAGGATAAGATGAGCAAGTCCATTCCCGAGGGCTGCGTCTTCTTAATGGATGATCCGGACACCATCGCCCGCAAGTTTAAGAAGGCAGTGACCGACTCCGATACGGAAAACTGCGTACACTTTGATCCCAAGAACAAGCCCGGTGTCGCTAACCTGATGAACATCTACGCCACCATTACCGGTAAGACCTACGAAGAGATCGAGGCCGAGTTTGCCGGTATGGGCTACGGCAAGTTTAAGCCTGCTGTCGGCGAAGCAGTTATCGAGCATATGCGTCCCATCCGGGAAGAAGCAGAGCGCCTGATGAAGGATAAGGCTTATCTGGATGACATCTATAAGCAGGGTGCAGAGAGAGCCGCTTATGTAGCCAATAAGACCCTGCGTAAGGTATACAAGAAGGTTGGTTTCTACCAGCTGTAATGACGACTACACATGCGTCGGAGACAGAAATGTTTCCGACGTGTTTTTTTGCGCAAAAATGCTGATACAGACATTAT
>JAEEGH010022450.1_pt1 | contig 12932 bp, 10 predicted proteins | sample 9134181 | NCBI WGS metagenome assembly JAEEGH01 (sample SAMN16246544, study PRJNA631951) | gut metagenome | biome: gut microbiome; feature: rumen; material: DP-attached | host: Bos | place: Iran: Karaj | collected 2018-10 | reverse complement strand
GGAACACGTCGACCGGGACTTCCTGCGTCATGCGCTCGTCGTACTCGCCGTAGCCTTCGGCGGGGATGACCTTCACGTCGAACTTGTCGCCGACCTCGTGACCGACCATCGCGTTCTCGAGCCCCACGACAATCATGTGGGCGCCCTGGATGTACTGGAGCGGTTCGCGGCCTTCGGAGGAATCGATGACGGCTCCTTCGTCGGAGGTGAGGGTGTAGTGCATCTGGACTACGGTCTTGTCGGCGATTTTCATGATGTTCCTTTGTGTGAGGGGGTAAAAAAGTAGGCTAAATATAGAAAAAAGCGGTTTGCAACGTGATAAAGGACAAATTTTTGCACGAAAAGTGAAGTATGTTGTGAAAATTTGTGCATGCTTCTTCTTTTTTGTTTATATTCTTCTTAAACACATAATTCAAGGAGTAAATATGAAGAAATTGCTTTGGACCGGCGCACTCGCCTTGACCACAATGGCCTGCCTGACCGCCTGTGGCGACGATGATAGCGGAACAAGTGCTGGAGGTGATGACGAACTCTATACCTGCGACATTACGGCTAAGAAGGTCGTTGTCAAGCAGAATGCCGGGCCCTACTCGGTTACGATGACATATACCCATAACGAAGATGGAACCATGACATCTCGTTATGAATATGGTTCTGGACATCCTGATGTATGTGCTGGTCCTGTACCGAATGAAGTTGACGATGAAGATGCTGAAATGACTTGTAAAGATAACGTTTATACGGTTAAATCTAAAGTAACCGTGACCACAGAGGAATTCCAGGAATATGCCGGAGCCGCGACGAAGGCTTGCCCAGAACCGGCACCGTGGGGCAAGGGAACAAAGCCCAGCGACGATGAAGGCTCCGATGGTGAAGAAGGCGGTTCTTCTGACGTCGATGACGATGAAGGTTCGACAGGCACTGATGACGAGAATGGAGATGAAGGTGGTCAGGTATCTGACATTACCTGCAACTTCGAAAAGTCTGATGACACCTGGTCCATCGCTAAGGGCGAAGGTGGTGGCGAGATGATTGTTAAGTGGGGCACTGGCAAGGCAGTCGTTATTACCAAGATTGATTACGGCGATGTTGCAACATGCAAATCGATGCTTGATCTTCTTGCTACGGATACCGAAGGCAGTGGCACATCCTCTTGCGATGGTAAATTCTTAGTTATGGAAGACCCCGATACGTACAAGGACCTCTCTAAGGATGTCTTGTACAGCATGTACTGCGCTGATTAGTTCGCGTAATTATGGCTTAATTATGGCGTCGGCTTATTTGCCGGCGTCATTTTTTTTGCGGTCTTTCCAGACGCTCTCGTTGAAGAGCTGGCCTTCGCTCAGGCCGTATTTCTCCTCGACGCCCGCCATGCGGATGGCCTCGTCGATGGAAATCTTCCCGCGGATGGCCTGCGTGTAGATGAGCGCCTTCTTGCGCACTGTTGCTGCGTCTTCCTGGAGCATTTCGAGGCGGAAATGGTTCACTCCGGCGGCGCGCAAGTCCGGCAATAATTTCAGGGCCGATTGCGGTTTGCCTACGAACAGCGTGTTGCGGCATTCTGCGTCGCTCTGCAAGAAGTGTCGCTCGCCCTTGTGGTCGAGAATTTCAACCTTGTGCTGGGTGCAAATCTTGCCGCATTCGGGGAACCGCCTGCCGGTAGTGAGCGCGCGGGCAAACGCGCAGTATTCGGAATGGAATGCGGGCATGTACTGGTGGAGCGTGAGTTCCATGCGGCTCCCGTCGATATCGCCCAGCAGGTCGAAAAGCTGCGTGGAGTTCAGGTCCCACGAGGGATGGAGCGTCTGCAGCCTCTGCGAAAGCAACCAGTCGTAACTCAGGCAGTTCGCGGCATTCAGGCTGTAGTCGCCCGCAAGCGGGATGCCACTTTCCTTGAGGATGGAGAGCGCACCGAGGTTACGGACCAGCGCAAAGTCGGGGCAGAGCCGCAGGATGTTCTTGAGGTAGTGGCTTTCGCCCGGCTTGTGGATGCGGAGCGTGGCCATACCCGCCTTGAAACCGAGTTCGCGGATTTGTTCGAGCGGCTCGTCGTATTTTACGCCCCAGTCGAAATCCATGACAACGTTGTCTATGTCGAGGCCTTCGAGCGCAGGGATTTGTTCGGGACTGCGGACGAGCACCGAAATAACCGGGTCTTTTGTCATCCCCGCCGGTTCAATTGTCATCCCCGCGGGCTCATCTGTCATCCCCGCGAAGGCGGGGATCTTGTTGCCGGTTGAGGACTGCGCGGCGGTCTTGACGTTCGCAAACTTCACGCTGTTGAGCAGTGCTCTTCCCGCATTGGCGCTCGGGTTCAGTTCTTTCCATTCGCAGCGTGCGTTGTCGAGCAGTTTTATCGCCTTCTGGCGGAGCGTGCGGAGCATCTTTCCGGCGATAAACGCGTTTAGCGCGATACTGACCGAGAGATTGTCCAGCCTGTAGGCGGTCGATCCGAGAGCCGAAAGTTCCTTCTGTGCGAGGTCGCGCAGTCTATTACCCGCGTCGAGTTTGCCTGCTTCGTTTTTGCCCGCGTCCGCTGCGCTGTTCCTGGCTTCTTCAATGGGAGTGTCGCCCTGCACGGTCGCAGAATGCCCGCTGTAGTCCTGCACGGTAAGCGACAGGGGCGTGCCAATGCAACCTTCCAGCAGCATCTTCACGGGAATGCGCTTCGCCTGCTCGCGGTCGGTAAACGTCTTGCGCAGTTCCTTTTCCAGCGCGGGGGAGTCGTTCCTGTACACCTTCATCCCGCGGGCGACTTGCCGCGTGTCGAAATCGCGCCCGAATTCCATCTTCAGGAGTTGCGGGCCGCACCCGCGCGTAGATGGCTTGCCCTTGTGCTCGTGCACGACTTGCGAGGCATAGAGTCTTGCACCCGCGCTTTGCGCGAATCTCGGTTCCTCGAAGAGGATTCCGTCACCCGGCCGCGGCATCATACCTGCGATAATATCGTCGGCACATCCCTTGTCCTGTTTTGTCATCCCCGCGAAGGCGGGGATCTCCAAACATTCATCCAGTTCCACCACGACACAACCGCGCTCCATGCGCACGACCGTCCCGAGGTACATCCCGTGATGGTTGCTGAACGTGCCGTCCACGAGTTCCTGGTGGTTGTCCCCGTCGAGCCAGCCCGTGCGAAGCCCGCGGCTGAACAACACTTCGAGCGGTTCCCTGTCGCTTGCCTCGAGCGGTGTACGGTCCAGCGCCTTGCGGTAGGCACGTGCGACCGCCGCCACGTATTCCGGGCTCTTGAGGCGGCCTTCCACCTTGAGCGAGTTCACGCCGATTTCTTCAAGGTCGCCGAGTCGCGGGAGGGCGCACAGGTCGTGCGGACTGAACAGGTATTGCGCATCCGTATCGCGGTATTCCTTGCCGTCCACGAATATGCGGTAGGGGAGCCTGCAGCTCTGGGCGCATTGCCCGCGGTTTGCGCTGCGGCCGCCGAAATTTTCACTGGTGAGGCACTGCCCCGAATAGCTCACGCAGAGCGCGCCGTGTATGAAAACTTCGAGTTCGAGCGGGGTCGCTTCCTTGATGCGGGCGATTTCCTTGAGCGAGAGTTCGCGGGCGAGCACGGCACGGTTGAACCCCAGTTTTGCCGCCAAGTTCACGCTTTCGGCGCTCGCGAGCGTCATCTGCGTGCTCGCGTGAATTTCCTGCGTGGGCGCGATGGCGCGTATCAGGCGCGCAAGCCCGATATCCTGGATGATGAAGGCGTCCGGTTCCAGCGAAATCACCTTCGCGAGGAATTCGGGCAGTTCCCGCAGTTCGCGCTCGAATACGAGCACGTTCATTGCGAGGAACGTGCGCACGCCGCGTACCCTCGCATACCGGATCATCTCGCCGACGTCTTCGAGCGAAAAGTCCTCGGTGCGCCCGCGCGCATTCCAGTGCGGGACCCCGAAATAAACGGCATCGGCGCCGTTAGCGACGGCGGCCTCGAGCATCTCGCGCGTACCCACGGGCAAGAGAAGTTCCGGAGATGGCCTCGTACTCGAATTCATATAGTCAAAGATAAAAATTGTATATTTGAATCATGGCCTCACAGAAGATTAAAATTCAATATCTCGACGATTCTATCACGCGCCTCACGTATGTGGGCGGCAAGTCCGACTGGATTGACCTTGCGGCGGCGGAGACCGTGACGCTCAAGGCGGGGGAGTTTAGGCTCATTCACCTGGGGGTCGCGATGAAGTTGCCCGAGGGTTACGAGGCGCATATCGCCCCGCGTAGTTCCACATTCAAGAATTTCGGCATCTTGCAGGCGAATTCGGTGGGAGTCGTGGATTCGAGCTACTGCGGTGCAAACGACTGGTGGAAAATGCCCGTGTACGCCACTCGCGACGTGACCATCGAGAAGGGATGCCGCATCGCGCAGTTCCGCATCATGGAAATCCAACCGACGATTACGTTCGTGGAAGGCGCGCTAGATGGCGCCGATCGCGGCGGTTTCGGCAGCACGGGAATCTAAAATTTCTACATTTGTCTGCGTATGCAGATTCTTGAAAGTTTGGATTATTGGTTTTGGATTCCGGTAATTTTTTGGATCGGACTGTACTTTTGGTTTTATCGAGTTACCTATCCGCGTTACATGAAAAAATTGGTCAGAAAAGGAATCAAGTGGGCGTATGTCCCTGCGTGGCGTGGTTATTGGCTTCCGTTGGATTTTCTTTTTACGCTTCTGATGGCGTTGGTGTCGGCGCTTCCGGCTGTATGGGTGTTTTTCAAGTGGCTTGATTACCCTTGGTACTACGGATTTGCAGTATCGCCGCTGTTCTTTATCGTCGGTGCGGTTCTTTGCCGTACCGCCAAGAGCAAGACAGCAGAACTTTATCAGTCCGCTTATTTTTTGGAGTATCGTAAGGTTCGTTACGAATCCGAAATCAGGGGCAATTTCCGCAGCGAGAGCGATGTCCATAACCATACCATCTGGAGCTTTACCAAGAAGCTGAAATATGCAGAAGCTCACGGTCGTTTGTGGAAATACGTGAATGCGATGGCAAAGACGAAAAAGATTCCGCCCGATGTTTACGCAGAGACGATGTACTAGGAGCCTTCAATGATGTCCAATATCCTAGATTCAATTGGAGTAGGCGAAAACGTCCTCGATGGCCGCGCGGCATGGAAGTACGCCGAAGAGATTCTCTTGCAGGTCTCGAGAACTTTTGCGCTCAACATCAATGTTCTGAAGGGAAAGCTTCACAAGAGTATCCTGCTTGCCTATCTGTATCTGCGCATTGCCGATACGGTAGAAGACGATCCTGACATGAAGGCTTCCGAAAAGGAAATTGTCTTGGGCCTGCTTGCCGACATTTTCAGGACGGCGGACCTGCCTGAAGAGGCTGTTGCAAAATTTGAACGCTCGCTCCCGGAAAGTTGGCGCAAGTCGGAACACCCGTACATGAACTTGTGCCTGCATACGCACGTGGTGGTTCCGCTGCTGAAGGAATTGCCTGAAGTCTATGCGGCTCCGGTGCGTGCGGTGACGATTGAAATGTGTCATGGCATGGCGAAGTTTGCGCTTAGGCAAGAGGCGGCGCTCAGTTCCGGCTGGTTTACGCTGGAGAGTGTCGCCGACCTCGACGAATACTGCTACTATGTGGCGGGTATTGTCGGTAAACTGTTGTCGAACTTGTTTGCTGCGGATACTTGCCTGATCGGTGATGCTCGCAAGGCCGAAATGCAGAAACTCGATGTGAGTTTCGGGCTTGCGTTGCAGGTGGCGAACATCGTGAAGGACTGCATCGAAGATTCGTCTCGCCGAGTCTGCTTTGTGCCCGAAGAAATTTGCCGTAGGCATGGCTTCGCTCATTCGTACGAAATGTTCGATGTCCCGACGGATGCCGCTGCGAAGGCCGATTTTGACAAGCGCCGTGCCGCAGTCATGGGTGAACTCGTGAAAAAGGCCTGGGGACACCTGGACGATGCGATTGCCTATACCAAGCTGATTCCGAATGTCAAGATGCGCACGAGGCTTTTCTGCCTATGGCCGCTCTTCATGGCCGCCGAGAACATGAAACTGATTGGCGACGGTTCGAGTCTCTTTGCTTCCGAGAAAAAAGTCAAGATTACCCGCGATACCGTGAAGCGGATTATCAAGTCGACCACATTGCATTTCTATTCGGATCGCTGGATTGAAAAGTCTTACGCTAAATTGAAGAGCGAGGCGGAAACAATTAAAAGTTAAGAACGGAAATTTGGAGTGTCATCCTGAGCGGAAGACGAAGGATCTCGAAAAGGAATATGAAAAAATTTGATTTTATAAATAAGTGGCCGTTCCATTTGGGCGTTATTCTTTTTAGCATTGTTGCCGATCAGCTGACAAAGCTGTGGGCGCTTGTGCGTTTTACGAACGAGACCGGAGCGCCGAATCACGACGTCATCAACGTTGTCGGTGAACTGGTTCGCTTTCAGTTGGTGTTTAACAAGGGTGCTGCATTCAGCAGTCGTCCGCAAGACCTGATGCCTTTCTTGCCTCCGTGGCTGTTTTTCTTGCTGATTTCGGTTGTGGCGACGATTGTACTTTTGTGGTTCTACAAGTCTATCGACAAACGCGACTGGATGAGCCGTCTCGGTGTAGTGATGATTTTGGGCGGTGCCGTCGGTAACTTTATCGACCGTATGCGCCTTTCGATGGTGGTCGATTTTATCGACTGCGATTTCCCTGACTTTATCATGACTCGTTTCCCGACGTACAATGTTGCCGATTCCTTTGTGACGGTCGGTGTCGCCATTGTGATTCTTTCACCCATTATTTTGAAGAAAATCCATCAAGAAATTAAGAACGAAAAAGAGCATAGAACCGAAAAGTGACCCACTGCGTCATCCTGGAGCGCAGCGCCCCTGCGTCATCCTGGAGCGCAGCGACGGGATCCTCCCTTCGATTGAGAATGACTTGATTTAACCTCCTACTTCCTACTGCTTATGAATTACCTAGTAGACGAAAAGCATTCCGGTGAACGCATCGACAAGTTTCTTGTGGGTGTCATGGAAAATGTTTCCCGCACCGATATCCAGAAACTGATTGCCGCTGGCGAAGTCAAGGTGGGCGGTGTTGCCTCTCCCAAGAATTTCCGTGTCGAGGCGGGAATGGTCGTGGTGGTGGAAAAGGTTCCCGAAAAAGAAGCGAGTACGCTTGAACCGGAAAACATTCCGCTCGATATTGTCTACGAGGACGACGATATTGTCGTGTTGAACAAGCCGCGAAACCTGGTGGTGCATCCCGGCAACGGCGTGCAGAACGGAACGCTTGCTGCAGGTCTCCTGTATCATTTCAAGGAGAATTTGTCTGCGGTCAACGGTCCGTTACGCCCGGGCATTGTCCATCGTCTGGACAAGGATACACCAGGGCTTATGGTGGTCGCCAAGAACGATGCCGCGCACCGTCACCTGGCTCACCAGCTGGAAACGCGCACCTTGCACCGAACCTACAACGCCCTGGTGTGGGGGCATCCCCGCGACTTGGAAGGCACAATCGATGCCCCTATCGGGCGTAATCCGAAGAACCGCCTCAAGATGGCGGTCGTAAGCGATGGTAAGCCTTCCCGTACGCACTTTGTGGCTAAGAAATTCTTCGCTTTTGCGACGCTTCTGGAATTGCAGTTGGAATCCGGCCGTACGCACCAGATTCGCGTGCATAGCCGCTATATGGGGCACCCGGTCGTAGGCGATCCGCTGTACGATGGCCGCGACGGTTGCTTGAACCGCGTGTCTCCCTTGATGAAGGATATCGCGGCGAAGGTTCTTGAAATTGCCCCGGCTCAGCTTTTGCAGGCGGTCAAGATTGAGCTCATTCACCCGACGACGGGCAAGAAGATGAAGTTCAAGGTCCCCCTCGAAAAGCCTTTCGAACAAGTTCTTAAGCTTCTCAAGAAGGAATGCCCTGCAGATGCACCGGTCTTTGACGACGAAGACGAGGGTTTCCGCGATTTCGATCCCGAAATGCGTTTTACCGAGGGCGATGAGGCGGACGAAATGGACAACGAATCGCTGGATGTGTTTGACGAAGGTGTTTTCCCTGAATTGAAAGAACGTAAGACGCGCGCCCAGCGTTTTGCCGAACGTGCCGCCCGTGCGGCGAACCGTAAGGCGAAGGCCGCGGAACGCAAGCGTATCAAGCAAGAAAAGGCTGCACGTAAGCGCGGCATCGCTCCCGAGGATTTCGTCCAGCCCGGATATGAACCGACGATTGACCCGAACTTGCTTTAGCAAAAAAAGCCAACGCTCGGCAACGTAGCTTTAATCACAAAAAAGGCTCCCTTGGGGAAGCCTTTTTTAGTTTATACAGATTTAGCCCTGAAATCAGAATTCAGAATTTCGTTAATGCCGTAGACATTAACGAAGAGGGTATTCCTTGTAGTCCTTGACCCCGAATTCCTGGCGCAGGTAATCCCAGCGGACCAGACGGTTTTTCCAGTAATACTTACGATACAGGCGGCGTGCGACGCGGCTTGTTAATTCGTACGGAATCGTGTGGTGGTCATCGGCGACACTTTCCATCGAAATGCGGAAGTCGAGTTCTCCGTTCACCACGTCGACGGTCTCTCCGACTTGCACATCAGGAATGTGGCTTACGTCGACCATCGTCGCGTCCATGCACACGCGTCCGAGAATCGGGCAGAGTTGCCCACGGATAAAGACGAATCCCTTGTTGTATTCACCGCGCAGGTAACCGTCGCCGTAGCCGATGGCGATGGTGGCGATGCGCGTGGGCTGTTGCGCCATCCAGTAGCCGCCGTAGCTCACCGTTTCGCCGGGCTTCACGTCGTGGATGTGGCGGATGGTTGACTTGATTTTCATGACGGGCTTAATCGGCCACGGGGAAGGGGCTGCGCCCATGCAGTTGTAACCGTAAAGGGCGAGGCCTGGGCGAACCATGTCGAAATGGCTTTCGGGATGGGTGAGGGTTCCCGCCGAACTGCTGCAGTGGCAGATTTCGGGGCGGAGTCCTTCGGCTTCTAACACATCTACCAAGCGTGTAAAACGCTGAATCTGAATTTCGGTTTTCGGATTCCCCGGCATGTCGGCAGTGGCCAGGTGGGTGAACATCCCTTCGAAACGCAGATTCTTGAGGCTGAGCGCCGCACGGATGTTGTTGAAGTCTTCGGCGTCAAAGCCGTAGCGGTTCATGCCGGTATCGATGGCGAGATGGGCCTTGCAGGTGGTTTCCGTTTCGCGCAAGAACTGGTCGAATGCCATGGCGGTGCGGATATCCGTAATGGCTGCCGTCAGCTGGAATTCAACAAAGTAGGCGAAGTCCGCCGGTGTGCAGGGGCCAAGTACCAGAATCGGCAGATCCATTCCGTACTGGCGGAGCAGCATGCCTTCGCTAATGTGGGCGACTCCGAGGTAGTCGGCACCACCAAACTTGGCTGCAAAGGAGCAGGCGAGACTGCCGTGGCCGTATGAATCCGCCTTTACGGGCAGGAGAATCTTTGTGTTGGCAGGAATCTGGCTCCTGATAAATTGAATGTTGTTGCAGAGGGCGTCTAAGTTGATTTCAATCCAGTTCGGGCGCGCAATCTTATTTAAGTCGGGGGGTGTTGCTAAAAGTTTCATGATAGTGAAAATATAGGTAACTCCTAACTTTTTTTATCAAAAATCGTAAAGAAATGCTTTCAAAGAGCGCTAATTTAGGACTAATTGTAACGGAAGCGATACGAATGGAACCTTCAAAAGCCTTGGTACTCTAAGTTGGAATAAACCAGGTTGACATGTTTTTTGTAAAAAGTCTTCGTTCCCCAAAGAGGTTCGAATTTTGATGCGGCCCAATAATGACGGCATTTCTGTTCTTTTGTTCGAATTTACAATTTGCTCGATGAAAAATTGTTTACCGATTCCGATGAATCCGTTTGATTTTTTGTTTGTAGTTTTCATTTTTAAGAAAGAAATATCTTGTTCTAATTCCGAGTAAAGGAACGGATATAGAATGAAATACAGATAAATTAATTCCTTTATTCTGTCGTTTTGTTTCCCTGACATATTTGACTTTGTGTAATGGGCTTGCCTTTTAAAGTCCCGTTCCGAAGTCTGCCTTAAGGCAAGAATAACGCCCCGTCATAAGGGGTAGTGTCCCTGCCTATATCTCAAAACAACAAAACCCTGCAAAGGGAGGATAAAATCATGACAGCAGTCATACAAACCCCGGAAACGTTCATCGCGTCCCTGTTGCCGGATTCCGATAAAAAGATGGTGCGCATCGCAGGCGTATCGCTTCTTGTCGCGATTCTTCTGTGCTTCTGGGCCACGACATACGAGGTGCTGATTGACGATTCCATTTTTGTGGATCCGCCAACCACCGAAATCACAGCAACCATGAACATCATCGACAAAAAGGAGGAAAAAAAGCCCGACAAGAAACAAGATCGAAAACCTCAAGATATCCAACGCAAAAGGCCAGGCTCTGGCGGGAAACCCGTAGGGCGAGGAAACCCTCGAGCTCCGCTTAATCGTGGCGTTATTCATGCGCTAGAGGCTCAAACTGCAAATGCTTCGGCTGCCGCTTACGACTTGATCAAGCAAAGCTTTGCCAAGGATATCGACAAGGTCCTCAAGAATACGAATGGCTTGCAAGTGACCGGCAAGACAAAGATTGGCGAAGTCCGTGGAAAAATTTCAGACGGATTTAACCAAGGCATGTTTGCCGGTGGCAGCGGCGGTATCGGCGACGATATCTCGAACCTGGTCAGTGGCTCTGCTGGAGCTATATCGACCAAGGCAATGGGAAATATAAAGGCTCCCAAAGAAAACGAAATCGAGTGGGGTGCTGGCCCCGCATCCCGTTCCGCTGCAGATATCATGAAGGTTGTTCGCCAGCGTACTCCGGGACTTCGGCATGTCTACAATAAATACCTCAAAAAGAAGCCGGGGTTCCAAGGAAAGGTAACGCTCAAGTTCACGATTGCTCCAGGTGGCGAAATCATCAGTATGTCGCTGGTGTCGTCCACGACGGATTACAGCGAATTCGACAATGAAATCAAGAAATCAGTCGGTCGTTGGACATTCAGCAAGGTGAAATCGGGCAATACCACGGTGACAATCCCGTTCACATTCACGGAATAAATTATTTCGCCGCGGCTGTTACGCAATCTCGTCATCGCGAGGTGCGTAGCGCCGTGGCGATCTGCTTTTGCTATATTATAGCCTGCAAATAGGAGTATAGAAATGACAGATCCTCGCGTTACAAAGCTAGCTGAAAATTTGATTAACAATGCCATTGCACTTAAGCAGGGCGAAAACATCCTTATTGAAACCACCGACACACCCGACGAAGTCACGACTGAACTCGTGAAGGCTGTCGCTAAAGTGGGCGGTAACGCATTCGTGCACAATTACCGCGGCCGTGTCCGTCGCGAAATGATCAAGTCGGCGACCATCGAACAGATGCAGCTGCAGGCTGACCTCGCAATGGCCGAAATGCAGAAGATGCAGGCCTACATCGCCATTCGCGGTGCCGATAACGCCCTCGAAAATTGCGATATCAATGGTCGCCAGATGCTCAACTATCGCAAGATCAACGAAGACGTTCTCAACTACCGCGTGAATAAAACGCGTTGGTGCGTGCTCCGCTGGCCGAACCCCTCCATGGCGCAGGGTGCCAAGATGAGTTCCGAGGCGTTCGAAGATTTCTACTTCGAAGCCTGCCTTGCCGACTATCCGAAAATGGCCAAGGCCGCCCAGAACCTCGTGGACCTCATGAACCGCACCGACAAGGTCCGCCTTGTGGCAAACGGAACCGATTTGACCTTCAGCATCAAGGACATTCCGGCGATTCCGTGCTGTGGCAACATGAACATCCCCGATGGCGAAGTCTATACCGCACCGGTGCGCAACAGCGTGAACGGCGTTATCCATTACAATACGCCGACCCTTTACGACGGCAAGTACTTCAGCAATATCCGCCTGGAATTCAAGGACGGCAAGATTGTGAACGCCACTTGCGAATCCGGCGACAACGTGGCCCTGAACGCTCTCTTCGATACCGACGAAGGTGGCCGCTACGTGGGCGAGTTCGCCATCGGCTTCAACCCGTTCGTGAATGCCCCCATGTGTGACATTCTCTTCGACGAAAAAATTGCGGGTTCTATCCACTTTACGCCGGGCCGCTGCTACGAAGAAGCCCCGAACGGCAACATCAGCGCTATCCACTGGGATTTGGTGCTCATCATGCGCCCGGAATACGGTGGCGGCGAAATCTGGTTCGACGACAAGCTTATCCGTAAGGACGGCCTGTTCGTGGTTGACGAACTCAAGTGCCTGAACCCCGACCAGCTGGGAAAATAGTCGTCAGTTAGCTGAACTTAGATAGCAGAACGTCATTGCGAGAAACGCAGTGACGAAGCAATCCAAAAAAAAAGCCGTCCCGCAAAGGACGACTTTTTAAATGTGCGTTTGGATCCTATCAGTCCTCTGTCGCTGCGCTCCAGAGTTCTTCCAGGATGACAGTGGGGAAAACTCCCTGGATTACACGCCCTTAGCGAGAATCTCGCCGATCTGCACGGCGTTGAGAGCAGCGCCCTTGCGGATCTGGTCACCGGTGAGCCACAGCGTGTTGCTGTTCTCGTCGGCGAGGTCCTTACGGATACGGCCTACGAACACGTTGTCCTTGCCGGCGCTTTCGAGCGGCATCGGGTACACGTAGTTCTGCGGATCGTCCTTGAGGGTCACGCCCGGAGCGTTCTTCAAGGCATTGCGGATTTCTTCGACAGAAACCGGACGTTCCGTTTCGAACCACACGGATTCGGAGTGAGAACGCAGCGAGCTCACGCGCACGCAGGTGGCGCTCGTACGAACGTCAGAATGCATGATCTTGCGAGTTTCGTTGTACATCTTCATTTCTTCCTTCGTGTAGTCGTTTTCCGTCATCTTGTCGATCTGCGGAATCACGTTGTAAGCGAGCTGGAAGGGGAACTTGTTGATGTGAGTGGTAGAACCGG
>JAEEGH010022447.1_pt1 | contig 12933 bp, 8 predicted proteins | sample 9134181 | NCBI WGS metagenome assembly JAEEGH01 (sample SAMN16246544, study PRJNA631951) | gut metagenome | biome: gut microbiome; feature: rumen; material: DP-attached | host: Bos | place: Iran: Karaj | collected 2018-10 | reverse complement strand
CCTCACTGCCATCTGGCATGCAGGAAAGTATCAGCTGTTCCAGAGCGTGGCGCCCGTCGAAAATCAATGGTATGGCTCATGGCGCAAGTGGTGGGACCAGTTCAAGAACCAGCCGTTCTACATTGGCGGCGTGTACAATGAAGGGGATGATACATACGTTGACGAACGCCGCCTCACCGGCAAGATACAGGCTCTTCGCGTGTACACCCGCTCGCTTAGCGACGAGGAGCTGGAGCACAACCGCATGGTCGACGAGGCGCGCTTCAAGGGCAACCCGCCTGCGTCGAATGTGACGATCGCGGAGGGCGAGTTCAGCACGATCGAAGAAGAGACTGGCAACTACCGCGTGGACGGAGTCTATACGTTTACAGCGTCCGACACGGTGGACGGCGACGGCAAGAAGCGCAAGGTGAGGGGCGCGTTGATCGAGGAGTGGAACGGCTCGGAGTGGGTCAAAGTCGGCGTGCACGGCGGCAAGTCCTACGAGTTCAACGCGGCGTCCGGGAAGAAGATCCGTCTCACCTGGCGCTGGGGCAACTTCGGCACCTGCGTGCTAGTGAGGTAAGCCGGCGGCCCTGCTCGGCGAAGGCAGGCCGACGCTCACGAACCAGCCCGCGCAACTGGGAAGACCCATTTGCGCTGGGCTTGGTACGACAGGAAGAAGAGAGCCGTCTCCACCACGACCTTAAGCACGGTGATGGCGATTCCGTTGACATCAAGGATGCGGGCCAGGCCTGCCGTGCAGCCGTATCCGGCGGACATCACCGCAAGCACAAGGAGCCAGTACCTTGGCATGGACATCCGCTTTGCGGCCGCGGAACGGAACACAAAGCGCCTGTTGTAGAAATAGTTCACGCTCGCGGACACCGCTCGCGCGACGCAAATTGCAATAAGCGTGTTGGTGGCGCGCTTCCAGTCCGTCAGGCGCATCGCGGCGAAGAGGACGGCCGTGAATATCGCGTTGTCAAGAAGGAAGCACCCCACGCTTGACGCGCAGAAATGGAGCAGTGCGCCGTAGATGCGGAAGGAGTCCAGCAGAGGGCTGAAATGCGAGGAGGCGTTACCCTGCGAATAGACGGTCTCGATGGGAATCTGCACGGGAGGCGCGGCGTGATGGCGGGCGTCCGCAAGCATGGCCATCTCGTATTCGTAGCGGTCGCCCGGTATCTCCAGCATGCGCGGAATCAGCGAGACGGGAATGCCCCTGAGCCCAGTCTGAGTGTCGGCGACGCGCATGTGCGTGAACAGAAAGAAGAACTGCCGCGTCCACCAGTTTCCGAAGCGAGACCTCAGAGGCACCTTGCCCGTGAAGGCGCGGACGCCAAGCACAAGCGACTCGGGATTCACGAGAGCCGCCTCTGCGACGCGCACTATGTCGTCCGGACGATGCTGGCCGTCGGCGTCCGCAGTGACTACTGCGGCGCATTTCGGCAGATGCTCCGCAATCCACCTAAAGCCTGTCTTGAGCGCGGCACCCTTCCCTCTGTTCACTTCGTGGACGACGACCGGAACGCCCTTCTCGGCGACGCGCCTGAACACGTCGCCGCCTACGCTCGACCCGTCGTTCACGACGAGGATGTCGCCGAACGCGCCCTTCAGCCTCTCCACCAGATACAGAAGCTTCTCGTCCGGATTGTAGGCCGGAATGAGGACAACGACTCCGTCAGCACCGCCGCTCACTTACTTCGATTCCTTCTTGAATTTCCACAAACGGCCGACATCAGGCTGGAAAAGCATGCTAGGCCAGCCGTATCCGCCAAACTCGTAATTGGCGAAGAGCAGCAGAGGCTTGTTGAGGGCGCCCATGATGCCGTGCCTGATCTGCTTTCTCTGCTGCATCTCCTTGACAAGACGGTCCGCCTCCGCCTTGTTCGTGTCGGGGACCATCGTCCTGAACCAGGTGAACGAGTCGGTGTAATGCACCACGACGGCGTCCTTCGACGGCTTGCTGACGGGAGTCATCCCCGCCGCCAGCAATCTGCGGGTCGCAGCGGTTCCGAACGCCCAATGAGGCGTCGTCTTGATCTGCGCCTTGGACGCCTCGCCCGAAAGCTTCGCGTACTGGTCCTGACGCAGCTTCTCCATCGACGTTGTGAGGTCGTACCACTGAATAAGGTTCCATACCGTGAGGAACGCGACAGCCGACAGCAAGACCTGCCAGGAGACGACCACCGGTCTGTGCGCCCTTCTCCAGCTCCATCTGGGACAGTATATCGCGCCCATGAACGTCACGAAGGGTATTGCGTACATCTCGGGGAAATACCTGCAGAAGCCCAGGTACTTCGCGGGCGTCAGATTGTCCAGAAGGAACACAAGGCCGAAGAACGCCGCGACCTTTCTGTTCCGCACGCACGGCAGCAGCAACAGACTCAGGCACATGAGAGTCGAGAAGTTGTCGCCGTATCCGTTGGCAGTCGGCCAGCTGAAGGTCGGCTTGTAGTCGCTTCTGCCAAGACACCAGCCCGAGCATTTCGTGGCCAGTTTCGGCGAGAACCACGCATACACGACGCGACCGAGATAGCCCATGTCGAGTGCATCGTCGTTTCTGCTGGAGATGAAGTCGCCCGTAAGGTCCTTTGTGGCGCACCCCTGCACGAAGGTGTGCGCCGGATAGAACGGGCTTCCCCCGTGAATCCACTGCGTGACATACGGTGACGCCCCGACCAGCAGGAAGAAGACGACTGAGCAGAGGGCAAGCCTGCGGAAGAGCTGCCGCCTGAAGCCGACTGCGCTTGCGATTCCGCCAAGGATCAGCCAGATGCCGAATCCCGCGGTCTTGCTCACGGAGCACGTCGACAGGCACATCCAGAACATGACGGCGTCCTTCGCGCTGCGACTCCGCCACCATATCAGCATTGCGAACACCGAAGACAGCGTCGAGGCGAACTTGACCGAATCGACAGTGCCGTACATCAGGTAGTTCATCAGCTGGACCGGAAGGAACACGCAAGTCGCGAACACGGCCGCGCAGTACTTCGAGCATCCGAACTCCTCGACCGCAAAGCGATACGCCAGGGAAAAGAGCGCGATGAAAAGGCAGCAGGGCAGAAACATCGTCGCAGTGAAGAGATTCGTCCCCTTCGAGACGATTGCGGACGACAGCGCGGTGATCTTGGGCGCGCAGAGGATATGGTCGAAGTTGCATGGGGTCTTGAGGGCGGCCTTCAGTCCTTCGTTCGTCGCCTCCAGCACAGGATTCCACCCTTCGACCAACGCCTGAGCCATGGGGAAGTAGCAGACCGAAGCATCCCAGTGAACGTATGTGAACGTGTACGCCGTCACCAGCCATATGGCCAGCATGACAAGCAGGTAGCTCAGCGCCCGCGCAATGGAATGCATCAGCGCCAGGCAGAAAGAGACGATAAGCCCGAGCCAGAACGCCTTGAAGGAGACGGATTTGCCGAAGAAAAAGCCGACGGACGTCACAAAGACGCAGAACATCATGCAGAAGAGAGGCAAGCGGTCAAGGCCGCTGACAGTCTCTGCGCCCCTGGCGATGGCCGCATATACGGGCTTTATGTCTTCCGACAGCCGCTTCAACCGCAGAGCCAGCGCCGCACGAACCGCGGCAAACCAGTCGCAGGCACGAGCTTGCGCGCACTTCAATATCGCCTGAATTTTTCCAGTCACCATATCCTAATGGCAAATTAGTCCCGAAGAGTCAGTATTATAGCATATTTCGGGGGCTCCGAAGTAGACATGCTTGTCTCTCGGATCTTTGCGAAGGCTTTCGAAGGGCTGCGCGGCGGAGGCCCGGAATCTCACGGAGCCGTCTTGCCGCCCATGCTGCACGCCTCGGCAACATCCAGAAGAGCGGCGGCGGAAGACGCCATGCAGTTAAGCCAGTCGTAGCGCGGGTCGTACATCCACTGGTCCTTGGCAGTCCAGAACGTCGGCACGCGGCCGGACGGCTCCTGGATTCGCGTTATGGAGTCGGCGAGGGCCCTGGCCTTCTCAAGATGCGTCGGATTGCGCTCTGCGCGGTACATTGCGAGATATGCGGCTATCATCTTCGACGCCGAGGCGTCTATCGCGATGTAGCAGCTGTACTGCTCGAAAACGGACGGATAGTGCCACCTGCCGGGAGAGAACGGATTGCCGCTTCCGGAGCACGGCAGCTTCGCGTCAGGCGCGCAGGGCGCCTCCCAGAACACGAACTGGTCCTCGCTCCACCTAAGCAGTTCGCCCGCAAGCTTCAGCGCCGCCGGATCGCCTTCGCGCCTCTTCAGAAGATGGAACATCGCCTCTATCGCGTTGTGCTTCGTGAGGTCCATGTAAGGCGGACGCGGCTCGATGTCTTCGAACTGCCCGTCCCAGTTCCAGTCCGTAAGCGGCCCTTTTTCAAGCCATGCAAAGCACTCGTCCGCCGCCTTGCGCCACTTCGCGTCGCCCGTTGCGTCCGCAAGGCGCTCGAAGAAGACCATCGGCCTGGTCGGCACAAGCGGATTCGGGCACTGCACCTCGCCCGTCGCCAGCCAGTACTTGAGCGCCCACGTTCCGTCCGCGCGGCGAATCCTGAGATACGTCTCGCCGATGCCCCTGGCCGCGTCAAGGAACTTCCTCTCGCCAGTCGCCCTGTAGAGCGCGACGAACTGCGTGCCGACGTCAGCAGGGTAAAGCGACATAACCTGGCCGCGGTACTTGGCCGCGCCCACAGGGTCGTTGCCGACCATTGAATTGCGGTTCCTGCCGCCGTTCGCCTTTGGATCGAACTCCAGAGGCCTGCGTCCGTAAGTCGGCGGCCAGAAGGCGAGCGGCGCGCTCGCGGGCTCAAGCTGGGAGAGCAGATACTCGCCTGACGCGCGGGCGAAGCGCATCGCCTTCTCGCGGTTCTTCGGATCGAACTCCGTCCACTTCAGCATTGCCGCGATGTGCGCCGCGTGCGTCTTGGAGGGATATGCGTTGTGCTGGTAGTTCTGGTCGGGGACGCCGGTCTCGACAAGCGTCTTCATCGCGGGAAGCGACGTCATGTACTCGTAGACCATCTGCGCCGCCTCGCGATACGGGCGCGCGGCCGGAGCGTAGCCACCTGAGAACGGAGCGGTCTTGACGAACGTGCGCTCGCCCGCCTTGCCAAGGGCCTTGCCTTCGGCGTCGACTCCCTCGCAGACAACAGTCCACTGCGCATTCCCCAGTCCGTTCCAGACAGGTGAAAGCGGCGCCTCGGGCGAAGACGCAATGAACGACGGCTGTCCCCCTCCGGCCTCGGAATCTCCAGCCTTGCTCAGCGTGAACCGGTAGCGCAAAGCGCCGGGCACGGCGTTGAAGCCAAACGAGGGCGCGAAGCGGAAGAACGTCGCATGTCCGTTCCAGAACGGCCTCCCGACCTGAGCGGACCCGGGCCGAACCGGCACAGACGCGTCCTCCGGCTTTCCGGCGGATCCTGACGCCAGGCAAGCCAGCGCAAGCGACAACACAACGATTTTACTGCTCATGCATGCACCCTCTGAAGTTTCTGCTACTGCGGCTTCGGCAATCGGAACGACGCCCCGTCTGAGGCAATTATAACATAATGCGCCATCGCGTTGGGCAAATGACATAGCAACTTGTTCCGGAGCCCGAATGCGGCTCCAGGCGCACGGCCGGACTGGTCAGATGCGCGGCCTTACGCGGCGCGTCGCAACGGCCGTAAGCGGATCTTCGGGCCAGTAGTGCTTCGGATAGCGCCCTCGCATGTCCTTGCGGACGAGCTGGTACGCTCCGCGCCAGAAGCCGGCGAGGTCCTTGGTCACCTGCACAGGTCTCTGGGCGGGCGAGAGAAGCGTCATCACAACGGGAACTCTGCCGCCGGCGACCTTGGGCGTCTCCATCAGCCCGAAGCACTCCTGCAGCCGCACTTCGCAAGTCGGCTCGTCGCCCTCGTACCTGATGAGCATGTGACTGCCGCTCGGCACCTCCATGCGAGTCGGTGCAAGGCGGTCCAGCTCTCGCCTGTCGTGGCCTGACTCCGCGAGGATGAAGTCGAAAAGGCCGGAAATGTCGAGCCGCTCGAGATCGCGCCATTTGGTCATGCCGCCGACGAAGCCCGGAAGCGCCGCAAGAACCGCCGCGTCGTCCACAGACGGCCAGGACTCCCCTTCCAGCACTCGGGAGAGGAACGCGATTCTGGCCCTGAGCTGGAGGGCCTCCTTAGTCCAGCACGGCATGTTCGCGACGCCCTTCTGCCGGACGCCTTCCGTCATGCACGCGGCGACGCCGTCGGAGTCCGACGCGGGCGCGTTCTTCTCGCCGAGCGTCATCCCGCCGAGTCTGCGGCGGACGACGCATTTGACGCGCTCCTCGCGGCGGTCCCATTCGCAGAGAGGCTCTTCGACGACGCGGTCGCCGAAAAGCTCCTCTACATCGTCCTCGTCGATCGGGCAGCCAAGAAACAGCTTGGCGTCGCCAGACCGGTCGTCCAGTTCGCAGCAGACGAGAAACGGGGACTTAGAGAGGGGGTCGCCGTCCTCCACAAACGCGCCGCGTCCCGAGACCATGCGGAAGGTGCCGTTGCCGCGGTTCTTCGCGACTCGGTCGGGATACGCAAGAGCGAGCATGGCGCCCTCGCGGCCGACAGAAGCGGCGTTGCGCTTCAGGCCGTCGGAACCGGCCGAACCCGCCGAGAAGCGCCTCGCTAGCTGAAGCACGCGGCGGGAGAACGGTCGGTTCGGAGTCTCCTGCACTTCGTCGAGGATCTTCCGAATGTCGGTCTCGCGCGATCTCGCGCCTTCCTCTATTATGGCGGCCAGAAGCGGGTCGCCGCCGCCAAGGATCATGTTCGCGAGCCTTGGGTGCATCGGCAGCCTCGCCATCGACTCGCCCTTCTTCGTGAGCCGTCCGTCTCCGTCGAGCGCGCCAAGCAGGGCGAGAAGCTTCGCCGCCTGCTCCCAGCCCGCCGCCGGCGGAAGCGTCATCCACGGAAGATCCTCTCTTCGAAGCGCTCCCCATGCCGCGCTGGCGAGAACGAGCGAGCAGAGGTCCGCATCGAGAATCTCGGGCATCGCCTTGCGAGGGCGCGACAGCTGGTCGCTCTCGGACCAGAGCCGATAGCAAACGCCTGCCCTCACGCGTCCCGCCCGGCCTCTGCGCTGCTCGGCGCGGTCCTGCGAAAGAGGCAGAGTGACAAGCCCGCTCATGCCGGTGCCAGGCGAGAAGCGCGGCACTCGCATAAGGCCTGAGTCGACGACGCACGAAATGCCGGGAATGGTGAGGGAGGTCTCGGCGATGGACGTGGCAAGAATCACCTTGCGGCGCCGAGAAGGCTCGAAGACGCGGTCCTGGTCCTCCTTCGGAAGGCTTCCGTAAAGAGGCATGACATCCGCGCCCGAAGCGCCGGAAAGCGCCTCGGCAGCGCGGCGGATCTCCCCTTCTCCCGGCAGAAAGCAGAGAATGTCGCCGTCGGTCTCGGCAAGCGCCTTCGTGACCGCCGCCGGCATCGACATGTCGCCAAGGTACTTCGTCTCGACGGGATACATCCGGCCCTCGGCATGGACGACCTCGGCGTCCCCGAGATGCGCCGCGACCTCGTCCGCGTCAAGCGTGGCGGACATCACCAGCAGTCGCATGTCCGACCTTAGCGCGCGGCGGACCTCCAGCGCGAGCGCGAAAGAGAGGTCGCACGCGAGCGAGCGCTCGTGGAACTCGTCGAATATGACGAGGCCCACGCCTTCCAGCTCAGGGTCGCCGAGAATGCGCTGGGCGAGCAGTCCTTCCGTGACGATCTCGAGACGCGTCTTTGCGGAGACCTTGCGTTCAAGGCGGACCTGATATCCGACTGTTCCTCCGACAGGCTCGCCGAGGCGCCGCGAGATGTAGGCCGCGCAGTTCCGCGCGGCGAGGCGGCGAGGCTCGAGCATGACGATCTTCTTTCCCTCAAGCCACGGCTCGGAGAGAAGCGCGGGAGGTACGCACGTCGTCTTGCCGCTTCCCGGAGGCGCGGTCAGCACGACGTCTCGGTTCGCCGCCAGAGCCGCCCGCAGCTCGCCAATCCGCTCTTCAACGGGAAACATCGTCGGACCGTCTTGCCGCGGACGGCGTCAGTCGAGTATCTTCGCGGTCGGGCCCGCGCCAGAGTACGAGTCGAGTCCGCCAAAGCCGGCGTAGGTGTCGGAATCTCCGCACGGCGAAGCGCCGTCGTCCGAGTCGGCCGGAGCCGCCTTCTTAGTCTTGGGCCTGTCGCCGAAGAGCACCGTGCCGAGCCTGACCCAGGTGGCGCCTTCCTCTACTGCGACCTCGTAGTCTCCGCTCATTCCCATCGAAAGGCGCGGCAGACCGACGCCGAGACGGTCCTGTACTTCGTCCCTGAGCTCGCGCAGGCGTCTGAAGTACGGGCGCGCGTCTTCCGGGTTGTCGCTGAACGGCGCCATCGTCATGAGGCCTTCGACCGTTATGCGCGGACAGCTCCCCATTATGTGCTCGATGGTCGGCTGCACTGCGTCGGGGCTCATCCCGCTCTTCGACTTCTCCCCCGAGACGTTGACCTCGAGAAGGACATGAGGCGCGGCGCCCAGTTCGTCCGCAATGAAGTTGATTCTGTCGGCCAGCTTCACGGAATCGACCGAGTGGATGAAGTCGAAGAGCTCCAGGGCGTGGCGCACCTTGTTGGACTGCAGGTGCCCGATGAGATGCCATTGCGGGCCCGACACGCTGGCGGGCTTCTTCCACGCGGCCTCCTGCACCTTGTTCTCGCCTACGATGCGAAGTCCGGCGTCCCAGGCCTCCTTCACGACTTCCGCACCGTGCGTCTTCGTCACGGCGACGATCTCCACGTCGTCCGGGCTGCGCCCGGAGCGCTCGCATGCCGCGGCGATTCTGCCGCGCACCTCTTCGACAATCTCGCTTACATCGCGCATTTCTCGACCTCCACTCCCGCCGCCTTGGCGAGCACCATACCATAGTTTACCACAGGCACACCGGCCTCCTTAGCGAGGGCAATCCGCCTAAGCACCTCGCGCCGCGTAAGCATGCAGCCGCCGCACTGCACGACAAGCGCCGCTCCGGAAGGGTCGAACGAAGCGCCGCTCGCGAATGCGAACGAGAGCTTCCTGCCGCCCGAGAGCTTCGCAAGCGCCTTCGGTATCTTCACCGTTCCGATGTCCTCGCACTGGCGACGGTGCGTACAGCCTTCCGCCACAAGCACGCGGTCGCCGTCCTTAAGGGACGAAATGGCCGAAAGTCCCTCCTTGTACGCGGCAATGTCGCCCTTCTGCCGAGCGAAGAGAAGCGAGAAGGAAGTAAGAAGCGCCGACGCGCCCGACAGAGCGCGGGAGACCTCGCCGAACGCCTGAGAGTCTGTGATGACGAGCGTGTCGCCGCCGCCTGTCCGGGCCAGCGCGTCGGCAAGCTCGCGCGGCTGGCAGACCGTGCAGACGAGACCGCGGTCAAGGCAGTCACGTATTACCTGCACCTGCGGCAGTATCAGCCGGCCTTTCGGAGCCGATCCGTCAATCGGGCAGACGCATACGACGCGACTGTCCTTCTTAACGAGCCCGTCCAGAAGGCCCGGTGCGATCTCGCCGATCTTCACTGCGGCGATCTTGTCCTTCAGCTGCTCGACGGAATCTCCGCGGTGAAACTCGATGACAGGCACGGAAAAGCGGTTGCGCCACTTGTCGAAGCCGTCGCCGACCCACACGGCGATGTCGGTCACGGCAAGTACCGAAAGCGACTTCTCTACTCGGCGCAAGCCGAGCTCCCCTTCATCGTCAAGACCGGCTGTGTCCGTGACAAGGCACGGGCCAAGCGGAAGTATCTCCATCGCCTTGGAGACCGGGTCGGTGGTTGTGCCGGGCGTATCGGAGACGTTTGCGATCTCCTGTCCCGTGAATTCGTTGACCAGGGGGGACTTGCCGGCGTTTCTGAGGCCGAAGAAGGCGATGCGCACCCTGTTGGCGTTAGGTGTCTGGTTCATTGATGCCATTTAGGTTGCTATTATACCACATCTCCGCGTCGCCACGACAACTCTACCGACCGCTTGAGGCGCGCGGCAGAAGCCATCCATGGCGCTCGGCGAAATCCATGTACGCATTCCAGTCCACCAGAGTCAAGTCGTGTTTGCCAGGACGAATGTGGTAGTCAACCATTGACGGATTCTTCCAGGCCGGGCGCGCCAGACGGCAGCTCTCCTCCTCTCCGGCCGGTCCGGCCCATGCATCGTCGGTTGCGGAGCCGACCGCGAGCAGGCGCGGCGCCATCAGCGCCATGAACTGGTGCTGGTCGAAAGGCATCTCTGCGTCGCGGTTCACCCACATTCTGTAGTTGTTGCAGAACCAGTACGGGAAACTGCGCGTAATTGCCACAATGGACTCGGAATCAGGCAAGGGCATGCGGTTGAGCTTCGCGCCGGAACAGCCCGAGTCGTTCACGCAGGCCATTGCAAAGCGACTGTCCAGCACGCCAGTGAGCAAAGCCGTCTTGCCGCCTCTGCTGTGCCCGACGACGGCGACTCGCCCCGAGTCAATCGACGGAACCGTCTCTATCCAGTCCATGACCCGGCTTGCGCCCCATGCCCATGCCGAGAGAGTTCCCCACGCGTTGTGCTTGCGATGACGCAGACCCCTGCGCCATGCCGCGACGTCTTCGTAGCATGCGAACACGCCTTCCGTGTTCCCGATTGCGCAGTCCGGGGCTATGTCTCCGTTGAAGAACGCCACCGCCGCGAAGCCGCGCTCGACCAGCGCCTCGGCCGGCCAGAATTCGCTTTTCACTTTGCGCGTGGAATCGATGTTCTCGGAAGGGTCGCGATTGCAGATAAGAAGGAACGCGGGATGCGGACCACGGCCCTTCGTCGGGATGAATGCAGTGACAGGGAAGGTGTTCGTTCCGTAAGGGCCTCGATAGGTTATCGCGACAAGCTTTCGGACGGCCTTTCCGTCCATCGCCACGACATCCGGGCCTATCGCGGCAAACGACACGTCCGGAGATTCGGCCTGTGCGGGCCTGACGCCGTACTCGTTTTCAAGAAACCACGCAAGAGTCTCCTCTCGGCTTCGTTCGTTCCATGCCGGAACCGAAGTTGCGCAGCCGCAAAGCGCCGAGGCCAGAGACAAGGCCGAAAAGACGGCCGACAACGTAATGTGGTTCATTGTTTCAACTCCTTATTTACGAGACATCTTTCATAGTCGAGCCCGAACTCGGCAAGGTTAACGCGAAGGTCGAAACCGCCATTGGCGAAGGGCTCCATAAGAGCGTCGCAATCAGCCCTGCCCGTAGTCTCTCTCTCCGCGTCCCAATCGAACGAGAAGCCGTCCTTTCGATCCCTGCCAAGGTTCATGCACATCATTCCAAGCGACGAAAGCGCAGTCGAACGATGGCCTTCTTCGGCGTTTGCCGCCGTCAGCGACGGATCGCCCGCCGCAATCGCATCAAGCCAGTTGTCGACATGAAGCTGGCGGCAGTCCTTCTTCATCCTCCGCATTCTGGGCAGCAGCTCGGGACGCGAAGCCTCAAGCGGACCCAGCTCTCCTGGCCTTACGGCTGGCTCCGGATCCGTCGGCGTGACCTTGGCGGCGCCCCTTGTGCAGAATATCCAATCGCCCTTCTCGCCGACAAACCTGACCCCGTTCTGGAACTTGTCGGAAACATGGACGTCCGTTTTGCCTCCATTGAAGGAGAAATGGATGTCATAGCCGTCATGGACGTTCCAGAGCCTTCCGCCGGACGTGTCGAGCCATGTGCAGGAACCCGCGACCGCGTCAGGGCCAACGGCGCCAATGCCCCATCTCGCGATGTCGAGATGGTGCGCGCCCCAATTGGTTATCATGCCCCAGCCGTATGGCATCAGCTCGATCCAGCCCGGACGCGCAGTCTGGCTGGTCTGGGAGTGGCAGCGCGATTCGCAGTACGGAGCGGAAGGATCCGTCGGCCCGAGCCAAGTCTTGTAGTCAAACGTCGACGGCACTTTCTGCGGGGCGCTCGATCCGCCGGCAGGATCTCTGCCGAGGCCAACTTCGACGCGCCGGATCTCCCCTAGCGCACCGTCTCTCACCGCTTTTACGGCAGCCTGGAACTGGCTCCAGCTGCGCTGCTGCGAGCCGACCTGAAGGACGGTGCTGTGCTGTTTCGCAAGATTGGCGAGAAGCCGTCCCTCGCGAATCGTCTGAGAGAACGGCTTCTGCAGCCACACAGCCTTGCCCGAGCATATCGCGGTCGTCGCGACAAGGGCATGCCAGAAGTCGGGCAGGCAGATCATGACTGCGTCGACGTCAGCGCTCGCGCAGACCTTCTTGTAGTCGCGGAGAATCCTCACCCGCGAGCCGTCCGCATACGCCCTTGCCACGCGTCCCGCCGTGAGCTTCGCGCGGTTCAGGTCGAGGTCGCAGACCGCCACAATGCGCGCGACGTCACGTCTGGCGAGGATGCACGGCACTTCGAATCCGGTGGAGATGCGCCCGCAGCCGATTATCGCGACGTTTATCCTGGAATTGCTCCTGAACGCGCGGCATCCGGCGAAGGCGAACGGCAAGCCTACGGCTGCAGCGCCTGCCCCTAGAAACTCTCGTCTGTCCATGGATGCCCAGTCCTTCATGTCTACGGCGCAGACTATCTGTTCAGAAGATACGTGAAGCCGACGAGCACACGCTCGAAGTACATGACGCATGCGAGAACGGGATGCCGCACAAGCCTGCGCCACTTGCCGTTCTCGACGAACACGCCGAAGTAGCGATAGCCCAGCCCGAACTGGCGCTTCAGCGCAGGATGCCCCTTCCACTTCGCCTGATATGCGGCCATCGACTTCGAGTAGTAGGCCTTCTTCTCCAGCATGCGCGCAAGCGAAAGCCGCTTCTCGTTGTGTATCAGGTGGTTCCTGAGCACGGCGCACTTCGCGCCCGTCGCGAGCACTCGTATGTCCAGCTCCCAGTCCTCGGGCCCGGCGATGAGGCTCTCGTCGTAGCCGCCCGTCTTCTCAAGCACGCTCTTCCTGAACAGGCGAAGCGCGTCGATGCAAGTGCCGTC
>JAEEGH010022445.1_pt1 | contig 12934 bp, 10 predicted proteins | sample 9134181 | NCBI WGS metagenome assembly JAEEGH01 (sample SAMN16246544, study PRJNA631951) | gut metagenome | biome: gut microbiome; feature: rumen; material: DP-attached | host: Bos | place: Iran: Karaj | collected 2018-10 | reverse complement strand
AAGTCTTCCACCATTATCATATTTGTAAGATTTTTCTGATTCTGCCCTGTTTTTTTCTTTCACAAGATTTCCAGATTTATCATATTCAGCTTTATAAACAACTCCACACGCATCAGTAATTTCTGCAAGCAACCCCATGTAATTATAAGAATAAACAGTCGATTCTCCTTCTGGTCTTACTATTTTTTCAATTAAACCAAGAGCATTATATTCATAACAAGTTGGGTTTCCATAACCATCATAACTTTCAATAAGCTGATTATTTGCATTATAAACAAACGAACGTTCGTAAGTATTTCCTCTGATTTGTCTTATCAGGTTATTAAATGCATCATATATCTCTACAGTTTTGTATTTACCACCTTCTGTAGTTGTTACACTTCTACCATCGGCTGCATAGTCATATTCAACACAATAAGTACCAGATGACTCTTCTCCTGTTAAGCAAACCTTCGAACATTCATATCGTTTAATAATGCGATCAAAGGAATCATATTCATATGAAATATCTTTCGTCTTATTTTGTATTTTCTTCACTCTTCCTCGATTATCATAATAATATAACGTAACAATTCCATAACGGTCTGTCTGAGATTTGATATTTCCATCTGGAAAGTATTCAGTAATTATTTTTTTCCCATTCTCTTCTCCTCGGGCTGAAAGCATACCATTAGAATCATATTCATATTGATACCAGCCACCATAAAAAGTCTCTTCCCCAAGAAGTCGACCGGCTTTCGAAAAAGTATTTCTACTAACTTCTCCATTCCCATCAATTCTTTTAATAACATTACCATAACAATCATATTCAAAAATGTTTTCACAACCGTTTCCATAAGTAACATTCGTGATTTTTCTATTTCCTGGATTGAGCTTATAACCATAATTAATTGTATATACATTTTCTTTTGAAGCCTGAAGGAAATCATTTATATTTTCTTCTGTAAAACAGGTCTGATCTGAAGCTATATCTGTATTGATTTTAAATTGCTTTAATTCAAAAATCTTTTCATTTTTATACTTAAAAAGCTTTATCCAGGTTTCTTTTCCATGGTGAATTTCAGCAAGTATTTTTCCAGCGGGTGTATACAAAAATGAAATTAAAAGACTTTCTTCATTACCATCTCCAATATACATTCTTAATGGTAGATGTCTTTTATCATATTCTATTCTTTTTTCATGAATAATTCCTGTTAAAGCATCTTTTTGAGTCAGTTTTACAAGATCTTTTCTACCGTTTTTCTCAAAGGTACTTTCAAGTCCATTGAAGTTCTTTTGAATAACTTTATTCTCTTTATATTCAATCTCTGTTATAACTTTTTCTGCTATTACTTTTTTTGAAATCCGGTTTCTTGTGTCATAATCATATTCTACTTTTACACCAGCACAAATTTCACTCTTTAGGTTTCCGTAAGAATCATATTCATATATCGTTACTATAGGATTCTGTCCATAAACTGTTTTTCTTATAATCTGCCCTTTTGAATCATATTCATTCTGATAAAGGCTTTTTCCACCCCTCTTAAATTCAATAATATTTCCATTGGAATCCCGGCAATATTCTTCTTTTACACCATCTCTATCTATAAAAGAAGTAAGAAGATTATAATTATCATAACTCCAGTATTCAGCAGAACCATCTTTATAGTGCGCAGAAATTCTGTTCCCATTTACGTCATATTTATATTTTATAATATTTCCATTTTCGTTAAGACTTGCAAGATTTCCATCTATATCATATTCTTTTTTTATTTCACTTCCATCAGGCTTTATTTCCCGCAAAGGCCTGTGTTTTGAATCATAAAAATATTTGCTTATATTTCCGTCATGATCCATATAGACTGTATAATTCTGACTCCTGTTATATTCAAATCTTTCCGAAAAACCTTCTTCATTTGTAGTCTCTGTTACAAGAAATTTATTATCTGACGTTTGTTCACCATAGGTAAATGATATACAGCTGCCGTCACATTTTTTCAATGAAACCAAGAGTCCATTATTATATTCCATAGAAACAGAATCACCATCTGTATCTGTTACCTGAACAAGATTACTGCCTTCATAAGCATAAAGAACATTTTCTTCCGGAGCTCTCTTGTTCTCGATTTTTGTAATTAAACTGCCACTATATGTAAATACAAATTCTTCTCCAAAAGAAGTTTCTACGCTCTTAATTTTCTCGTCTGCATGTCGTCTGATGACAATAGAGTTCTTATTTCTATCTAAAACCTTAATTAAACAACCTGAAGTATCAAAATATTTTTCAAATCCATTTGCTTCATACACAATAAAACCTGAAGCTATTTTGTTACAACTTATATATTGTTTATCCGCTGGATTTTTCCAGACTCCGCTTCCACTTTTTGTTTCATATAAAATGTGAGGATTCCCCTCTTCATCAATAATTGTCAGAGTTTCAAGACCGGTCTCTTCAAAAAAAGGCTGACTTCCCTTAAACATAACTTTTTTATTCCTAGTCTTTCTTTCGTTTGATTTATCTAATACTGTATTCTTATAATTTAAAATTTCTGCTTCAAGATTTTCAGCCTCAAGATGCATTCTTTCTAATTCTTCAATTGATTGTTCCAAGTCATCTAATTCACTCCTTATTTTACTGATCTTTGAACTAACTGCTCCTAACAATTCATTTATAGCTTGCCTATTAATATCTTCAGGATCTGTATTATCTTTATTTTCTTCATCAAGTTCTTTCGCTTCGTCCTCTATTGAGTAAGCCTTTTGTAGTTTATTATTAATTTTTTCAATTCCTTCATCAAAATTTGAAATATGTAAATCGCTGAGCACCTGCTGCTCATAAGAACTTTCATATTCTTTGATTTGCCTGTAATTATTCTGGAGCTTTTCATATTTTTGCCCAGCCATAGGTTCAATTCCTAAAATTATTCTCTGATCAAGATTGAATATCCAGGAATGCCCTATACTGGAAACTATACTATTTTCCGAATCATACATTCTTTTTATATCTAATAATCTTGATGATATATCAGTTTCATTTTGGACATAAGAACCTACAGATACCTTTACAGGATCTCCAGCTTTTGTAGTATTTTTTTCTGAAAGTTTATTTTCGCTGCTATTTATTGAATCAGACTTTGTATTATTTATCTGTGTATTTATATTACTAAGTTCTGATACTAAACTATCAATCTCTAATACAATTCTAACTCTTTCACTATCTCCACCCTCTGTTGTCTGAATTTGATCTAACTGTGACAGCAATGCAGAAATTTTATCAAGAATAGCTGATCTTATATTTCCGTGTTCGTCACCACCATCATCTTCAGAAGGTGGTGTAGGAGGAGCCATCTCTCCTGGAACCATAGCATCTGCATACAAAAGAGTATTAAAGAATACAAAAGAAGCGAACAAAATACAAAAAATCTTCTTCATAAAACATTCTCCTTTTAAAACGATGTATAAAATAATTTATCAAGCAAACTGCCTGAATCTCCGTTTTTTGTCGGGACCCACCACTGGCTTTCTTTTACAAAAGTACATTCGCATGTGTTGTTAGTATTTTTCACATATTCAGTTTCATGAACGGCAGCCATAGCACCAGAAGCTGTTTTTGGAATAAAATGTATTCCGACTGCACCATCAACCTCATTAGAAAGACAAAGCCTATTAATTTGATTTTTCAGATTTTGGGCTGCCTGTCCCATTACACTATTTGAATCTGAAACGTAAAGTTCTGCCATCGAATTAATATCTAAATAAATATCACAGGGATTTTGGGAATAAAAATATGATTTACAATTGCCTAGATTATTTAATACATCTCTTTGTGATGAACTATCAATAATTTTTTCCGCAAGCTGCTGCGAAAACTCTTCAAAAGAAATATAAAAATCATTAATTTTCTGACTTTCATAAACACTTGTTATACCAGAGCTGCTTTTTGCCATATAAATGGCAAGCTCTTGAGTTGTCATTTTATCTGCTTGTATTGATTCAAGTAGTTTAGAATAATCCCAGCCACCACCAGGAGTAAGGCCGGGACAAGCAACAATATAATCAGAAGAGTTTTTCAATTCATAAATATTTTCCAGTACACCACCGAAACAAGTATCAAATCCTATTACACAAAGATTCTGTTCATTCAACGCCTGGCCAAGCTGTCTTAAATTCATATATGTATCAGAGCGGTCATCTACTGTCGCTCCCCGCCAGCCTGCTCCATGCCCCCAGATTATCAAAACATATTTTTTAGCTTTATACGAAGCTTTACAGAAATCTATAAAGCTCCGCAACACGGATGGATTAGCCATATCAAGTTCAGTTTGTTCTGATACCGAAAGCCCTAATTGAGGACAATTTATTTGTTTTGATTTTATAGCATTATCAATACTTGAATCATGAACGACTTCAAAAAGTCTCGTGTCAGTCCAGTTCCCCTCCGTTTCATCGTATCCTTCAGCACGGTCGAGCAGGACAATGACATTTATACCTTCATAAGAAGCCTTCTCCATAGCCTTTAGATTTGCCAGTGCATATTTTTCAAGATCATTATCAGCAGCCATATAAATCATTAGTGTCAAATCTTTTTCTTTAGATGTTGTTATACTTTCTGTCTGACCTGACAATAAACAGCTGCAAAAGAAAAACGAAATGATAAATAAACTCAACATTATTTTCTTCATTCACACCTCACTTAAAAACTACCATTCCATAAGGGTCTTCCCAGACACTTCCATCCTGATATTCGATTTTCGAAAGATATAAGTAATCAACTATTAAGGAGTCTGCAGGAATCGAATTCATAAACTTATCCAGGCTCATACAGAAAGAAGCAGAATCCCCTGATGAAATGCTTTTTTCAATATCTGCAGAAATTTTACTGCTGCATTCATAAGCTGGCTCTCCATCCTGGTCAAATAAATAAAGAACTACATTGAAGCTGCGGATTTCTTTTTCAGTTTTGTTCATAAGGAAGAAATCAATTCCACAAATTAAATAATCAGATGAATTTTCTTCCATTACAAAATCTCCCGTAATTACATAAGGCACGGAATCGAGAGAATAAGTTTTACAGTTAATTAAAAAGCTTATAACTGTCATTAATAAAGCTGTACGTAATAACATCAATTGTTTTCTACATATGATTCTTTCCATTTCATTACCTCCGTTAATTTTTCTGTATAACCATAAAAAAAGTCATTTTCATTATTTGTCATTACCTTATTCTTTTTTAACGTCGTGAGGATTTCCTTCTTTTCTTCTTCACCACTTACTGCATAAAATTTTAAGGCATTAATATAATCTTTTTCTTTTGAATCATCTCTGCAATCAACATTAGCAAGAAGCATAAGAGCCTCTTCTTTCTGCCCAAGTTTTAACAGCTCTTCAGCATTCAACACTGCAGCCTTGAAACTTTTTGTCTGAATACAGATTATTTTCGTTCTATCATCGAAAGAGTAACTCACAGGCTCAATTTTCAGATAAGCGTTTTTGCTTCCTGACAAAAGATATTCACAGGAAGAAAGTCCATAAAAAACGAATAAGCCGCTTGCATTTGTAAGCACAGGTCTGATTGGTTGAGAATAAAACTTTTCATTCACAGGCTTACAATAAACTACAAAATCTTTTACAGGCTTATTATTTTCATCAACTACAAGACCACACAAATCTCCCTTGCCTTCAAAAGCGGGACTAGATGCACATCCTATAAGAGCGTTTATGATAAAAAATGCAAGTACAGAAACAGACACATTATTTTTCTTCATCTTTAATCCTCCTTTCGCTTAACAATGTTTTTAATTTTTCCATCCTCATTCTTGTAAAAGACATAAAGATTCCCATCGCTTTTTCTGATTTCACCGATCATCTGATAATTCGTTTTTTGATTATCTTCCCCATTCACAGTAATTTCAGATGCGTTCCTTTTACTTTCAGGCTTTTTTGCAGCTGTCAAAAACAAATTCATTTGATGTGAAATCAATCCAAGATCAAAGCCAGGCATCCCTCCTTTTTCAGATTCAATTGACATTCCAAAACGAAGTTGATTATTTCCAGACTGATTTATTGAAATGGAAGTTATATATCTGTTATCTTCTGAAATCAGTGCTGCAAGTTTTTCTATAAGAGTATTCTTTTCTTGTCCTGTAATATCATCACAAACAAACTCTATGTGATATGGGGGAGCGTTTTCTTCTTTTAAAATTGCGTTATGTTCTTGTAAAAGATTCCGGAAATTCTTATTAAAATCAGAATTAGAACCAGGTTTGTTTTCATCTTCAGATATACCGTCAGAAGAAAATGTCTCTGTAAAAGAAACTGTCATCTTGGGTATACCATCTTCATAAATAACCTTATTAATCACAGGATTTGAAAGCTCTGATAATTGTTCTGGATATACTCCTTTTACCAGAGCATTCATTTTTCTGACAAGAACATTTTTGCTCTGATCGAGGCTCCAATCAAAGTGAAATATTTTCCCCTTCGATACAGATACAACAGAAAAGAAATCTTTTTCTAACGTTAGATTAAATTCATCATTTTCAGAAGAAACTGTTTCTAAAGATTTTGCAGACGTATTTTCGTTTACATGAAACTTTGAATCCAACATCGTATTATCCTCTGAAACAAGATTCGTTATTTTCGGCTCGCCCGATAACAGGAAAAAGAATGCAGTAATAAGACCTATAATCAAACAAAAAAGGATTACCCCTACAAGCAGCTTCCATTTTTTTCCAACAAATAACCTGCGTCCTTGTTTATCTGTTTCCAGCAAAAATCCAGAACCGACAACACTTCTATTTCTTTCATATTCTGCAAGCTTATATTTGTTCATTACAAATACATCCTGCAAAATCCCTTTCCTGCTGATTTTTTTAATAGTTGAATCAAAAGCAAATTCATCGGAAAAACAGGGATGCATTTATTCAAGCTCGGAGCATAAAAAATGCTTTCGACGTTTTCCAGCAAGATGAGAAAAAGGAATTACTACTTCATATCTTTCAAAATCTCTTTTTTGTATGACATTATTTTTCTGCATAAACCTCACCATTTCCAAAAGGACCTTCCCAGCACCCATAGAAAAAACCGTCTTCTGCTTTACCCAAATATGACCACTCGATTTTTTCCAGGTCCCACATCTCATAACATACACATACCCATTCATCTAAAGATGAAAAACCTTTTCCTTTACACGCATTTCTAAAACTTCCCGAAATAAAAATTAGAGAATCCGACTGCTTTTTAATTCTTTTCAAATTGTTGTCAAAACCAGAAACCTGAAATAACTGACTTCTGAACAGGCTTGAAAAGAGTGCAAGAACGACAGAAAAACAGATTAATTCTAAGAATCGCAATACTTCACCTCGCGCTTAAATTTTCATGCTTACATATCAGTTCCTGATTACTTTTCTCTAGTGAAGAAAGTGCTTCGGTATATTGTTTTTCATAAAGTCTTAAACGAGATTTTCTCTCTAGAAGAATTTCTCCAAACAAGATAAAAAGAGTTACAAGACAGACACATATACTTCCAGCAAATATTTTATTTCCATGAACAGATGTCATCTGAACCTCCTTCTTCGGCAAAGCCTGTGCCGGAGCCTTTACCGGCTCCTCCACCTTCTTTTCCATCCGGTCCGTATGAGAAAAGTACATAGGGCAGATTCTCAGGAACCTCTGACGGCATAATGGAACTTTCAGCGCTGAGATACTTATAATCGGTTCCCCACGGATCATTGCCGGGCTGACGGTCAAGGTATGGTCCATCCCAGTTTTCTGGAACCGGATATAAAACTGGTTTTTCCCATAAAGCTGCGAGTCCCTGTTCCGTTGTTGGAAATCTTCCGCAGTCAAGGAAGTAGGTCTGGAGCGCACTACTGAATTGTTCAATCTGCGTTTTTGCAACAGTTTTTCTCGCGGCGGACATAATTTTTGACGCTGAGAATACACTCCCTGCCGTAAGCAATGCTCCAATTGCAATGACAGCCACAGTTTCGACGTAAGTAAAGCCTTCTGCTTCTTTTCTTTTTCCTGCACCATAACAAAACCTCCTTCTCTTTTTGTTATCAGCTGCTTTTAGAATCCCCTTTTTATTCATATTTCCCCCTATAGTTTTTTATTTACATAAATCAAATAAATCCAACCTCGTTTATCAAAGGCATAAAAAATGTCATTAAAATTGCAAGAATAAAAATGCCGGTAATTACAATGAAAAATGGCTCAATCAAAGCCAAACAGATTGTCCTCTGTCTGTCCTTTTCTGTTTTAAGATATGCTGCTATTTTCCCAAATAAATCATTTCTACTGCCGCCAATATCAGCGTAATAAAAAGCTTCAGAAAGCTTTGAATTAGCATTCTTTTTACAATTGAATGCAGTTTGTAAATCCATTCCATAAGAAAGATTAATTTTTGCATTTTCAAACATTCTGCCAGTTTTTGTAGAAGGCCCAGCTATTTGAATAGCACATTCAACTGCTTCTGAAAGCTCAATTCCTTTTCCAACAAGAAAATCAACAGCAGAAAAAGCCTCGTACAGACAGTTTTCTCTGAACACTTTCACAATTGAAAAATACATGGCAAAACAGACAAGAATTAAAACGGAAACATATTTTGCAAGAAGCTGAATATCTGCATTCTTTGTATAAACACCAATAAAAATACTTGCGCTAATTGCCAGAAGTATTACAAAAACAGGATATATGGAGGCTTCAACTATTTTCTTTTTACATTCCTTTTCACGCTCAAGCTTCTGTTTCAAATAAGAAAGAGCAGTTTTTAAGTCTCCGTTTTTTTCAGCAATACAAATAAATGAAATGTAAACATCATCAAAATTAATTGCACTGCAGCTTTTAAGAGCATTAGAAAAAAAACTTCCATTTTCTAATGCACAATAAATCATTCCTGATGCTTTGTTTACAGCATCCTTTTTGGGTTTTGAACTCATAATTAATAAACTCTTTGAAAGAGTTATTCCCTGTAAAACAAAGAGTTCATACAACATCCTTGTGAATTCCAGCATTTTCACGCCTCCTTTTATAAAGTGGAATAGGCTTAGCATGCTTCATGGCAGACATTGTCTCGCTCAGTATTTCGCTGTAATTTGTATAATGCTCCAGCAGCTTTTCCAGCTGATCTCCAGACTGTGCCTTTACAGCCTTCTCACTAAATGAAGCCCCACAGATAGTAACATCTGCATAAAGCCTCATTTTTCCTCCAAGCAGATTCAATTCCTGACAGATAACGGCACGCAAAACCTGGCACAAAAGACGTCTGTCAAGTCCAAGATTTTCAAGACGAAAAATTGACTCTGATGCACAGCCGCAATGAAGAGTTGCTAAAACAAGATGTCCTGTAAGAGAGGCTCTTAAAGCTGCAGCCGCACTCTGTTCATCACGGATTTCACCAATCATAATTACATCAGGGTCTTGTCGGAAAACATGTTTTAAGGCCTCAGAAAAACCGTTGTTATCATCTATTTTTATCTGGGTTACTCCGGGAATAATATATTCCGGGGGATCTTCTAAACTCACAATTTTTATACTACCGTTTGTTAGTTTACACATTTCAACCAGCATAGCCGCAGCAGTTGTAGATTTTCCTGCTCCTGTCGGACCACAAACAAGAACAAGACCATTTGGAAGTGAACACAAGCCATTGCTCCCTCCAATTTTTTCCAGCTGCATACCGTTAAAACCGAGTTCTCCAAGTGCCAGCGGAATACGCGAAGTATCCAGAATTCTCAAAACAACAGACTCAACTGCAGAGCGCGCTCCATTCATTTTTTCTCCAATCGCAGTCATAGTAGATACCCTTAAAAAGAAAGGCGCTTTATTTCCGTAAACAAAAGTCCCATCCTGACATTTTCTTTTTTCAATTACATTTAAGCCTGCCAGAAGCTTAATCCGCTGAATCAGTTCCGTAGACTTTTCACTTTGAAGTTCCATCATTTTTTCAAGTCTTCCATTTATACGAAGCTTTACAGAACTGTTTGCTATATGAATATCAGTTGCTTTTCGAAGACGTGCTTCATTTAATATGCTGTCTAAAAGAAGAACAGCCGCTGCTTCACGCTCATTTCTGGAATTCTCAGTCTCTGCAGAAACCCCGCCATTCTCCTCTTCTGCCCTGTAGAAGCTTAAAACACATTTTTTTATTTGAGCTCTTGTTGCTTTTTCAAAATCAATAGTTATTAGTCTTCTGTAAATTTCCGGACAGTCTTTTATTTTTCTGATATTCGCAACGTGATTTTGAAAAGCTCTGGTCAGTCTCCCGCATAGTAAAGAATCATTTTTATTCTCAACAAGGAATTTTATATATGCACCATCCTGCTCAAAAACCGCAGCCCCGTTATAAAGACAATAAGCCGGAGTAAGTGAAAAATCATAGTTTCTGTTCATCAGCCACCTCCCTGTTCAATTCCTTCAAACCATTAAGCTGCTCTGAATACAGCTTCCATAAGTTTTCTTCCGCCCAGGTTAAATCCTCTTCATTACACGCAGCCTCTGAATAACAGTTCGTTCCCTGAATATGCGGAACCAGATAAATAACCATCTGAAGCCTTTCACTGGTTTTATCCTTTGCTTTAAAAAGATTTCCAATAAGAGGAAGCTTAGAAATTAAAGGTGTTCTTTTTTCCTGCTCACCTTCAGCAGTCTGAACAAGTCCACTTAAAACAACTGGCTCACCACTTTTTCCACAAACTTCAGTTGTTACAATTTTTTCAGAAGTGGGAGGTGGATTTCCTGTAGAAGCAGAGGTATCGTTTCCCTGACGTGATACAGAAGCCGTTACCTTACTTGTAATCATGCCATCACCACTAACCCAGCCCAAAACATCCAGCTTAATACCCGAAGCAATTTCACGGGTTACACCGGAATAAACAGGCTTGCCGGTTTCCGGATCTACATTGTTATCTCTATAGCGGTAGGTATTTGTATTTTGAAAATGGATTTCTCTTCCGGAAACTCCATGAAGTGTAGTGTCTGCATATACACGGGTTTTGCTTTCTTCAATCGAAGCCTGTAAATCAGCCGCAAAGGTCAAACCAAAGGAAGTAACAACGTTCAAATTAAAGCTCATTACAGAACCCAGCACGGCCGATGCTCCATTTCTGTCTCCTACAGTCAGTCGTCTCGCACCAAAGGAAGAAGCCCAGTTATTTTGAACCGTTTCATCATATTGAAGAATTAAAAGATCATAACTTAAACGCACTACAGGTCTGTCACAAATCTCAAGCTGCTCACAAAGATTTTTATAAGCTTCTTCCGTTCCTTTAAAGTAAAGATGCGAAGAATCATCTGCAACAAAAAGCGCAGACCTGTCTACAGAAGGAGGCAGATGCTCCAGAAACTCCACCGGCTTAAGATACTTAAGATTTACAATATGAATAGACTGCTTAATATCAGCCTCACAGATTAATTCATCAATTACAGCAGCCTCACGCTCACTCGCATAGCACAAAAATGAATATTCATCGGGGAGCGTAATTATTTCCAGTTTACCGGCACGTTTATAAATGAAGGTTAAAAAATCCTGAGACTTTGTAAAACGTAATGTAAATTTACGCCAGCTTCGTTTTCCACTCACAAGCTCATTCCGAACCTGTTTATTTTCAAAGATGTAGTAGATTCCATTTTCCAAAACAAAATCAAAACCGCACTGAGCGCAAAGAATCTCCAGAGTATCTTCAAAATCCGAACCGACAAAAACAGACCTCTGCAGCTTATAATCCGCATCAGACAGCAGACAAAATTCTTTACCAGCAGTACGTACCAGATTATCCAGAACTGCCATAAACCTGCACTCTTCCACATCAACAGAAAAACAACCGCCCTCAAGAACTTCGATCTTCACCATTCCAGAAAAACTCTCCGTACGATGTACAGAATTATTCTTCACAAAATGATATCCACACTCATCCCGCTCAACGCTATAAACACCAAAACGTTTAGCCAGACAATCCATCAGAACAGCCTCACTGACTCCCCTGAAGCACACCGAAATCCTCTGCGCCGGCAGCGACTCAAACGTCACAACCTTGTCCATCACCTCAGCAAGTTTTTCCACAATCTGTACCGGAAGCAAATCATACGCTTCAAGAGAATACGATCCATTCTCAACAGAAACACAGCACCTGCTCACAGTCCATACCTTGCCATCCCGTTTCACAAACAGTCTGTTAGTCCTCAAAAACGCTTCAAAAGCCAGATCAAAGTCTCTGCCTGCAAATTTCAAATCACCCTTACCACTGACAGTGTCATCGGGAACAATCGAAATCCCAGCATCCATCGATACCGCAAACAAAATATCCTTAATCTCACAATCCGAAAAATCCCAGCTGTACACCGCCCCCTGCGCCACCGCAAAATGACAGAAAACCAGTGCGACCTCCAGAATCATCAAACCCTTTTTCATCCGCCCGGGAAAATACATAACCGTCCGTCTCAAGATCTTTAACCTCCACCTATAAAGTAGGATTAATATTCCATTTCTGACAAAAATTCCGAAAAAAATTTAAAAAAAAGTGTTTTTTTTTAAATTTTTTAGATTTTAGGAGGGGGACGTCTCCCCCTCGCGTCCACTTCGTTGGACGCTACCCCTTCTTACGGGGGGGATTCCCCCCCGTAACACCCCCCCAAAAAAAACTTGAACAGTTAGAGGAAATTCATTAAAATTAACTCATCAGTTTGATAAGCTAATTTCTTACATAGGAGGCGCCTTATGGATGGTGGATCGAGTTATCCCATACGTTTTTTAATCACTAAGACAAGCCTCCTGGTTCTGCATTTCTAGTTTTATTTCCGCAAAAAAATCAGTGAGGCCTCAAATATTATTTACGAGGGATCATTATGATTACATATTGGCAGCAGATTGACGGCCAGTTTACAAAGACCAAAAAAGAAGAAATCAATACAAAGCTTCCGCTCTGGGTAGATGCACGCAATGTTACCCGCGACGAGA
>JAEEGH010022442.1_pt1 | contig 12935 bp, 12 predicted proteins | sample 9134181 | NCBI WGS metagenome assembly JAEEGH01 (sample SAMN16246544, study PRJNA631951) | gut metagenome | biome: gut microbiome; feature: rumen; material: DP-attached | host: Bos | place: Iran: Karaj | collected 2018-10 | reverse complement strand
GACAAGGAGATCAGGTACAGGCTGAAGGATCTTTCTTTGAAGAATAGCGATCAGGACATCATCCTCACGGACAAGATCGTGATGGAGCTTAAGATCAAGGATGCGATGCCTTTGTGGCTCGTTAGGATATTGGATGAAGCGAAGGCTTATCCACGTGGTTTTTCCAAGGTGGGAAATGCTTTCACTCAAGGATTGAAAAGGAGTATATGATCATGACAAACATTTTCTCAAGTATTTTTACAGGATCACTGACTTTGGGCCAGTTCATGCTGGCGATCGTCGCTTCCATGTTCATGGGGCTGATCCTGTCTATCGTATTCATGTACAGAAACACGTACACAAGGTCGTTCATTTCTGCCTTGGTGCTCATTCCGGCTGTCGAGACGGTGGTCATCATGCTGGTGAATGACAATCTGGGTGTGGGACTGTCCGTGGCGGGCTCATTCGCTCTGATCAGATTCCGTTCTGTCAAGGGCAATGCCAAGGAATTGGTCGCTGTCTTTATCGCGATGACGATCGGTATCATCTGTGGTACAGGATATGTCGCTCTGGCAGCAGTATTCACACTTCTTCTGTGTGCTGTCATGTTTGCTTTGAATCTGACAGGTTTTGGCCAGATGTCAGAAAACGAGAGATATCTGAAGATCACGATCCCGGAATCACTCAATTATGACGAGATCTTCGATGATGTGTTGAATGAATATGCAAGTTCCTGGCAGCTTGATTCGATCAAGACTCTGACTCTTGGCTCGCTGTTCAGACTGGATTACACTCTCACCATGAAGGATCCGTCCAGGATGAAAAAGATGATCGATGAGCTCAGGACAAGAAACGGCAATCTGGAGATCATGTGCTCCAGACCGGCTGTCAACAGGGAGGAACTGTAATGAAAAAGATGATTTGCGTGATGATCGGTCTGCTGATGCTGTGCGGATGCAACACGGTCATTTCTGATAATGTGAAAAGCAATGAAGCAGCTGCGGAAGCCTACAATCTGAGTTTTGATGAAAGCGTCTCTGATCCGACTTATCAGATCAACGGATCGACCTATATCGATCTGGGGAATGAAGATGTGAGGATCAGCAAGGGCGGAACTTATATCCTGGAGGGGACTTTGAGCGATGCCAGCATCATTGTCGAGGTCTCTGAAAATGAAGATGTTCAGCTGGTGCTCAACGGCGTCACGATAGAGTCGGGCGACTTTGCGGGTATCTACATCGTCGAAGGCGATGAGATCACGATCACGCTGGCGGAAGGAACAGTGAATACGATCTCTGATTCAGGTGCATATACGCAGATCGATTCCAATTCCGTCGATGCGCTGATCTTTTCCAAGGCGGATCTGGCGATCAATGGTTCAGGGACTCTGGTCCTGAGTTCCGCTTGCAATCACGGTATCGTTTCCAAGGATGATCTGATCATAACAGGCGGCACTTATGATATCGATGTGGCCGGACAGGGTCTTTCCGGAAAGGATTGCCTGATGATCAGCGATGGCACGTTCGATATCGTATCTGGTAAGGATGCTATCAGATCTGACAACAGCGAAGATGAGTATCGCGGTTACGTCTATATCACAGGCGGTTCTTTCAAGATCTATAGCGGTGCAGATGCGATCTATGGCTGCAGTCTGGTCAATATCGAAGGCGGCACATTTGATATCACGACCGTTAAGTCAGCGGATGCGGATTCATATAAGGGCATCAAATCCGAGTCGATGATCACGATCACAGGCGGAGTATTCAAGATCGATGCAGCAGATGACGGGATCCATTCGGATGGAGATATCGTGATCAGCAATGCCTCGATCAATATCGAGTCTGATGATGACGGCATCCATGCGGATGCTCTGGCACAGATCGACAGTGGTGTCATTTCGATCAGTGCGCATGAGGGGATTGAAGCCACTTATGTCCTGATCAACGGCGGTGATATCTCGATCAGCGCGACAGATGATGGCATCAATGCCGGACAGAAAGTGAACACATATACAGCAACGATCGAGATCAACGGCGGCTATATCACCATTGATATGGGTCAGGGTGATACGGATGCGGTCGATTCCAACGGCTACATCTATATCAACGGCGGTACCCTGGAGATCAATGCTCAGTCACCGTTTGATTATGATAAAGGCGCTAAAAACAACGGCGGAACGATCATTGTCAATGGAACGCAGACTGATCAGATCAGCAATCAGATGATGGGTGGCTTTGGCGGCATGGGCGGCCAGGGTGGTCCCGGTTTCAATAATGGCGATGGGAATAACTGGAATCCGGGCGGTGAGGAACCGTCCGATTCCGACCGTCCGGGAGGAATGCCCGGTGGCCATGGAGGATGGCATTAGCCGTCCTTTTTTATTTTTTCTACAGATATGATTTTTTAGTATAATGAAATAAAGGTATTTTTTATGAGCGAGTTGAAAGATTTTAAATGTCCTAACTGCGGAGGCCGTTTAGAGTTCGACGCGAAGACACAAAAATTGAAATGTCCTTACTGTGATGGCACTTTTGATCCGGAGATCTTCGATGAAGATGATCACTATACGGTAAGTTCGGAACCGTGGGTGGATGATGACATCGTCGTCTATACCTGCAAGTCCTGCGGCGGTACGATCATGGCGGACAAGGATACGGCAGCGTCTTCCTGTCCATATTGCGGCAATCCGGTCGTCATGACTTCCAATGTCAGCGGGATCTACAAACCTAAAAAGGTCATTCCTTTCAAATTGGATAAAAAGCAGGCTAAGGAAAGATACAGAGAGTTCCTGAAGGGCAAGCCGCTGCTTCCGGATGAGTTCAGATCGGAGGCGACGATCGATGAGCTGAAGGGGATCTATGTTCCTTTCTGGCTTTTCGGTGGCAAGGCCAATGCGAGGATGTGGTTCGATGCGACCAGGGTCCGCCATTGGAACGAGGGCGAATACATGTGCACTGAGACCAGCTACTACAAGCTGTTCAGGTCCGGAAGCGTCCGTTTTGCGGATGTTCCGGTGGATGCTTCCAGCAAGGTGGACAGTGTTCTGACGGAATCGATCGAACCGTTCGATCTCTCCGCTTCCAAGGAGTTCTCAGACAGTTACCTGGCCGGTTATTTTGCGGATAAATACGATGTTTCGGCAGAAGAATCACGTCCGAAGGCAAACAGCAGGATCGCCAATTCGACTTCCTCATTGTTTGCATCGACGACGGGGATGTATGACACCTGTGTGCCTTCTTCTTCCTCGATCTCGATCAATCAGGCGAGCCAGGATTATGTCATGTATCCTGTGTGGCTGCTGAATGTCAGATATAACGATAAACTCTATACATTTGCGATGAATGGCCAGACGGGAAAATTCGTGGGTGAACTGCCAAGTGACAGAGGAAAGCTCATCCGTATCGCGATCACCGTCTTCCTGGCTGTGACGGCTGCAGGGTCTGCGCTGCAGTATCTGTTCTATATGATGAGGTGAGGAAAATGAAGAGACTGTTCAAACTCATCATCATCCCCCTGATAAGTGTGCTGACTGCCTTCCCGATCCAGGCGCAGAGCGATCATGTTGTGATCGAGGAATACAGCGATTACATGACTTCGGCGCAGTATGCGCAGCTCAATGAAGACATGCAACATATCAGGGATGATTATGATATCGATATCTATTTCATCTATGATACGAAGATCGAGAACACCGAGGAGGCCGTGAAGAAATATGCAGAAGATTTCATCGCGGTCAACGGTTCCGCTTCCAACAATGTTGCGATCGTCATGAGCTCGGGGGCCTATTACATCGCTGCGACAGGAAGCGCATCTGCGGAGGTCCTGAAAAACGAGACGGCGATCTGGAACAGATTCTACAAGCGGGCTTCGATGATCTCGTCCACTGATCCCAACGCGTTCTATGAAGGCATCCGGGATGCTTATCAGTATATCGTCAAACTGGTCAATGGCGTCGAGTATCAAAGTGATGCGCCTATCTCGACTTTGAAGGCCCTGGTCAATGACTATGCGGACTTGCTGAACGATCAGGAAGAGGAGAAGCTGAATCGGAGGCTTCAGAATATCAAGGACAAGTACGGCTTCGATGCCGTCGTGCTTACGACAGATTCCTACAACGGAATGGATGTCGAGGATTATGCGGATGATTTCTATGATTATTCGCAATATGGGCAAGATGGTATTCTCTTTGTCTGGAACGATGCGGAGCGGGAAGCTTACATCATGACGGCAGGAAGAGCCATCGATTATTTCACGGATTACGGCATCGATACGATCTTCGATGATATGACCGATGGTCTGGTGAACAACAGGTTCTATGATGCGTTCACCATCTATGCCAACCGGGTGGACAGATTCATCGAAAACGGACAGGAAGGGGATATCATCGATATCGACAATACTGAGCCGGAACCGGAATTCGGTATCTTCAATGTGATCATTTCGGCGATAACAGGTGCTGTATCGTCACTGATCACAGCATTGTCCCTGAAAGGGAGGATGCGCAACACACACAGACAGACCGGTGCGAGAAACTATGTCGTTGGCAACAGTTTCTATATCAACGGTGCGTCTGATATGCTGGTGAACAGACACGTCAGCAGGACGAGACGTCCGAGGAACGATGATCACAGACCGACGCAGGTCTCTTCGGGAAGTTTCGGCGGTGGCGGTTCCCAGATCCACACGTCTTCAAGTGGCACTACCCATGGCGGACATGGCAGACACTTTTAGAATAGATAATTAAATCAAAGGAGGAATAAAAATGGGTTTAGTTAAAGCATTGGTTGGTTCCGTAATAGGTACAGCACTTGACACATGGAAGGATTATTTCGTCTGTGATTCTCTGGATAACGACACTCTGATGGTCAAAGGCACCAAGAGAGGTTACGGCGGTTCCGGTGAAGTCATCACGAACGGTTCAGGCATCGTTGTCAACGAAGGACAGTGCGCACTGGTCGTTGAGGACGGCAATATCCTGGAAGTTGCTGCTGAACCAGGCAATTACACCTTCGATTCGACACTTTCACCTAGTATCTTTGACGGCGGTCTGGAAGGCTTGAAGAATTCTTTCAAGGAAGCTCTTGCAAGATTCACGTTCGGCGGTGAAGTCAACAAGTCTCAGCGTGTTTACTATGTCAACACCAAAGAGATCATGGATAACAGATATGGCACATCCACACCGATCCCGTTCAGAGTCATTTTTGATAAGGCTACCGGTTCTGAGGTCGAGATCGCTGTCAGATGCAACGGCGAATTCACGTTCAGGATCGTCGATCCGGTCGTATTCTATCAGAAGATAGCCGGAAACAAGGGCAGCAGATTCAACAAGGAAGACCTGCTTCCGATCATGAAATCAGAGATGCTGGATGCACTGAATCCTGCTTTCGGCAAGCTGTCTGAGCAGGGTATCAGATATTCAGAACTGCCAGTCCACACGGCTGAGATCAAGGAAGCTCTCAGAGAAGCTTTGAAGACAGCCTGGGAAGAGGGCAGAGGTATCGCGTTCGAATCCCTGACGATCAATTCCGTCACGATCCCTGAAGCAGATGCTGAAAAGATCAAGAACATCCAGTTCTCAGCAGTCAACAGAGACAAGGATGCGGCAAACGCGACGATCGTCACAGCAATGGCGGATGCCCTCAGAGATGCAGCCAACAACCCGAATGGCGCAGCGACCGGTTTCATGAACGTCAACATGGCGACCAACACCGGTGCTCAGCTCATTCAGGAGACCGGAACAGCCGGTGGACAGACTGCAGCCGGAGGATACTGTCCGTTCTGCGGCACTCCGCTTCCGGCAGGTGCGAAATTCTGCCCGAACTGCGGAAAACCATTACAGTAAAATTGCGAAAACCCGTTAAAACGGGTTTTTTTGTGCCTGAAGCGATTATCTGTTATTATATTGTTACATGAAATTCACTGATGTTCTTTCAGTATTGAGCGGTTTGGCTATCTTCCTTTATGGCATGGAGGTCATGGGAAGCGGCTTTAAGCATATGGCCGGCGGCAAACTGCAGGATTTTCTGGAAAAACTGACCAAGAAACCGATCATCGCCATGCTGGCAGGCATGCTGGTGACGGCCCTCGTTCAATCTTCCGGTGCAACGACCAGCATGCTGGTGAGTTTTGTCAACGCCGGCATCATGAGGGTTTCACAGACAGTCTATGTCATTCTGGGAAGCAATATAGGTACGACGATCACCGGCCACCTGATGGCCATGGATGTTGGGATGGTCGCACCTTTTCTTTCTTTTATCGGTGTGTGTCTGATCATGTTCGTCAAGAACGACCGGCTGAATGCGATCGGTGAGATCATGATGGGTCTTGGTTTCGTTTTCATTGGTATGGATACGATGTCCGGCGGATTAAAGCCGCTTGGTTCTTCTCCATTCTTCCTGAACATCCTGTCCGGTATGCAGAATCCGATCTTTGGTATCCTGGTCGGCTTTATCCTGACGACGATCGTCCAGTCATCTTCTGCATCATTGGGTATCATCCAGTCTCTGGCAAAGAGCGGTTTGGTCCATATCAAAGATGTCATGTTCTTCAACCTCGGCCAGAATATCGGTTCCTGTACGACAGCGATGCTGGCGTCTTTGAGTTTTAACCGTGATGCGAAGCGTGTTTCCATCATCAACTTCACGTTCAACATCATCAATGCCGTCCTTTTCACGGTCCTTTACATGTTGTTCCCGTTTGACAGGCTCTATGAGTCTCTGGCTCCGGGCAGCGTCGTTGAACAGATCGCCCTGATGCACACCTTCACCAACGTCATCACTTCGCTGGTCTGCTTCCCGATCGCGAATGCACTGTCCAAGATCGCATACCTGATCATTCCGGATCATGGAACGATCAAGGAACTGCAGCCGGAAGTCGAACCAACTGTCAAGACAGAAAACAACACGGCATTCAATATCTTCTCGATCAATATCGAGATACTGAATATGTTCAATATCGTTCAGCAGAGCATTCAGAAAGGCCTGGATGCGTTGCTGGAACACGAAACAGCGCTGAACAGCGTCCTGGAAAACAGATTGAAGGTCAACCAGATCTACAACGGTATCTCACGCAACCTCATGCTTCTGATGTCTTCGAATCCGAACATGCAGGAATCAAAAGAAGCCGCTTCATTGTTCTCGATGAATCTCGATCTCAAGAGGATGTCGGCGCATGCCATCAATATCGCAGAAGCGGGTGATGATATGACAAAGAACGATCTCTCCTTTTCAGTGGTCGCATATGATGAGCTGGCTCAGCTGACGAGCATCCTTTTTGAATCATTGAAACTGGTCAAAAGGATCATAAATGGAAAAGAATTTGAATTGTTTGATGATATCAAACGAAATGAAGATATGATCGATGATCTCTGCATCAAATATCGCGGAGTCGAGATCGGGCGTATGAAAGAGAGCACCAATGAAGCAGAGTCCGGTGTCATTTATTCTGAACTGCTGATCGATATCGAGAGGATCGGGGATCATATCATGAATATTGCGGAGAATCTTTGTGAAATCGATGAAGAAGGCCAGTAGGGCCTTTTTTATAAAGTTGATAGTTCGAATATCCCTACAGAAAGCGAGGTAACAATGCATTATAACGGAGGGTATCTAATCGGGCAGATCAATAAGCTGACCAACAGAAGGGTCAACGAATTACTGAAAGAAAGGAAGATCACGGAATTCAACGGAGCTCAGGGCACGATCCTTTATGTGCTTTGGGATAGAAAGAAGATGACGATCAAGGATATATGCAAAGCCACAGGATTGGCTAAAACATCCCTGACTTCCATGCTGGACAGGATGGAAGCGCAGGGTCTTGTCGCGCGGGAAGAAGATAAAGAAGACCGCAGATGCATGATCGTTTCATTGACGGAGAAGTCTCAGCAGTATAAAGAGGCGATCGAATCAGTGGCCACGATCATTTCAGACGAGTATTATCGGGGCATGAGCAATTCCGAGATCGCGTATTTTGAAGATACGCTCCACAGGATCCTGAACAATCTGGAAGAATAGCAAAGAGACACCGCTCCGGCGGTGTCTCTTCTGTTTTTCAGCAGGGATCGGATCCGGATGGAAGATATGAAGGAAAATGGTAAAATGGTATCTGCATGAAAGAAGCAGGAAAGATAGAGATCATCGGAGAAAACTACTTCGGGTCATGGGATAAGACGCGTATCGCCTGCAGAGGCATCGTGATGGAAAAAGGGTCCATCCTGCTTTCGTATGAGAATCGATCGGATCAATGGATGATCCCGGGAGGTGGTCTTGAATCCGGTGAGGATGAAAGAGACTGCTGCATCAGGGAGATCAGCGAAGAGACCGGTCTGGTGATAGAACCTTCAGAATGCATCCTTGAGATCGATGAGTATTACGAGGACTGCAGGTATATCAGCCGATATTATCTGGGCAGGATAACAGGAAAGTGTGAACGGAAACTCACGGCAAGAGAAAGGGAAGCGGACCTGGAAGCAAGATGGCTCAAACTGGAAGAGATCCTGGAGATCTTTTCCAGACATGCTGAATACAAGGAAACAGACGAAATGAAAAGAGGGATCTATCTGAGGGAGCATACAGCTTTACAGGCGATCCTTGATAACGGATATCTAAATGATCTGTGAAGTACGATATTTTGATATCAGCCAGTAGTATAATAAAACAAAATAAGACAGATGAACGTGATAAGATGAAGAAGATGAGAAAGAAAGATCAGGAACGGTTCAAGACATACTACGAAAGAAAGAAGCTGAGAAAACACACTCTTTTCGGTGCGGCAAGGGAAGCGTATATCTTTGGGATCTCGATGCTGGCGGGTCTGCTTCCGGTCGTGGCTTTTGTCGTCAACATGGACATACTGGGTCCTTTATGGTGGATCTTTCTGCTTAGCTATTCCGCTTTGATGTCGATGGTGATCTATGCTGTCTATCGCTACCGTGAGATCGTGGGGATCAGAGGCTTTTTTACAGATGAAGAATTCAAAAGAGTCTTCAGGAAGGAGCTTTGGCTGATCAGATTCATGGACCGTTTCAGCAGATTTCTGGTCCACTAGACAGGGATCGGCGACCGGATATCGGATCAGATAACAGAAAGGAAGAACATGGATACTTACCGTTTTATAGAACTCGTGAAGAAAGAGGATGGTTTCGAATTCTATCAGGCTTTTCGTGATGAAACCGATTGGGTCATTGGAGGCAAAGACGACACCTATTGGTTCGCGATCCTGAAGGATCAGTCTGTCAGGGAGACCTATGTCGGAACTTTTAAGGATGGAACATGGACCGATCAGATGATCAAAGGAAAGGGAAAGAAGAGAAGCGTTAAGGAGATGCCCTCGGAAAGCACCATCAGGCGCATAGAAGAAAGAGCTTTCTTCATGCAGGATGCAGATTGGGTCAAAGACAGAAAGCCAAGACTCATCGAAGATGGACATCCGCATTATCATTATGTCTACGGTTTTGGTGATAAGGCTTTAGACATTTCGCAAGCCTATGGAGTGAGCATCACGTATTCTGATCTGAAGGATCCTGAAGGAGCATTTCACCTGCGATATCTCTATACGGGCAAAGAAGTTGAAATGCCTGAGTGATAAGATCCAACGGGCTTGACTGTTGGATCTGAAATAGATGTGATACAAAAAAACATCTCTGATCGAGATGTTTTAAATTGCCAATGGGGCGAACGATGGGGCTCGAACCCACGAAATGCTAGAGCCACAATCTAGTGTGTTAACCAACTTCACCACGTCCGCCATGTGCTTTATTATTCTACCATAAGATAAAATTCAATTTCAATGTTAGAATAAAGAATATGCTGGAAATCAAGGGAGTCAGATTTGATGTTGAGATCACACACAAGAGGATAAAGAACCTCTATTTGCGTGTAGATGGAAACAAAGTGATCGCATCAGCTCCTTTGTTCATGGCGGATCATGAAGTCTACCGATTCATAGAAAGCAAAAGAAACTGGATCTACAGGACTTACGAACGCTTATCGTATAAAGAAAAGGTCACCAGGCTCTATCGCGGAGGCGACATCTTTTACATCTTCGACAGACCGTACAGACTGATCAGACAGGAAGGAAAAAAGAGCATTTTGATCAGGGATGATGCGATCTATCTGAACTATAGCGGAGATGATGAGGATGCGATCAGATATCTTTATAAGCATCTTGATAAGAAACTTCTGTCAGAAGCGCAGCGCTTGATGGATAAGCATCTGCCTTTCCTGAAGGACTATGGCTATGATGATGTCCCTGAGCTCAAATGCAGGAGCATGAGCTCAAAATGGGGCGTCTGTTTCACAAAAAAGAACAGGATCAATATCTCTTCCTATCTGATCCATTATCCCCTGGAATGTCTGGAATATATCATGGTCCATGAGATGACGCATTTCATCGTTCCGAATCATTCAAAGCGTTTTTATGAGGTCATTTATAAGAATATGCCGACGTACAAAGAGGCTGTTGAAAGGCTGAGATTGTGAAAATACTTTCATGGTGTTTTGACTTGCAAGCACAAATAATAGAATGTAAAATTAGGGTATAAAAGGAAGCGTAAAATAATATGAGGGTACAGGAAAAGAGGGAGAATAACACTATCTTAGGAGTCGTCTGCTCTTTACCTGTGTTTTGCCCAAATTAAGATTTTTTTGGTGGACGTGTCGTTGCGTTCACTTTTTATTTGTTTGATAAGTAGGTTATCATAATGGATCAAGCAACAAATGATGCCTTATTGGATGCATGCAGTACGGGCAAGATCGATGAGGTCAGAAGGCTGCTTCAGGAGGGAGCAAGTCCAAACTGCAAGAACGGAGACGGTCGTACGGGTCTGATGCGGGCGTCCAAAAGAGGCTATGATGAGATAGTAAAGACCCTGATCGAAGCAGGTGCTGATGTCAGAGCGCGTGATAAAAACAACGATACAGCTCTGATGGGTGCCGCCAAACACGGCTATAATTACATATGCAGGATGCTGCTGGATGCCGGATCCGAGGTCAACGCGCATGACAACAACGGCCGTACAGCTCTGATGAGAGCGGCTTTCCAGGGAGAATCCGGGGTCGTCGAAACACTGGTCGATGCCGGGGCCGAACTTGATGCGGTCGATAATAAAGGAAGAACAGCTTTGATGGAATCCGTTACCGCTTTCAAGGTAGATGTGCTACACTATCTTTTGGCAAGAGGTGCCAATATCGATAAAAGGGATAACGAAGGCTGTACTTGTCTGATGCGGGCAAGCTATGGCGGTTATACCGATCTGGCCATCTATCTGCTCAACAAAGGAGCAGATAAGAATGTCAAGGACAATGCCGGGCGAACAGCTTTGAGCTATGTCCGGGACAGGAACAACGAAGAGTTGATCGATTTATTGAAATAACAAAGGGGAAAAATATGAAAGAGTATTCATCAAAAGACGTAAGAAACGTCGTATTACTGGGCCATTCAGGCGCTGGTAAATCAACGTTGGTCGAGTCTGCATTATTCCAGACGAAAGCCATTGACCGTATGGGCAAGACGACCGACGGTACTTCCGCGATGGACTATGATCCGGAAGAGGCGAAGAGAGGTGTATCTGTATACACCGCTTTAGCTCCTATCGAGTGGAAGAATGTGAAGATAAACTTCATCGACACACCGGGTTATCTGGACTACGAAGGCGAGAAAGTCTCAGGTGCTGCAGCAGCAGATATGGCTGTCATCGTTGTTTCTGCCAAGGAAGGTATCGAGTCCGGTACAGAGTCGGCTGTCAAACTGTGCAAAAAGAATGGCATTCCTACGATATTCTTTATCAATAAGATCGATGATGACAATGCGAATTTTGAAAAGACAGTAGATGAACTCAGAGGAAAATTCGGCGATTCTGTCGTTCCGTTCGAAGTTCCTGTCATGGAAGGCAAGAAGATGACGGGATCCAACAAGGTCCTCGATGATACAGGCAATCCTCATTATGATCAGATCTCAGAGGCGATCGCATCGGCTGATGATGAACTGATGGAAAAATTCTTCGAAGGTGAACCATTCACTCCTGAAGAGACAGCCAAAGGTCTTAAACTGGCTCTCAACACAGGCGATATCAAACCGGTCTTCGCAGGAAGCGCAGTCAACAGCCAGGGCGTAGCCCAGCTCCTGGATTTCCTGAAGGAAAACTGCCCGGTCTATACCGATTATGGCACAGTCACTGATAAAGACGGCACAGTCCTCAAGACCGATGATTCAGAAGTCTTCTCAGGTCTCGTATTCAAGACTGTCGTCGATGCTTTCGTCGGCAAGATCTCTTATGTCAAAGTCTTATCAGGCGCTCTGACGCCACAGACTCCGTTATACAACTCCAAGAAGGACCAGGCTGAAAAGGCTGGTGGTCTCTTCACTGTGTGCGGCAAGAAACAGGAACCTGCCAATAAGATCAACTGCGGTGATATCGGCGCTCTGACCAAGCTGCTTGTCACAGAGACGAATGATACGCTCTGCACAAAGGACAAGAAGGTCATCTTCAAGGATATCGAATATCCGCGTCCTATGCTGGGTGTCGCTGTATCTCCTAAGACAAAAGATGATGAAGACAAGATGTCTGATGCACTGAAGAAGGTCCTGATCGAGGACAAGTCCCTCAACTTCGTAAGAAATGCCGAGACCGGCGAACAGGTCTTATATGGTGTCGGTGATCAGCAGCTGGATGTCGTTGTCAACAAACTCAAATCCAGATATAAAGTTGAAGTTGTCTTCAAAGAGCCTAAGGTCCAGTATCGTGAGACGATCAGAGGCAGATCTGAAGTTCAGGGCAAATATAAGAAGCAGAACGGCGGTGCCGGTCAGTATGGTGATGTCTGGGTAAGATTTGAACCGAATCCTGATTCAGAAGAAATGGTATTCGCAGAAGAAGTCTTCGGCGGCGCTGTTCCTAAGAACTACTTCCCATCTGTCGAAGCCGGCTTAAGAAGCTGTATGGCTAAGGGGCCGTTAGC
>JAEEGH010022441.1_pt1 | contig 12935 bp, 6 predicted proteins | sample 9134181 | NCBI WGS metagenome assembly JAEEGH01 (sample SAMN16246544, study PRJNA631951) | gut metagenome | biome: gut microbiome; feature: rumen; material: DP-attached | host: Bos | place: Iran: Karaj | collected 2018-10 | reverse complement strand
GTGCATCCTCTCGAATATCTCCGACCTCTGGCAGCGGATCTTCATGCCCATTCCGAGCCCGAGCTCGCCAAGCTCCGCCGCGACATCGTCGAAGCTCTTGGTGCATTTCGCAACGTCCACGATCATCATCATGTTGAAGTACTCCTGGACGACCGTCTGGGAGATGTCGAGGATGTTTATGTTGGCCTCGGCGAGATAGGTGCATGTCTTGGCGAGAATGCCGACGGCATCCTTGCCAACGACGGTGATAATGGCTTTTTTCATAATTTCTGTAATTATAGCATATTTCGCCCTGGAACGGGGCCACTTTGGTCTTGTAAGAAGACGACCGCGATGTCCAGAAGCTAACGCAAGATTCTCTTGCGTTTACCCTCTGTATCCCCGGGCAGGTCTAGCCGCCAGAGGTGGCATGGTGGGTGGCTACACCTGGGGGAGTGGGCGTCTCCTAGGCGGGGACAGTCCCCTTAAAGATTCGGCGACATGGGGACCCCATGGCAGATACGCACACATTGCATGTTTAGCCTGCATCGGCAAAGACACCGCGATCCTCACGAGCAGCTGCCGTTTTTCGACATGGTGATCGCGCCGTTTCGCTCGCAGATGCGGCGGACTGCGGCAAAATCGGCCTGCCGTACGTCTTCGTCCATGCGATACGCCGCGAGCGTTCCTGCCGCCTGGCCAGTAGCCATGCATTGCGCCTGTACGCGGATCGACGCGAACGGCGCAGATTCGGCCGCGACTAGGCCGCCGGCCGCAAGGAGGTTCGGGCATTTGGCGGACACAAGCGAACGCAGCGGCACAACCCCAGGACGTTCGAGAAAAGTCAGGTTCTGCGCACTTGAACCGGCGATATGCCTGTCCATTGGATGCGCGGCTAGCGCAATCGCGTCCGGCTCGTCCGCGCCGCCGAGGAACTCCTGCGCCGTGACGCGATGCAGCGCCGCGATTTCGCGGCATTCGCGGAATCCGCTGGCTGCGGCAGTCTGCGCCAGCCATGCGGTGCGGAAGGCTGGATCCGCCTCGCGCATCACCGCCACAATTTCTGGTATCTCGCGCCGCATGAGAGCCGTCGCTTCAGCGATCTGAATCGGGTCTGTGACATCTGCCGCAGCGGCGCGAGTCGCGTTGACGCTCACGAACCCGCTGCGGATCGTGCTGCCCCAGACGGCCCACGGTCCGCCAAAAGACCTGATGCGCCCGGCGGCCATCGCCTTTTGCAGCGCATCTCTCAAAACAGGATTTCTCGACCGCTCATTGTCGTTCCCCACAAGCACGCGCGCATTGTCGGTGTCGACGCCTCCCAGTATGAAGCAGAGCGACAGCGGCTGGGCGGCGCCTTTCTCCGAACGGAAGCCGCCGAAGCCGCAATGCCCGACGATCGCGCCGGACGCCGTGCAGTCCACAAAGCGGTTCGCCTCAATACGCGCAAGAAAGCCGCCTGTCGAAAGCGTCACGGCGCGTATGGAACCGTCCGCCGAAAGTTCCGGTTCGCCGCAAACTTGAGTCTGCCAGAGACAGCGCACACCCGCCTCCTCCAGCATCTCGCGCGCCACGCGCCGGTAGACTTCAGCCTCGAACGGGACATTGCCCTTCGGGAGATCCGTTACAGCGCCGCCAAGCGCGGCCATGCGCTGGACGAACTCCCACGCGATTCCGCCGACTACGCGGCGTCCTGCAAAATTGAATTTTGAAATAGGGCCCACCAGACCCGCCGTTGCCATGCCGCCGGGGAAGCCGAACGATTCCGCGAGCGTCACATTCGCGCCGTTCCTCGCCGCCGCGATGGCCGCGACGAATCCCGCCGGCCCAGCGCCCGCCACGAAAACATCGGCCTTTACTAGACGAGCCGGCTCCGCCTTGTCGCGTCCCTTCGCGCCTTCGGCGAACGCCGCGCATATCGTGCCGGCAAGGAATCCTCTGCGTCCGATCATCATAGGAAATCTCCATTGTCCGGAAACCACAATCTCACGGTGCACGACATGACCAGTCCGTTTTTCGCCTTGGTCTCGGCGCAGACGAACGCCCTCTTCCCCGCGCACAAATGCGCCGGCGCGACGTCCAGGCCCTGGCTTGCATCGAACCAGCCGCGCCCCGTTATGTTCAAGCCCGCGTCGAACACCGCCATCGGAGCATCGCCATCGGCGGTGTAGAACGCGGCATAGACGTTTTCGCCGTCGTTGGCGAGATCCTGAAAGCCATACGACGTCTCCGCGCCATAGTCGAATTCGGCGCGGGGCAGGATTTCCTCCAGGGTTTCGGCGCTGAAACGCCCTAGTATGTTCACGCGGTGCGGTTCGGACGACGGCTGCTCCTTCGCACCCATGCCCAAATACAATATTCCGTTCATGCATGTAATGCCGTCTATGCCGCGATCGACATTCACTTCTTTTACCGGCTTCAGATCTTCGTCGAAAACCATTATCCGGCCTGCCTTCTTCCCATCCACCATCAGCGCGACCGCTGCATAAAGCCTGCCGTCGGCGAATGCAATGTCACCAGTATGGTGCGGCGTTGGTATCGTCTTGAGGACTTTGCCGTTCCAATCGACCTTTACGATCCGCTTCATCTGCGACATGTAGAGGGCGTCGTCCGTCGCGGCAATGCCCTGAACATGACCGTCGAGCAAGCCTAGCGCGTCTGCGCCGACAGTGAAAAGGTCGATTGTGCGCAAATCGAGAGGCTGTATCTTCACGGCGTCTATGCGGCATATGCCGCTCGTGTCCGGCTTCTGGCGCACGGAAATTATGAGCGACATTCCGTCCGCACCCCTTGGAACGCAAACCAGAGCCTCGCCCTCGCGCCAGCCCTCCGCATTGGCCGCGCCAAACCGCAGTTGTACGGGCGCAAGCACATTCCAATCGAATTTGCCGTTCCGCTTCCATGCGACAGAAGCGGAAACACCGTCTCCTTTCGCGAATGTTGAAACGAGAAACCTCTCCCCCGGCTTCGGCTCCCTGGGAAGCGAGACCGAAATCGCGCCGTCCTCGACCCCATCCGCCGCGAGCGACGACCCGTCGCCGTCAGCCGAAACAGAGTCTCTGAAGAACCGCCCGGGTTTTGTCCCCTTCTGCCGCCAGACGGAATATGGCGGCGGCACGGCGTCTCCAACGCCGGTACATCCAGGATTTGCGTTGACTGGCCGCAGAAGCCCCGCATCTTTCAGTTTCGCGACACGATGGCGGACGAATTCGCCCGGCGCCTTCTGCAAAAGGATTTCGTCTTCCATTCCCGGAAGGCGGCTCTCCCAGGTATCATGCGATATTTTGCGCTCGTCGGACGGTCCTTTCCCGCGCCAATCGGCCCAGCAATGCTTTTCGCCCCAGAACCAGACGTATTCATCGGCCGATTCCGCCGCCGCATGGAGATTTGCGGCAAAGCGTCCCAGTCGCGATCCGTTCAGCGGGCCGAAGAACCAACTTGAGCCGGGCGGGTTGGTGTACATGTCGAGATACAGACCGAACGAGACCGAAACCTGGCGGCGGTACTTATCCCTGTTTCCCGGCGAGACGAGAGCGGAAAGCCTGCTGCGCACGGCGATGGCGGTGCGCGCAAAATCACCACGACCGGCTTTGTAGCGGTACGAATGCTCGTTACCGTCGACAATAAGCGCCCCGGGAGGCGCCACATCCAGAATGCCATCGACAAACGCCGGCCACAGATCGCCGTTTTCGGCGGCATCGCGCGCCGGATCGTCCGATGCAAGATACGTGTGCGTGAGGGAAAGAAGCCAGAACGAAAGAATCCTGACATCTGGATATTCTCGAAACACGCCGGAAAAAACTTCGCGTCCGCGCTGTCTGACCAGTCTGCACAGCTCTTCGTACGGAGCATCGCCGCCGCGCCTCCGGAACTGGCCGGAATGGCGGTAGTCCTCGGGGTCCATTGAAATGCCGCGAAATCCGCCGGCCTTCGCAAACCACGCGGCGATAGCCATGTTCGTGGCGATCGCGCCCCATCTCGCATCGTCCGACCAGTCTATCCGCTTGGCCGGCGCGCGGAACGTGCCTATGAACGATTCGCGCATCGAGGCGTGCGCCGTCAACTCGCGGGCGAGAGGAACGAGCGGCTGGAGAGCGTCACGGTTCCAGAGCGCATGCATGATGTTGTGCGTGCTGACAAGCGTCCCGTCCGGCGTCTTCTCGTTCAGGTATACGCCGATGCCGTTCAGCGGAGTTTTGTCAAGTTCGTCGGCGTAAGGCGCGAGGTCGCGCAATGACATCCGCGAGAACTCCCAGGCGAATCCGACGAATTTGCGTGACGGCGCGCTTGGTTGTTCGCCGGTCGCCGCCGCTGCGGCGACATTGACGACCGCCGCAGCGAAAACAGCCAGTAAGATGTTGGAACGCATTTTCATCTGATGATTACAGTCAGCCCTGGCGTGACATTCTCGACTGCAACGGATTCAGACTTGCCGCTTTCGATTGTCGCTGCATCAACTGCATAAGCGGACCTTGCCGCATATGTGTCGGTTTCGCCGCCACGTCTCCAGCGAACAACAAGCGAGGATGATGTCGCGCCGGGAATTTCCTCGCCGTTTCTGTACCAGCTATACGATGTGGCGCCGGGAGCCGTTGCCGTCAGCGTGACTGTATTGCCATGCATAACCTTGGCAGCCGTCTGCGCCACAACCGGCGTGAACGCACCGCCGTAAGTGAGAGGCGATGCCGCAGTAGAGGCGCACACCCTGAATGTCGCGTCGTTGCCGGTCGCGTCGCGCAGCCCCGCAACGCTGTCCTCGACCGCCGGAACATAGTCGCGCTTCAAAACGTATTCGCCATTCTCCTTCTCCCATATCTTGCAGCCGTAGATGCGGATCGTCGCGAAATTCGCCGCAGCGTTCTGCTGCGTCGCAAGTTTCAATGAGAGTCGGTTGAACGGCCCTCCTGCGGCGGTCTCGCATGTCGCGTTCGTCACGCCTTCGGTGACAATGACACCCAGGTTGGCAGGATTGTCAAGAATGACAGTGCGGCGGACGTTCACGGCGCCAGCCCCTACATTCGCCCCTACGTCCATCTTCCAGCTGTCGCTGTTGATGAATCCAAATCCCCTGTCGTTGATGTAGGCGGCGAAATTGTGAGTGTCCTTTGCGCAGAAAAGATACCACGTGTCGCCGGCGGTGCGCGCCCCTGCGGGCGCATAGTCGATTGCGACCTTGGTGTTCGCCGTCACGAGATAACCTGTGTCGATGTAGCGCGAATCGGCGCGGAGCGTCTCGACGTAGGACGGGAGTTCCATCTTTCCGCCGCACGTTAGGCGCTTCGAGGCCGTGGCGTCCGGATAGGAGATGAAGGTGCCTGTGACTTCGTCCTTCAAACCGACGATTGCCGAGCCGTCCTGCGCGGGGCCAATCACATACGGGCGGAAGTCGCGCACGAGCGTTCCCGCCTCGTAGATGCGGCAACCGTAGATTTTCATGGAAGCAAAGTAGTTGTTGGCATCGGCTATGGTCGCCAGTTTTATGGTCGCGGTCTGCTTATACGTCGAGGTATTTGTGATTGCAAGAGTGTCATTCGTATATCCCGCCGTCACAACCATGGCTGACTTGTTTGGGATGTCCAGAATGGTGGTCCGGCGCACACCAGGGCGATTGGATACGCTTTTTGCAATCGATTTACTGCCCCAAGTGGAAAGAACCCCATAGCCTATTCCCGCGCTGCTAAGGTAAGAGCAAAAGCGAGAAGTCCCACTGAATAAATACCATGTGCCGGAAGATTGTGCTTCTGTCAGAGCGTAGTCGAGTTCAAGCCTCATGTTTCCGGCCGGACAATACCCGGTGTCAACATACAGATGCTTGTCGGCATCGATGTTGTTGCCTGCCGGGGTGGCGACGTATGGCGACTCATCGACGAGGATATCTCCGCCGTATGTGAAGGATGTCTCTGCAACAGGATTGCAGATGAAGCCACCGTCGCCGGCAATGTCCTTGAAGCCCGGCATTCCGTCCTTGAGGCACGGCGCGAAATCGTGGACGAGTGCGCCACTCTCGTAGATCTTCACTCCGAAGATGCGGGCCTTGCACTGCTTCTCGAATGCGCCGGAGGCGATTTGGCGCGCGAAAAGGGCAATTGGCTCAATTGCCTCGTTGGTGAAGCTCTCAGGCGTAAAGTCCTTGTTGGGCACTTCATTCGTAACACTTCCGGTAATGTAGAGGTGCGGCGGATTCGGATAGTCAATCACAATCGTGTGGCGGTCTGTGTCGAGCGTGATGAAATCGCCGTTGCCGTCCTTCGGCCATACACTGTCGTACTTCTCGCCATTGCCGAGATGTATCACCCACAAGGTGTTTTCGCCGCCGCCAATGTAGAAAGAACCGGACATCTTCAAAGCCGTGTGGCTGCGATCCGCGCCGAAGAGCCGGGCGCCGGACGCCTGCTCTGTGGTCGTCAGTGCGAAATCCACCGCGACGCGCGATGCGGGCTTCAGCTTGTAGCCTGTCAGAATGCCGCTCGTTCCGTCGGATTCGATATATGCGTCTTCCGCAAACGCATGACAGGTCGCGAACGCAATCGCAATCGTCAGTACAACCGTAAACAATGACTTCGCCTTTCGTATAGCCAACATGGTTTTTCCGCCTTTTGATGGTTTCCACTTAGGGTTTTCGGTAGCAGTATACCATTTATCCCTTCAGTAGGCAAGGGGAAAAATGTGCAAAATGTACAATGGAGCGTCAGCCCGCCGGAAAGGTATCGCCGGGTATATATTGCTGTATGAAACCGAAAAGTTCAGTGGGCTTCCCTGCCATGTGGTCGAGTATCGCTTCAGCCGCCTTCTCGCCGGTCGCGACAGGGTCGAACTCGAAGCGTGCGAGCGAGCGTGGGTACACCGGGACGAAGCCCTTGTTCGCGAGTGTGACGGCGAACACGTCGTCCGGCGCGCGGACGCCAAGCTCCTGAAGCGCCATGAGGCCGCCGATCGCAAGGAAGTCGTCGAGCCACAGGACCAGGTCAGGCCAGGTTTCGCGGGGAGCGGAGAAGCGCTTGAGCGCGGCGTTCATGCCAAGGCGCTGGATGCGTTCGAGATATCCGTAGGAGTATCCGCCGCACTGCGCCTTGCTGAAGAAACTTTCCTCGACCTCCAGTCCAGCGTCTTTGAGTGTGCTGCCGATTCCGTCATACGCCGCTCTGCAGTCGTAGCCGACCAGCAGCACGCGGCGTACGCTCTTCGCCGCGCACTGCCCAAGGAACTCCGCCATGTCGCCGAGGTATCCAGCCGAACCATGCGGCAGAAAGTCCTCCGAATAGAGGATCGTCGACCACGGCGTTCCGGAACGGTCGAGGCGGTCGAACACCTGCTTCGGACAGTAGAAAGGCACGGCGAAGGTCTGCTTCTGCTTGAGCATCAGGTCAAGCCCGGTGAAGTTCCACCGGCCGTTCGCCTCGCGGTCGAGCGTGAACACGGAAAAAAGGTATCCCGCGCGGACGAGCCTGCGCCGCATCTCCCCGAGGAGCATCATTGCGAAGTAGGCGCCTTCGCAGGCGACAGGCACTATCGCCAGAACCTGTCCGCGCCAATACGCCTCGCGCCGTCCCAGGACCACGCATCCCAGCCTCTGGCGCGGACTCACAAGATTCTCCGACGCAAGCTTCGCGACCGCCTCGCGAGGGATGCGCATACTCACGCCGAGCGCGCTCGCCATGTCTGACAGCTTTGGCAGCATTTCGCCTTTTTTGTAGTATCCCGAAAATATAGCGCCGCGAAGTCCGTTAGCTAGCTGGTCGGAAAGATTCTCAGCCAGATTCTTATTGACCGAGAACGGCAGGCTTTTTGCGCATGCCGCCTGGCCGCGCTTTGCGCACGAGGCCTCATCGCCCATTCCCGAACTCGCACCAGTTGTAAGCATGTTCACAGGCGAAGCACCTCATTTAAGTTCCATGGTTGATGTTCCGTTGTCAATTGTGCGATTGCAGTTTGGCGAGTATTATACCAAATCCGTCCGGTGTATGCCTGCAATCGCCTCCCTTGAAACGCCGACAAATAAGCTCTGACCCTTCATTCTCCTTCATTCTCCTTTCGGACACAGCACCGAGAGGCAAGAACTCCGAGGCAGATAAAGGTGTCTAGTGTGGCAGGGTAAGCCGTCAAGGGTGGCAGGGTAAGCCGCCAGGGGTGGCAGGGTAAGCCGCCAGGGGTGGCAGGTCTAGCGCTCAGGGGTGGCAGGTCTAGCCGCCAGAGGTGGCATGGTGGGTGGCTACACCTGGGGGAGTGGGCGTCTCGCCCGCTCAGATGGAAGATTTAAAACCTCCTTGGTCGCGGGCGGGACGCCCGCGCCCCCAGTTGTAGGGCATCTCCTAGGCGGGGACAGTCCCCTTAAAGATTATATCCCGTCTCGCCGATGCGATGAACGAAACGACTGCAAGACAGGTGCCTTTCATGTTCACTAACCCTTTCATTGTGCCTGCATTATACCAGAAGCGTCCTCCATGCGGCAATTGGAGAAGCTGATGAAGGAACGGTCGTCGAAGGTGTCGGAGGGCTTCGCGGCAGCCACCTTGTTGCCGCGCATCGTGAAGTTCGAAAGACGGCTCCGGGACGGCTCCCCGCCGTCCTTCACCGCCGAAAACTGCGTCCATGCGCGACAGTTGAAGAGCTTGCGGCATCTGCCTCGACAGGTTTCGACGAGAATTCCGCTGTAGTCCTGCGGCGTGTCGTCGCGCATCTTGACGTTCACGAAGAACCCGGGGCCTTCAAGACGGCAGTTGCGCATCACGACGTTGGTGACTGCGGGGCATTCGCTGCCGAGCGTGAGGCACGAGTGGCAGACGCTCTTGAAGAGGCAGTCCTCGACAAGGATGCCCTCGCTCGGCCCGTTTCCGGGGAACTTCGCGTAGTCGTTCGCCTCCGGCCCCTTGCCGCCCTTCACGACGACCGCGTCGTCGTTGACGTCCATGACGACGTTCGAGACGGAGAATCCGCGGCAGACGTCGATGTCGATCGCGTCGGTCGAAGGCCCCCGCACGCCGCCGATCACCTCGGCGACGATCTCACAGTCGTGCACGCGGACGTTCTCGCAGCGGTAGAAGTGGGTCGTCCAGAACTTGGAGTTCCTGAACGTGACGCCGGAGACGTCGATGTTCTTCGAGTTGGAGACGTAGAGCAGCCTCGGCCTGACGAGCCCGGGCTCCTTGTTGAGCATGTCGGGCTTCGACTTTCGCATCTCCCAGAAGGCCTTCCAGGTCGGCAGGCCGTGTCCGTCGACCACGCCCTCGCCGGTGATGGCGAACCCGTCGCATCCGTCGGCGTTGACGAGCGCAGGATAGTACACGCATGTCTCCCCCTCTATGCGCGTCTCGCGCATCGGATAGCCTTCGGCGTCGTCCACGCCGAGGATCGTCGCGCCCTTTTCGAGATGCAGGTTCACGCCGGGCCTGAAGAACACCGCTCCCGTCCGCCACGTGCCCTTCGGCACGACGACGCGACCGCCGCCCGCCGCCTCGCACGAGGCGATCGCGCGCGCGAACGCCTCGGTCGCCGCGGCGCCGTCCTCCGCGCCGAAGTCGGCGATGGAGAAGTCCCGCGCGCAACCAAGCGCCTTGTCGGCGAAGTCGAGCGCCCAGTGCCAGTCGTAGGGCGAAAGGCCGTGTCCTTCCGTGCGTCGGACGTAGCCGAGCGGCGGATCTACCGCGCATCCGTCGTATGGCTCCGGCCAGTCGTCAAGCCCGACGCCCCTCCCGGACAGGAACTCCCAGGCCGGCGATGCCGCCTTGACGGAAAGCCACTCGCCGCGAGGGTCGAACCAGAGCGTGTCGAACCCCTCGACGAGAAGCGCACGCGGCGCAACGCAGGCAAGAAGCATGTGCTGGTCGAACGGCATCTCCCTTTCGCGGCCGGTCCACTTCCACACGCCGGGACAGTACCACCACGGGAACATCCTACGCTGCGTCGACAGGTTCTCGCCGAAGTCCCGCTTCATGAGCTGTGTGCCGATCGCCCCCGTCTGGTTGGCGACGCAGACCTTGAAGCGCTCGTCGAACGCCGCCGCGAGAAGCGCAGCCTTCCCAAGCCGCGAGGATCCGACGACAACGCCCCGCCCTCCGTCAATCTCCTCAACATTCTCCGCGAGGTCAAGCCCGCGGCAGAGCCCCCACGCCCACGCCATGATCGAGCCCGTGCTGTCCGTCCGCGCAGGGTCGCGCTTTCCCCACAGTTCAAACACACCGCTGAACGGCTCGCCTCCGCGGCCGGGTCCGTCGGCCGTTATCTGCGTGTAGTGCGCGGACATGAAGACGTAGCCGCGCGCGGCAAATTCGCCGAGCGGGAGAAGAAAGTGATTCGTGCGTCCCGACGCGATGACGTCGTTGCCGTTGTAGTTGAGGTGCAGTATCACGGGACAGGGCTTCTTCGCAAAGCGCGGCACGAACACTACCCAGTCGATGCAAGGCCCTGCCTTGTCCGCGCGGAACCACTGGCGATAGCGGCGCTCCACGGCAAAGCGGTCTTCCGTCGTCTTCTCGGCGACGAGCTCAAACGGCATCGACTCCGGCCTGGGCGGCATGCGCCCGTAGACCTCGCGCTCGAAGATTTCGAGCATCTCCCTGCGCCGCTCCGCCCAGTCCTCCGCGTTCTCGACCTTGCGTCCGTCGGCGAAGACGAGCGGATCGGGGATCGTGTAGTCCTTGCCGAGGACGCCGGCCTTCGACTCGTCGTAGTTGACGGCCGAAGGCTTTGCCTCGCCCAGGGACGCATGCGCGGCCAGCACGGACGCAACAAGTGTCAATGCAAATTTCATGCCTTCAAAATTCTTTTTAGTTCTCATGGTGATATTATACTGAAAACATTAAGGCAATGGAGAAATCATGGCAAGTTCCTTGTCCGCGAAGTCGCATGGTTTTAGTCTTTCCTGACCTCGTTCGACTTTCGCCACCCGGCTGTCGGCGGAGACATAAAGAAGCGCCTGACCGTCTCGACGGCCTTTTTTGGGCGGCCCTGCGCGTCGAAGATTCCGGCGATGCTGAACCCAGCCATCTGCTTGGCAGGCAGCATGTTGCTGTTGCGGTGATAGGTGCGGTTGTCCTTCATCTGCCAGATCGCGTAGCCGACGATTTCCGGATTGTCCCAGATCGCCTCAAGGACATCCGTCAGGTATTCGTCCTGAAACTCCTCGCTCATCACGCCCGCCGCCGGGTCGTGAAGCCCGTATATCGCACCGCATCCGCATTCTGACACCATGATCGGCTTGTCGGGGTATAGATCACGGAAATGCTTCGCAATCACGTTGAAACCCGCCGACCCGTTGCTCTTCGGATCGAGATTCCTCACCCGCTCGGCCAGTTCCTCCGGCAGACCCGGCTTGTTCGGAATCGTCCCAGGATACGTGTTGAACGCCACTACATCCGTGTTTTCATGGCAAACATCGGAACGCCAATGGTTGCAGGCGAACGTGACAAGCCGCCCCGAATCCTCGGCCTTGACTGCATCAATCAAACCGTCAACAAGCGTCTTGCATTCCTGCCTGCCGCTAGCACATTCGTTGAGAAAGCCGAACAGGATGACGGACGGATGGTTGAAACTCGCGCGCACCATCTCCCGCGTCTCGTGAATCTGCGCGGCACGGAAGACCTCGTCAGAAAGTTCGTCGATCTTGTCGTACTGCCGCGTGTACGCCTGCCCGTTGCCCCACCCAAGCGACTCCTCCCACACAAGAATGCCCATCTCGTCGCAAAGGTCGAGAAAGCGCTGCGACTGCTGGTAGTGCGCACCGCGCACGAAGTTGGCGTTCAGGGCCTTCACGAGATGAAGGTCCCGCAACATCTGCGCCTCGCTGGTCGCCGCGCCGAACTCTCCGTTCTGCTCATGACGATTGACACCCTTGAGGAAAATCGGTTCGCCATTGAGCCATATTCTCCTGTCTCGCGCCTCGATTGTCCGAATGCCGAAACGTGTTGAAAGGTTGAAAGGTTGAAAAGTTGAAAGGCTGACGGCAACCGTGTGCAGGTTTGGGGAAGCGGGAGACCACAACCTGAAATTCGGCACGTGTACCGTTGCACGCCCGGCGGCGAACGACGCCTTGACCTCGTTTTTCCCGTCGAAGAGGAGCGTCGCGTCAAAATCTCGCGCCTTGAAGTTTACCGCCTCGATTTCGATCTTCCCGGTCTTGTAGTCTCGCGTGCGGACAAACAACTTTCGGTTGTCGAACGAAAGCGACATGCCATGATAGAAGCCGCCGAAAAAGTAGAAGTCGTAGTACGGCCTTGCAAGCCGCATCGTCTCCCAGTCGAAGCGGTTGTCGAGCGCGGCGAAGAGCGTGTGCTCGCCGGCGTCGAGCGGGCCGGTCTCGATTTCGAGGCGCGAGTACGGGTACGGATGGACGCCGAGCGGGCGGCCGTCGATGCGGAAGTCGGCCCGAAGACCCATGCCGTCGACGACGAGCCAGGCGTTCGGGACGGCCTTCGCCAGCGTGAAGGCGCGCCGGTAGAGCGCCGTGCCGCGCTTGAGGTACCAGCGGGGCAGCAGGTCGAAGCAGCCGGGGACGACCATCGTGTCGGTGGCGGCGAAGGACGGGTCGGCGACGTCTTCGATCGACTTGCCTTCCTCGAAGCGGAAGGCCCAGGAGCCATGGAGGGGGAGCGGTGTCATGAGGGGAGGTGGAGGAGGTCTCGGAGGGCGGGGATGACGGCGTCGGCCATGCGGCGGAAACCGAGGTCGTTGGGGTGGCAGCGGTCGACGGAGCAGTCGTCGCGGTGTTCGGTGCCGAAGAGGGTGGCGCCGTCGAGGAAGCGGACATGGCGATCGCCGGCGGCGATGGCGTGCTCGACGGTCGTGCGCACGATTTCTCGGCGCTGAATGATCGCAGACGACCAGTCGGGCCAGACGTCGGGGCGCGACATGACGAGGACGGGCAGATCCGGGCGGCGGGCGCGGAAGGCGCGGAAGAACGGCTCGTGCGTGGCGGCGAGGTGCTCGGCGTTCGGGGCGTTGTGGTCGTAGTCGAGGACGAA
>JAEEGH010022439.1_pt1 | contig 12937 bp, 11 predicted proteins | sample 9134181 | NCBI WGS metagenome assembly JAEEGH01 (sample SAMN16246544, study PRJNA631951) | gut metagenome | biome: gut microbiome; feature: rumen; material: DP-attached | host: Bos | place: Iran: Karaj | collected 2018-10 | reverse complement strand
ACAAGAAGGCCAGGAAAGAACTGGGCTACGGGGAAGAAGCAGAGGGGCATAACGTGTACAGCATTTTTCCCGCATTCCTTGAGGATACGGGAAGACCGAAGGCGATGAAGGACCTGGCAACAGGGGAGCCTAAGGACATAATCGCATATCGTGTAAACAAGACGCTTTTTCACTGCAGAGCCGTGGTTTTTGGAATCGAGACCGGCAGCTTCGTTATCATGGGGCTTAATGTGTCGGAGGAGGAGTACCTTAAGAGAGAAATCTCCAACGCCGGTGAGGAGGTTCAGGAAGCGGACAAGGTGAAGACCGAGTTCGTGGCAAACGTAACTCACGAGCTTCGAACTCCGGTAAACGGAATCCTTGGAAGCACCAGAGACCTGCTTTCCGTGGTTACGGATTCCGAGCAGGTGAAGAAGCTGACCCTTATAGAGAAGAGCTGCGAAAACATGAATAACATCATAAGCAGCATTCTGGATTTCTCAAAGCTTTCCGCAGGAAAGTTTACTCTGGAGCAAAGGGAATTCAACTTCAGGGACATGATTGATTATGTGAAGGAGAGTCACAGCAGCCGAATCAATGAGAAGGGCCTGGACTTCTTCGTTTCCATATCACCGGAAGTGCCGGATGTGATAATCGGTGATGAATTAAGAATTGTTCAGATTCTTAACAACCTTTTATCAAATGCCACAAAGTTTACTTCAGTGGGAAAGATAGCCTTGGAGATTTTCAAGACTGCCAGGGTTGGCAAGAAGGTTGAGCTTTTCTTCATTGTGGTGGACAGTGGTATAGGTATAGAAAAAGCAGATTTATCTAAATTATTCAAAAGCTTTTCGCAGGTGGATGCCTCCATTTCAAGAAACTTTGGCGGAACGGGCCTTGGCCTTAACATCACCAAACAGCTTGTGGAGATGATGGGTGGCGTTATCGAGTGCGAGAGTGAGAAAAATAAAGGCAGCACCTTCTCCTTCTCCATCTGGGTGGAGGTTCCTTCCGAGGAAGAGGATGAGGAGGAAGAATTCGAGGATGAGGGCGGTGAACTTGAGCTGATTGCCGAAGCCGCAGAAGTGATTCCCGATGGCAGTGAGGAAGAAGAGGGCATCAAGGCCTTCGGAAATGGCGAGAACATTTCCGAAATCGAGAAGAGACTTTCAAAGCTTATCCTTTGTGTTGAGATGCAAAACTGGGAGAGAGCCGAAATGTTTGCCGACTCCGTAAAGCAGCTGGTTGACAGCGCTCCAAAGGAAATAAGAACAGCCACATTGCATCTTAAGATGGATGTTCAGAAGGAAAACTACGATAAAGTTGTGGACGATTACGGACAGCTTTTGAAATACTTAAGCAACTACAAGGAGGGATGACCGTGGACGACATCAGAATGAGTGCCGCCAACGTTATGATTGTTGATGACGTTGAGGTCAATCGTTATGTTCTAAGCGGAATAATTGAAGATATGGGACATAAGCCCATCCTGGCTGAGGATGGTAAGGAGGCCCTGAGATTAATCAAGACCACAAGGCCCAACCTTATCCTTCTTGATGTTTCCATGCCGGAGATGGACGGTTACGAGGTATGCAAGAAGCTGAAAAGGGACATGCTCTATAAGGACATTCCCATTATCTTTATCTCAGCCTACGACACTCCCGAAGATGTTGTTAAGGGCTTTGAGGTAGGAAGCGAAGATTACATCACCAAGCCTTTTATTCCTGAGGAGGTTAAGGCAAGAGTCGGTGTTCACCTTAAGGTTTACAATGCAACACACAATCTTTTGGAGATGAACAGAAAACTTCGAATCTCCGTTAAGGAACAGCTTAAGCAGATGGAGCAGGAGAAAAAAAGCGTGCTCTACGGTCTTGCGGGAGTGGCAAGAAAGAATGCAAGTTATGACGAGAAGCATATGGAAAGACTTCGCTATAACTGCAAAGTTCTGACCCAGGCCATGCAGCTTTCCCCTCTTTACGAGAGAATAATATCAGACAGCTATGTATCCACCATAGAGATAGCGGCTCCCCTTTGCGATATCGGAAATATCACCATCCCCATGGAGGTCCTTGGAAAGAAGGATGTTCTTAATGATGAGGAAAGGGAGCTTATGAGAACCCACACCTCAAAGGGAGCTCAGATTCTTAAGGATATCGGAAGCTACAACGATTACAATGACTATATCAAGATGGCAATAGACATTGCGGAGAACCACCACGAGAACTGGGACGGCTCCGGATATCCTTCGGGAAAATCGGGAAATGAAATTCCCCTTGCGGCTCAGATAGTTTCCATTGCGGATGTATTCTGCGCCCTGACTGAGGACAGAAGCTACCGTAAAGCCTTTTCCTTGGAAGAGGCAGTGGAAATAATCGGTAAAGATGTAGGGAAAAAGTATAGCGAAGATATTCACGGTGTTTTTACCAAGATAATAAGACAGTTTAAATAAAGGGGGATAAGATGAAAGCCATTAGGGTACTTGTTGTTGAAGACTCCATTGTCTTTAGAGACCTGTTGGTTAAGTCCCTTAATTCGGATCCCGAAATCACGGTTGTGGCAGCAGCCAGAGACCCCTATGAGGCAAGGGATGCAATCCAAACTTATAAACCCGACGTCATGACCCTTGACATTGAGCTTCCAAAGATGGACGGAATTGAATTCCTAAGGAAGCTGATGCTTCAGTATCCCATACCGGTGGTCATGATCAGTTCCTTAAGCGAAAAGGTCTTTGAGGCCCTTGAAGCGGGAGCAATTGATTTCGTCTGCAAGGGCGATCTGGGAGATCCGGAACAGACCAAAGAGTTTTTGGAGAACGATCTTCCAAGCAAAATAAAAATAGCAGCCACGGCAAGACTCGGAAACGTCAGGAAAGTTGCGGAGTTAAGAGAGAGAACCAAACCCCAGATGTCCGGCGTAAGACAGAAGTTACTTGCCATCGGAGCGTCAACGGGAGGAACGGAAGCCATTCTGGCAGTGGTTCAGCAGCTTCCCGCAGATATTCCGGGGGGAGTGGTTGTTCAGCATATGCCCAAAGGTTTCACCAAGATGTACGCCGAGAGGGTGAACTCTCACTCCAGGTGTGATTTCAAGGAGGCCGAGGACGGGGACAAGATAATTCCGGGCAGGTTATTAATCGCTCCCGGAGGAAACAGGCAAATGAGAATTGTTCCCGATGGCACGGGCTACAGAGTTGAGCTTACGGAAGGACCAAGAGTAAACGGTCATTGTCCTTCCGTTGATGTGATTTTCGACTCCGTGGCGCAGTATGCGGGAGACAGGGCAGTTGGCGTAATTCTTACGGGAATGGGAGCCGACGGAGCCAAGGGATTACTCAGCATGAAGAAGGCGGGGGCCCTGACCATAGGTCAGGATGAGGCCAGCTGCGTAGTCTACGGTATGCCCCAGGTGGCATACAACATGGGGGCGGTAATGTACCAGGAAAGCCTGGAGAAAATACCGGCCAGAATAGTTGAATGCGTAAACGCTATTAAGTAAATGTAAAAAGGAGAGGCGTTATGAGAATACTTTTAGCTGAAGATGATTTTGTCACAAGAAAATTTATGATGAATTTCCTTGCGAAGTACGGCGATTGCGATGTTACCGTTGACGGAATGGAAGCAATCGACGCGTTTATGATGGCACTTGAAGAGGACGAGCCCTATGATCTGGTAGTTCTCGACATTATGATGCCCGTAATGGACGGTTATCAGGCACTTTCCGGAATCAGAAACATCGAGAAGGAGAGGGGAATCGACAAGGAACACGGTGTCAAAATTATTATGGCTACCGCATTAAACGATGAGAAAAACGTTAAGATGGCCTTCGATTTGGGATGTACCGTTTATTCCGGCAAACCCATCGATCAGGACCGTTTCGAACAGGGATTAAAGAAGCTTGGCTTAATTAAATAGGTGTTTCACATGCTTGACATGTACTTATTTGAGAACTCACAGCTCTTGGAACAGCTTCAGGACAGAGTCCTTAAACTAAAGGATGCGGAAAGTTTCGATGATGATTCCATCAACGAGATTTTCCGTGCAATACACACTATAAAAGGCAGCAGCGGTGTAATGATGTTTGATGAAATTACGGCTGTTGCCCATAAACTGGAGGATGTCTTTTATTATCTGAGAGAATCCAAACCAACGAATGTGCCCCACCTTGAGCTGGTGGAGCTTGTTCTTGGTGTAACGGATTTCATAAGCGGAGAGATGGATAAGCTTTCCGAGGGAGCAGCCGCAGATGGCGACGCCCATGAGCTTATTGGTAAAATCGACGATTATCTACGAAAGATAAAAGAATCCGAAAAAGAAGCCGGGAAGGTTATCGCAGACAACGTCTACGAGGAGCCTACCCAGTTTTATATTGCGCCTTTAGCCTCCAGCTTCACCCACTATTATAAGGTTTACATAACATATAAAGACAGCACAGAGCATGTTAATATCCGCGCCTTTAAGGCGGTTCGCGCCCTTAAGGATGTGGCAGAGGATATGCTCTATTATCCCGAGGACATTCTGTCCGGGAAGGAAGCCGTAACAGAGGATATCAGAGAGAACGGCTTCAAAATTCTTATTCAGACGGACAAGGCTGAAGATGAGCTGAAGAAACTCATAGGAACAGACACAGATATCCAAAACATTGATGTCTATGAATGCAACTATGCTGAGTTTAATCTGGGCTTTGTGTCTGATACCTCTCAGATTCTTATCGATCTTGACTCCAGCGTTGAAGAAATAATTGAAAGAAGCGGAAAACAGGAGACTCCCGGGGCAAAGTATGTTCCTGAGGTCGAAAACATTGTTCCCGGTGATTTCGTCGTAAAGGAAAAGGGCCACGGTAAGGTTACCCTTGCAAGGGACAGGAAATCAGAGGCCAGAAGAAGTGCCTACATAAGCGTGGAAGTAAGCAAGCTTGACAGACTTATGGAGCTTATAGACAAGCTGGTGGCAAAGGACGAATCGGAGGAGGCTTTGGAGCTTCAAAGGGCCGTCAAGGCCATGAGAGTGGTTCCCCTAACTTCAACTTTCCAGAAAATGAATAGAATCGTTTTTGACATATCAAGAAAGCTTGGGAAGGATGTGGGATTCGAAATGATTGGGGATACCACTGAAATCGACAAGAATATTGTGGATCACATCTCAGATCCCTTGATGCATATTGTGAGAAATGCCGTTGACCACGGAATCGAGACTCCCACAGAAAGAAAGATGGCGGGGAAGACTGAGAGAGGAAAGATTACTCTTTCTGCCGGCGCTGATTCCGGTGAAGTCTGGATTAAGGTTTCGGATAACGGCAGAGGACTTGACAGAAACGTGATTCTTGCCAGGGCAAGAGAGCAGGGATTTATTGATGATCCTGTTAAGCCGGATGATGCCTATAATGATAAGGAAGTTTTTGGATTGATTACACGTCCCGGTTTTTCCACCAGCGAGAATGTGACGGAATACTCCGGCAGAGGCGTGGGAATGGACGTGGTTATGCAGAACATCGGGGACCTTGGCGGGACCCTTGAAATAGAAAGTACAAAGGGCTTTGGAACAGTCTTTACAATGAAATTTAAAAAATTGTAAAAAAATCTTCAGAGACTATAAAGTTTATTTGTATTTCTCCGATAAAATAAGTGAAACATTTAGGAAGGAGGTATTCAATATGCGTATTGAAGCTTACTCTCAAGTACAGCAGCTTTATAGCGCCCAGAAGACCGCCAAGACTGTTAAAACCGACAAAGCACGTGAGGTGGATCGCTTCCAGCTTTCCAGTGTAGGTAAGGATTTACAGGTTGGAAAAGCAGCATTAAAGGAAACTCCCGATATCCGTATGGATCTGGTTGAACCTTTGAAGCAGCAGATTAAGAATGGTACATATTCTGTGAGTGCAGAAAGTTTTGCAGACAAATTACTTGAAAAGTACAACGAATCGAGGTAGTGGCAAGTGGCCAGTTTGATGGAGACTCTTATTCAAACATTAAATGAAGAAGCAGTGGTTTTCGAACGGCTGCTTGCACTATCAATGAAGAAAACCCCTGTAATTATCTCCCAGAATCTGGAGGAATTACAAAAAATCACGGATGAGGAGCAAGACGTTGTCATTCAGGTTAACCGCCTCGAAAAGAAAAGAGACGTGTGTATGAATGACATAGCGAGCGTACTGAACAAGGATGTTCAAAAAATGAATCTGTCATCACTTATTACGATGATGGACAACAGACCTGACGAGCAAAGGCAATTGGCCGATGTTCATGACAAGCTGAAAAACTTAACCGAACAACTTAAGAGAGCCAATGCCCAGAATGAAGGGCTTATAGAAAATGCTCTCGAGCTTGTACAATTTGATCTGAACCTTCTACAGGCATATAAGACTGCGCCGGAGACGGCCAATTATAACAAAGGAGCCTACAATGTAGGCGACAGCCTTGGAGGAAATTTAAATTCGGGAAGTTTTGACGCTAAGCAATAGTGAGGTAATGACATGCCTTTAATGGGAAGCTTTTACGTCGGACTCTCCGGACTTCAGACCGGACAGAACGCTCTAAATACAACTGCACATAACCTTTCAAACATAGATACCGAGGGGTATACCAGGCAGCAGACTTTGCTGGCAACCCGTCGGTATAATACTCTTAAGAAAGACTACCAGGCCGTTTCCAATCAGGAGATAGGCTTGGGAGTTCTTTATGCTGCATCCAGACAGGTCAGGGACGTGTTCCTTGACAAGACCTTCCGTAAGGAGTCCGGCCGCAGCGCTTTCTACGAGGTTCAGGCAAATTCCCTTGAAGAAGTTGAAAACTTATTAGGCGAAATGGAAGGCGAGAACTTCCAGAAGACAGTTTCCGACCTTTGGACAGCAGTTCAGGAGCTGGCAAAGGATCCCGGAAACTCTGTTAACCAGGGCCTTTTGGTTCAGAGCTGTTCGGCTTTTGTTGACAGATCAAAGGCTGTATATCAGGCACTCGAGGATTATCAGAACAACCTTAACCGCCAGGTATACGACAAGGTTACCAAGATTAATGAATACGGAAAACAGCTTGTTGAATTAAACGACAAGATTAGACAGATAGAGATTACCAACACAAGAATCAACAATCTGGAAATCAACGAGAGAGCAAACGACCTTCGCGATACCAGAAATGCCATTCTTGATGAACTTTCAAAGCTTTGCGATATTACCTTTGAGGAAGCCATCGACACCAACGTGTCGGTACAGATTGAAGGTATCGATTTTGTAAAGATGGACCGCTACTTTGAAATCGGTCTTGATGTAGATGAGACCACCGGTTTTTACATACCCTTCTGGCCTCAGAATGCTCAGTACAGGGTCATGGCGGATGGCTCCAAGCAGTATGACATAAGAAATGCAGAGGTTTTCGACCTCTCCAGAGAGATTTCCTCGGACCTTGATACAGATATCGGTGAACTTAAGTCAATCCTTCTTGCAAGGGGCGACCACAGAGCCGACTACACAGATGTTAAGGACGCTAACTATAACTCAACGGTTTCTCAGTCCATAGTAATGAACGTTCAGGGCGAGTTCGATCAGATGGTTCACAACATTGTAACCGCCATCAACGATATTATGGCCAAGACCGAGTACATGAAGGATGTTAACGGCGAGCCCCTTCAGATGTTTAAGAAGATTACAACTGACGGTTACGTTATGGATACAGACCCCACAAGTCCTACTTATAATCAGTGGGTGTTAAAGCCGGAGGATGAGAATTACAAGGACAGCCTTTACACCGTTAAGAACCTTATGATTAACGTAACCCTTCAGCAGAATCCCGGAAGATTAAGCTTTAGAACCGAGGATCAGAGAATCGATTACGATACAGCTGAAGCATTGAAACTGGCTTTCACTGAAGAGAAATATAATCTTAACCCTAATGTAAAGAAAACAGTCAACTTTATTGACTACTACCAGGATCTGGTGGCTCAGGTTGCAAACTCAGGCTACGTTTACAGAGCCTTCGCAACCAACCAGGAAGCAACGGTTGAAGCAGCATCCTACGCAAGAGAGCAGGTTGTGGGTGTTGCCTCCGACGAGGAACTTTCCAACATGATTCGCTTCCAGAATGCTTACAACGCAAGCTCCCGATACATCAATGTCATTGACGAGATGCTGGAGCATTTGATCGATAAACTCGGCTAGTTAGTGGCTCGATGTGCAGTTTGGGGACAGTCCCAGTTTGCACATCCAGGGGACGTGCAAACTGGGACTGTCCCCAAATTGCACGTCGAGCCTCTGGGAATACAGAAAGGAGTACAATATGCCTTCACAATTTTTTGGACTTAATATAGCATATACAGGCTTGCTTGCTTCAAATGCAGCCTTGAATACAACTTCAAATAATATAGCGAACGTATCTACTGAGGGTTATTCCCGTCAGGAAGTTAAGCAGCAGGCATCAAATGCCCTTCGTGTATTCCAGAAGTATGGCTGTGCAGGCGCGGGCGTTGATACCCTTGCTATCGAGAGAATTCATGATGACTTCTATGATAATAAGTACTGGAACAACAGAGCCCTTACAGGTGAGTACTCCGACAAGGCTTATTATATGAAGCAGATTGAGAACTACTTCAACGACGGCGGCAAGGAGAACCCCGGTTTTACCACAATCTTCAACTCCATGCAGGTTTCTTTGCAGGAAGTAATGAAGAATGCCGAAAGCGTTACAACCAAGGCTCAGTATGTAAGCTCAATGTCAAGCTTGACCGAGTACTTTAACAATATGTACGGCAACATGCAGAAACTCCAGAAGGACGTCAATGCAGAGATTAAGTTAAAAATCGACGAGATCGACTCTATAGCTGCAGAGGTAGCTTCCATCAATAAGCAGATAAATGTTATCGAGATGGGTGGCGGACATGCCAATGAGCTCAGAGACAGAAGAACTCTTCTTATCGATCAGCTTTCGGAAATCGTTGATGTGGAGACTCAGGAAATCCCCATCAGAGATACCAACTATCCCGACAGAGTAACCGGTGCCAACAGATACATCGTTACCATCGCAGGCGGTCAGACTCTCGTTGATGATTCCGAGTACAACACCCTTACATGTATTGCAAAGAAGGGTTATGAGAAAGTTAACCAGTCCGATATTGACGGACTTTACGATGTATATTGGGAGAACAATCAGAAGTTCGACCTTCACAACGCAGCCATGGGTGGGGCCTTAAAGGGCCTTGTAGCTGTAAGAGACGGTAACAACTCCGAGAACTTCCAGGGCCGTGTAATCGGTACCGGAGAGACTACCCTTCAGGTTAAGAACCTGGAGACCGGTGTTATGGAGGACAAGCAGTTTGACACCGTTACAGTAAGCGTTACAAATGAGTATCTTAAGGACTTAAACAAGTGTAACCTTTCTGACATGGGCGGTATCATCAGACTCGGAAATAACCTTTACTATTACGATTCATGGTCAGTAACAAAGAACACTTCAGGAGATTACGAGTACACCTTCGTTATCTCCGACGAGACCAAGAACACCCAGAAGCTTACCAACGACCGTGTAGGTATGGAAGCATCCATCGGAACAGCCATCGATTACCAGGGCATTCCTTATTATATGGAACAGATGAATGAGTGGGTAAGAACCTTCTCACAGCATGTAAACGATATCCTTAACAATGGATTTGACAAGTATGGCAACCCCGGTTACAACTTCCTTACAGCGGATCACAATACAGATTCAGACCAGTATAACTTTAAGGTTGGTATCAGACTTGACGGTGACCACACAGGAACCTTCAATCAGGGCGTTAACGCCACTGACGATGATACATTATCAAGCTATTACTGGATGACTGCAGGAAACTTCAATGTAAATGCATCCTTCATCAACGATGCAGACCTTCTTGCCACCAGAAACGTAAACAGCAATGGTAAGGACGACTACAGCACAGTTGAGGACCTTTACAAGATGTTCTCAGATAAGGACCAGATGAGCTTCAGAGGCTGTTCTGCTTCAGAGTTTCTTGAGTGTATCCTTTCAGACGTGGCACTTAATGCTTCCAAGGCAAACACTTTTACCAAGAGCTATACAGACATCTCAACAGCCATCAACAACCAGAGAATTTCCATCTCCGGCGTTGACGAGGATGATGAGGCTGTAAACCTTGTAAAATACCAGAACGCTTACAACCTGGCTTCAAAGATGATTCAGACCCTCACCGAAGTTTACGACCGTCTGATTCTCTACACCGGAGTGTAAACGAATAGTAGAAAATAAGCCGTTTCAGGTATTAAGAAACAGCTGATTTTACCCGATACATTTATTAGCACACGGACGTGCAAATAATCGCAGGGACGCGGTCCACATTTCCTTAGGGGGACCGATATGAGAATTACTAACAGAATTATCCGTAACAACTCATTAAGCAATATCAATACCAACAAGACATATCAGGACAAATTAAATACACAGATGTCAACTCAGAAGAAGATTGACCGTCCTTCGGATGATCCCGTTATCGCCATCAGAGCGCTGAGACTTCGAAGCGACGTTACTGAGGTGACACAGTATTACAGCAAGAACATCCCCGATGCCGAGAACTGGCTTTCAGTAACCGAGGGTGCTCTTGGCAACCTTGCGTCTGTGGTTACAGACATGCAGGCTCAGTGCACAAAGGGCTCCAGCGGCGAGCTCACAAGCACCGACAGAAAAATCATACTCGAGAACCTCAAGGCACTTCGCGACGAGGTTTACGCTACAGGGGATGCGGACTACGCAGGCCGTTATATTTTTACGGGCTACAGGACGGATGTCTCCCTTTCTTTTGGCAAAGATACCAATCTTAAGTACACCCTTACAGAGCAGAAGAACAGCAGTTATATCGATGATATGAAGTTTGTAAAAACCACTGATTCTACTCTCGGGGACAAGGACCTTTTCGACATCAACGAGACAAACTATACAACTTATATAGATGAAACTGACCCTGCCAATGTGAAGGAGTTCACCGAGCAGGACATTCAGGCTATGGAGTACCACAGAATCAGACTTGATTATGTGGATATTGACGGCGATACAATGCCTGAAATCGGATATAACCTTGTAAAAGATGCTTCAGGAAATATCGATGCCGGCGAAACCATTCCCGGCGCAACTTACGACGTATACAAGGTTATGAATTCCTACGACTTTGATGGTGGCAAATCAGCTTACGAACTCATAAACGAGGATACTTACGATAACGGTGTAATCCTTGTTCGAGATACAGGAGAATTATTACTTGGCAAAAACGTATACGCTGCTCTCCAGGGCGTAAAGGACAATGCCGGCACACCTGATGTTAATGAAGGTGAAATCAGAATTACCTATAATAAGAGTAACTGGAAGAAATCAGACCTTCGCCCGGAACACTACTACGCATGTACAACCAATCCCGGGGGACCCGATAAAATTGAGTACAATCAGGACTACTTAAACAGCATCACAGGTTCAACTCAGGTAATCGAGTACGACGTAGGATACAACCAGACAATAAGAGTTAACTCCACCGCAGACGAGTGCTTCAAGCACGGTGTGGGAAGAGAAGTTGACGATCTTATAAATGCCCTTGACGACACAATCAAGATGGAAGAGAAAGTGGCTAAACTTAAAGCCATGTATGATGAGAAAAAGGGCACTGCTGAAGAAGACAGAGTTAAGGAACTTTATGATGCAGCCAACAAGGCTTATTCCTTATTAAAGGATTCCACTCAGAAATTATTCGAGCGTGGTATCACAAGAATGCAGGGCTACCTGGATGAGACCAACCTGGCAGTTACCAACAACGGTACAAGATCTAAGAAGTTAGACCTTATCGAAACCAGAATGCAGTCCCAGAAGACCACCTTCGAAACCCTCAAGTCCGAGAATGAGGACATAGACATCGCGGAAGCAACCATCGAACTTTCCGCAGCCCAGGTAGTTTACCAGGCATCACTCATGTCTTCAGCGAAGGTAATGAAGAGCACATTACTCGATTTTATTTAATCTTTAGACGACATACAAAAACACAACATATATTATCAAGGAGGATTACGTAATGAAGATTAACACACGTATTTTTGGAGAGGTTGATATCGCAGACGAAAAGATTGTCACCTTCCCTCAGGGCATAATCGGTTTCCCCGATCTTAATCGCTTCACACTTATATTTGATGAAGAGAAGGGTGTAAACGCAGGTATCCGTTGGCTTCAGTCAATTGACGAGCCCAATTTCGCAATGCCCGTTATGGATCCTTTATTCGTAAAGACAGATTACAATCCCCAGGTTGAGGATGCAATTTTTGATACAATCGGCGGAATCGACAACGACGAGGTTTTGGTTCTTGTAACTGTAACAGTTCCCAAGGAAATCAAAAATATGACAGTTAACCTTAAGGGACCCATCATCATAAACGCTGTAACAAGAAAAGCTATCCAGGTTATCGTAGACGGAGACGAGAACGAAGTTAAGTTCCCTGTATATGATATCCTTAAGGCAAGAAAGGATGGTGAATAGAATGTTAGCACTGTCCCGTAAGAAGGGTGAATCCCTTATCATTAATAATAATGTAGAAATCACAATCCTTGACATTAAGGGTGATCAGATTAAAGTCGGCATCCAGGCACCCAAGGATGTAACCATCTATCGTAAAGAGGTTTACTTACAGATTCAGGATTCCAATAAGGAAGCAACTGAGACTGCAGGCCTTGATGCACTGAAAGATTTATTTTAATAATTAGTGAGAAAATTATAGGTACACCTATAAACTTTTTGGCGGATGCGTCCGATAAAAAGATTAGAAGGTGTACCTATACGCTTTTTTTACAGTAATTTTTTAGATTTAACATACACAACAGTTTATCACACGGAGGTGATTTGAGATGACATTGGAACCTATTAGCAGTATGACAGCAGTTCAGGTGCAGAATACACCTGAGTACAACAAAGTAGCTAAACCCGAGGTAGCGACCGGGGAGAACTATACCCCT